>Ga0209056_10004553_pt1 | contig 14602 bp, 15 predicted proteins | sample GraSoiAngelo_114_FD_185876 | JGI IMG/M metagenome (GOLD analysis project Ga0209056, IMG submission 185876) | Grasslands soil microbial communities from the Angelo Coastal Reserve, California, USA - 14_0903_13_40cm (SPAdes) (version 2) | ecosystem: Environmental > Terrestrial > Soil > Grasslands... | reverse complement strand
GCCGTGTTGGTCGTAGTAGCTCTCGTGGTGTTCGCGCATGAGATCGCGCTTCCAGCGCTGGCTTTCGGTTTGCTATAAGGCCATGGCGAAGCGTCCCTGGAGAATCACCAGTCGCTGGCACCCTTGGGGGCCAATAAGAATGCGGTTGAGTTCGGGCGTGGTGACGCTTGCCCGCTATAAGATCGAGTTCTGGATTGACGGACGACCCCTAGCAGCCACCGACTTCGCAAGAAACCCGGCAACTCTCGTTTCAGATACCGTCGCAGAGCATCTGCTTGCGCTGGCGCCTCCCGGTCAGAGGCTGATCCTTGCCCCGTCGTCTGACGAGGTGAAGGCAGATGGCACCTCAGTAACCAGCGACCAACTCACCACCCAGCAAAGTCTGTATCTCGAATACGTCCTTCCCGGGAAGGATCTTGACCACGCCTGGCTCACCTGGAGGGGAGACAATGAGGCCTCCGTCGGTGATCTCCTGCTCAGCCTGCGAGAAGGAGATGCCCGCGAGGTCGTCAGGCGCCACTTCGGGGCGCCAGGTTTCGTCAGTTTCATTCTGGGACCGGCGTCACATGTATCGTTACGAGATCTGGCTGCCCGGATCAACTCCGCGTTCACAGTCGGAACCCCCACTTACTACCTCGAAGGCCTCACGCCCGGTGGCTTGGTCGTCCAGGAATCGGACGATGGGTGCGCGCTCTCGATCTACACAGCTGACGTTAGCGAGGAGGAACTGTTGGCGCGACTTCGTCTTCTTCTCCAGTAGTTCTACTACCTCAGGGCTCGCTACTACGACTCCGCCACTGGTCAGCTCACCTCGCGGGATCCATTACTCCCCTCGACTCGGGCACGTACGTTTTCGTTCGACTCGCCTCTTGACCTCATTGACGCATCCGAGCTAGGGGCCACGTTTCCGCCCGGCTGGCCTCGAGCCGCCCGGTTGGAACGGTGGGGGTCTGGCCCTCAAGCGCAGACCCGGTCACTCGAGAGTCAGACCCACGCAACGTAGCTGATTGGAGGTTCAAGTTCGCGGCGCCTTACCGGCTCGACAGCCAAGGTGACAGCCAACATCGCAGACGCTGACGGACGGCAGCAAACGTCGGTGGATTCGGCAGAGCGCATTTCGATCTTGGGCGGACAACGGAGTACGTCAGTGGACGTTGGAAACACGGTCTTCAAAACCGCGGGGAGTGGTGCCTTCGCCGAGCGCCGGTAAAAGCAACTGTCGTACAGCAACGCCGGTGGCAAACCGTGGCATTTCGCGGCCCTCAGCGGCACTGGGCGAATACGAACCGCGAATTCTGAACGGGTTGCAGCGATCTGTTAACCGCACGATTCAGAGTTCGAATCTCTGTCCCGGAGCCAACACTGTGCAGCCAACTCCGAACTCGAAATTGAGATGCGAGCCGCTGCGCACAAGCCACGCATACCATCGGTACATTCGTTGAAGTGGTGGCAATCTACCGGCGGTCTAGCATGAAACTCCAGAGCGTCGGCTTGCGCGATCGCGCTGCGGCCATCACGCGCTAAGCGTCTCGTCTACAAAAATGTTCGGCTGTCAGCCGCAGCCTCCGTGAGTTCCACCGCAAAACGGTGGTTCACGCCTTAGGGTAAGAATTGTCCATCGGCGCCCTGCTCGAATGGCTCAGGCTTACGGCAAGCGAGGCGGCCCGCTGGAGATCAGATCTTCCGGCGATCCGCCCAGGCGAGTGATCAAGCTCCCGACGGTCGACATCACGTGCTCCTGCATGGCGATGCCGGCCGCAGCCTCATCCCCGGCTTCAATCGCCTCCACCAACGGTTCGTGCTCCCGAGCGACGTCCTCGAGGTCCGGGTAGCCAGAGTCATCGAGCGCCAGGCCCATCAAGACCTGACCCTCCAGGGCGTGAAAGATGCTTCCGAGCACGGCGTTGCCGGAGCTCTTGGTTATCACCGAGTGGAACTCGAGCTCGTGACGCGCGACCAACGCATAGTCGCCGGAGGCGGCGGCGCTCGCCATCTTGCGAATCAAGGCCCGTAGGGGCTTCGTGTCCATCTGCTTGCGCGTCGCGAGACGAATCGAAAGTGACTCCAGCGTCGCGCGCACGTTGTACAGGTCGACCAGGGACGCGGCATCGAGCTCCCTCACCACCGCGCCCATGTGGGGTCGCTCCACCACCAATCCTTCCTCTACGAGACGCCGCAGCGCTTCCCTGACCGGCGCCCGACTGACGCCGAGATCCGTGGCCAGGCGAACTTCGTTGAGCCGGGAGCCCATGGGGAAGTCCCCGTTGACGATCCGCTTGCGTACCTCCTCGTAAGCCAGGTCGCCCAGCCGCCGGCGATCGATTCGCCGCAGAAGCGCCCGCTGTCCGGCAGCCGGACGATCTCGCGCGGTCATGCCGCCCGTCGGGGCCCCCTCCTTGACAGGTTCATCAAAGTGTCAGAATACTGTCGACAGTCGGCTAGGTCTGCCCAATCGGCTTTTCGTAAGGAGGGGTGCATGGCCCAGGCAGGTGGCGGTGGAGCAACTGCGGTGCGGCCCCGCCTGAGAGAAGGATCTGTCGGTCTTTGGGGCGACATCGTCGCGGCGGTCACCAACGTGGCTCCTTCGGCGGCGGTGGCTCTGACGCTGGGATCGATCATCGCCGTCTCGGGTTTGGCGACCCCGTTCCTGGTCATCGTGGTCGGCCTGGCGATGCTGTGCATCGCGTTCGCCTATCACCACCTGAACCTGTGGCAACCGACCCCCGGGGCCCAGGTGATGTGGATCGCGCGGGCGGTGACGCCGCTGCTTGGCTTCGCGGCGGGAATCCTGCTCATTCTCGAATCGTCGGTTTCCAACATCGCAAACATCTCGTTGATGGGCCCCTATCTGTTGGGAATCTTCTCCTCGGACGCGGCCTCGAATCCGGTCCTCGAGTACATCACCTCGCTGGTGATCATGACCATTGTGTGCGCGATCGCCGTCATTGGCATCCGCGCTGCGATCAGGTTTCAGACCTACATCCTCTGGATCGAGTACGGCATCATGCTGATCTTCGCGCTGGTGGTCTATTGGGCCGACTTCACCGCTTCGTCAGGCGCCACGGCCCCCTCCCTCTCCTGGTTCACTCCGAGCGCGTCTCCGACCGGGCTCAGCGGCATCGTCGCCGGAATCGTGATCACGGTCTTCATGTTCGGCGGCTGGGAAGCCGCTGTGTACCTGGGCGAGGAGCAGCGCTCGGCGCACCGGGATCCTGGGCGGGCCGCCATCATCTGCGTGATCTTCTGCACGATCTGGTTCGTGTTCCTGATCTTCGGCGTGCAGGGTGTGGCCTCCAGCAGTGAACTGACCGCCCACTCGTCGAACATCCTGGCCTTCGCCGCCGGCAAGATCCTTCCGCGCCCTCTCGACGCGATCGTCAGTCTTGCCGTCCTGTCCTCACTCATCGCCGTCGTGCAGGCACAGTTGAACGCCTGGAGCCGAGTCGCTTTCGGAATGGCGCGCGAAGGCTTGATTCCGCGCCCGTTCGCGTTCCTCGGCTCTCCGCTGACCCCCTGGTTCGGGCTCGTGTTCGCCGCCGCGCTGCCGATGATCCTGCTGGTCTTCTACCTTGCCAACTCAGGGATTGCTGCAGTCCTGGCTGCTGTGACCGCAACCGCGGGCTACCTGTACGCGATGCTCTACATCGTCGTCGCGCTCGCGTGCATCTGGTACTACCGGCGCACGCTCGGCAAGTCTTCGTCCCAGCTCTTCTACGCCGGCATCCTGCCCGCCATCGGCGCCCTCTTCCTTATCTATTGTGTGGTGGCCGGCCTGATTACTGCACCAAGCAACATCCTGATCCCGACGTTGATCTTCATCCTGATCGGGGTGCCGGCCGCTTTCGTCGCGATGGCGGTGACCAAATCCGACTTCTGGCACCAGAAGCCGATCGCGGCGGAACCCAGCGATGTCCCAGGTGGGGTGACGACAGGGCGATAACGGCCGAGACGCGCGGCGGCATGAAGCACACGGCACCGCCGGCTGTAGTCATGTTTGCCATGGGCGGAACGATCGCTAGCACCTCGGTTGAGGGCCGAGCCGGCGCCGATGTCAGCCTGAGCGGCGAGGAGCTGCTGCACGCGCTTCCGGGCCTTGACTCGATCGCATCGGTCACGGTGCGGTCGTTTCTCAAGGTGCCGTCGGGGGACCTGACCATGCAAGACGTGCTCCAGCTTGCGACCGAGATCCGGGGCGAGGTCGAACGCGGGACGGGAGGGGTGGTCGTGACGCAGGGGACCGACACCCTCGAGGAGGTTGCCTACGCGCTCGATCTGCTCCTCCACGTCGATGCCCCTGTGGTCGTCACCGGGGCGATGCGCAACGCCAGCCTGCCGGGATCCGACGGCCCGGCCAACATTCTCGCCGCCGTCAAGGTCGCATCAAGCGAGGACGCTCGCGGCATGGGCGCCGTGGTGGTTTTCAACGACGAGATCCACGCGGCGCGCCTCGTGAGAAAGCGCCACACCACCTCGACGGCGACTTTCGGCAGCCCGCTTGCCGGCCCACTTGGCCTGGTCACCGAGGACCGGGTTTCGATCTTCTTGCGCCCGCTCGGCCGATTGCAGATCCAGGTGGGGACAGACGCGCCCGACGTCAAGGTGGCGCTAATCTCGGTCGCGTTTGACGATGACGGTGCCTTGCTGCAGCCGGCCGCCCTCGCCGGGTACCAGGGTGCCGTGGTCGCCGCCTTCGGCGCGGGTCATGTCCCGCGGACGATCGTCCCACGGCTCAGGGAGCTGAACGAGCGAATGCCTGTCGTGGTCGCGTCGCGGACGTTCGCCGGCGAGATGCTCAGAGCGACCTATGCCTACCCCGGAGGAGAGATGGACCTGCTGGCGAACGGCCTCATCTTCGCCGGTGCCCTGGACGCCCCTCACGCACGGATCCTGCTGCGGCTTCTGCTCATTGCCGGAGCGTCAAGGCAGGTCATCGCGCGAGCCTTCGACAGCGCCTTGACGGGTCGCGAGGACATCATCGTCGCCGGGCATACGTGACCGAGCGCGCAACGCGGCTCGCTGGCAAGCGAGCCTTGATCACAGGAGGCCTGCGCGGGATCGGACGCGGCATCGCGCTCGGCTTCGCGGCCGAGGGGGCCGACGTCGCGGTGTTCGACATCCGCCCAGAGGCCGAAGCGGCCGCGCTGCTTAAGGAGATCGCCGCGGCGGGCGTCCGAGGTCTCCACGTTCAGGCCGACGTCTCCGACGAGACCCAGGTCGCGAGCGGGGTAGAGAAGGTGGTCGGTGCTCTCGGAGGAATCGACATCCTTGTCAACAACGCTGGCATCGTCCACGAGGCTCTCCTCGCGGAGCTCGATTCCGCCGATTGGGACCGCGTCCAGGGTGTGAACCTCCGCGGCGTGTATCTCTGCACCCGCTACGTCCTCCCGCGCATGCTGGAGCAAGGCGGGGGTCGTGTCATCAACATGGCCTCGCAGCTCGGCCAGATCGGAGGACGGACGATGGTGCACTACAGCGCGAGCAAGGCCGGAGTGATCGGTTTCACGCGGGCGCTCGCGCGAGAGGTCGCGCGGGACAACATCCTTGTCAACGCCATCGCGCCGGGACCGATCAACACCGACATGCTCGCCGGCGAAAGCGAAGAGTGGAAGCGCGCCAAGCTCGCAGAGCTTCCAATCGGCCGATTCGGCGAGGTCTCCGAGGTGGTCCCGACAGCGGTGTTCCTGGCCTCCGACGACGCAAGCTATTACGTCGGCCAGGTGCTCGGCCCCAACGGTGGGGACGTGATGTTCTGATGGCCTTGCGAAAGACAGGAGCGTTTTCCCTTGCCGGCCGCACCGCCGTCATCACCGGCGCAGCGTCTGGCATCGGGGCGGCCACGGCGCGGACCTTCGCCTCCGCGGGCGCCAATCTTGCCCTCGCCTGGTACCCGGCCGACGGCCACGACATCCAACCGGTGCTTCGCGACGTGGAATCGGCAGGGGCGAAGGCGGTGACCCAAGAGGTTGACGTGCGCTCGCCCGACGATATCGACCGCGTGGTGACGCGCGCGGCCGATACCTTCAAGAGCGTGGACATCGTGGTCGCGAACGCCGGCATCGCCCGCATCGAGCCGCGACCGGAGGAGGTCACCGACGCCGAGTGGGGCCTCATCATGGACGTGAACCTGAACGGGGTGTGGCGATGCTTCCGCGCAGCCATTCCGCACATGCGGGCGCAGCGCTACGGCCGGCTCCTGACCACCACCTCGGTGTCCGGTCCAATCCAGGCCTGGGTCCAGCACACCTCGTACGCGGCCAGCAAAGCCGCGATCGTCGGCCTGGTCAACTCCCTCGCCGTCGAGCTGGGACCGGCAGGCATCACCGTCAACGCGGTCGCGCCTGGGGTTGTGGAGTCGCCCCAGTCGCTCGACCCGATCAACTCACTGGGCCCCGCCGGCGTGGCTGCCCAGGCCGGCCTGGTGCCGGTCGGCCGCGTGGGCACGCCTGACGACGTCGCGCACGCCTTTCAATATCTCGCGAGCGAGGAAGCCGGCTATGTCAACGGCATCGTGCTGATCGTCGACGGCGGCCGCTGGTTGGCCGGAAGCGACTGATCGCGCATTCAGCGGAGGTTTGAGGATGGCCAAGGAGATCTCCTGCTCGATCGGAGTCGACGTCGATGCGGTGGCCGGCTGGCTCGGCTCCTACGGCGGCGAAGACTCCCCGTCCGACATCCAGCGCGGCATGTTCTCAGGGGAGGTCGGGACCCCGCGATTGCTGAAGCTCTTCGACAAGTACAAGCTCCTCACGAGCTGGTTCATCCCTGGGCACTCGATCGAAACGTTCAGCGAGCAGATCAGGATGGTGGCCCAGGCGGGACATGAGATCGGGGCTCATGGCTACTCCCACGAAAACCCCATCTCCATGACCGCCAAGCAGGAGGAAGACGTTCTCGTCCGCTGCGTGGACGTCATCGAACGCGTATCAGGAAAGAAGCCGCGTGGCTACGTGGCGCCGTGGTGGGAGATGTCGGCCGTCACTGCTCGGCTGCTGCTCAAATACGGATTCCGCTACGACCACAGCCAGGCCTACGACGACTTCACGCCGTTCTACGCGCGCGTCGGCGACACCTGGACCAAGATCGATTACAGCCAGGACGCGGCGTCCTGGATGAAACCGCTCGTGCGAGGGCACGAGATCGACCTGGTCGAGATCGGGGCCAACTGGTACCTGGACGACCTGCCGCCGATGATGTTCATCAAGAAGTCCCCCAACAGCCATGGATTCGTCAACCCACGCGACATCGAGCAGATGTGGCGCGACGAGTTCGATTGGGTCTTCCGGGAGATGGACTACGCGGTCTTCGCGCTGACGATTCACCCTGATGTGAGTGGCCGGCCCCAGGTGCTCCTGATGCTGGAGCGGTTGATCGACTACATCAACGCCCACGACGGCATCAAGTGGCAGACGATGGAGCAGATCGCGGAAGACTTTCGCCGCCGGCATCCCCTGGCGAAAAAGGGCTGACGGTTCGTGTGCGTGCTCTGTGCCGACCTGGCCGGCGAGGTCCACTGGACCGAGCGCAGCATGCAGAGCACGACTGAGGAGGAAACAAGCAACGAGGCTCGCAGGAGGCAGGCCCGGTTCAGGCGCGTCAGAGTCGTGAACCGGATCCTCGGCGTTTACGGCCTTTCCATCCGCCAGGACCTCAGCGGCACCCAGTTCGTGGTTTCCGACGCCAAGGGTGCTCAGGAGCTGGCCCGAGACCTGGACCAGGTGTGGCTCGCCGCCGACCGGCTTGCGCACACAACGGTGGACCCGCTCGATCGTCGACTGCTGGACAGGCTCGAATGCTGAGGTACACGGTCCTCAGCGGCTTTCTTGGCTCGGGCAAGACCACGCTGCTGCGGCGGACGCTGGCTGCTCATGCCGACGGTGAGGTCGCCGTGATCGTCAACGAGCTGGCTCCGTCGGGTGTCGACGCGCACCTGATCGCCGATGCGTGCGCCGCCATCGTCGAGATCGCCGGCGGCTGCGCATGCTGTGACAAGCGCCCGGAGCTGGTAGACGCGATGCGATGCCTGCTCGACCGCCATGAGCGCGGCCGGCTCCTATCGCTGAAGCACGTGGTGATCGAAACGAGCGGGCTGGCCGACCCTCTTCCGATCGCGGTCGCAGTGGCCACCGACCCTGTGCTGCGCCACCACTTCGAGCTGAGCTCCGTGGTCACAGTCGTCGACGGCCTCGGAGAGCCCAGCCTGGGCGACTATCCAGAGTTCAACCGCCAGGTGATGGGTGCCGACCGACTGCTGATCAGCAAGACCGATCTTGCGACCCCGGCGCAGGTGCAGGCGCTCGCAGGCAGGCTGCCGGGCCAGCCCGGAATCCTCGAGCGGACGAGCGATGCCTGGCCCACACTGCTGGACCCGCCTCGAACCGGCGGCGTCGTGCGTTCGGTTCAGCCACCCGACGAGAAAGCTCATCAGCACGCGGCGGGCATCGCATCGATGTCGTTGAACGTCGACCGGGCGCTCGACTGGACGGCGTTTGGCGTGTGGCTCACCATGCTGCTGCACGCTCACGGGCAGCGGGTGCTGCGGATCAAAGGCGTGGTCGACGCCGAGGGTTTGGGGCCAATCTCGATCAACGCCGTGCAGAAAGTGCTGCACAGGCCGGAACACGTCGGCTCGATGCCGAAGGATGGGCGGGCGCTGGTTGTGATCGCGCACGGCCTGCAGGCAGATCTGGTAAGCCGCTCACTGCTGGCGTTTCAGCAAATTGCCTGACCACGCGATGGCGCAAAGGGGGGAAGCCCATGGCGGTTGTTGATATGAGCTGTGACCTGGGCGAGAGCTACGGCAACTTCAAGGTTGGAAGCGACGAGGAGGTGATCCCGTACATCGCCTCGGCCAGCGTCGGGTGCGGGTTCCACGGGGGCGATCCCAGCACCATGCGCTCGACCGCGGAGCTGGCAAGCTCACGAGGGGTGCGTCTCGGGGCACATCCCGGATTTCCTGACCTTCTTGGTTTTGGTCGCCGCAACATGTACGTCAGCTCACGCGACATCACCAACTACGTGCTCTACCAGGTCGGCGCCTTCTCCGCCATGTGCAGGGTCGTCGGCGTTTCGATGCAGCACGTCAAACCGCACGGCGCGCTGAACGACATGGCCGCCCAGGATCGCCGGATGGCGGAGGCCATTGTCGATGCAGTGGCGCTTTATGACCCGGCTCTCGTCCTCTACACGACCTGGAACTCCGAGGTCCGTGAGGTGGCGAGAGCGAAGGGGGTGCCGGTCGCGCTCGAGGTCTACGCGGACCGCAGCGTCGACGACAATGGCATCGAGATCGCAGGCTACGACCTGACGACTCTGGGGGGTACGGTCGAAGCGGCCATCGATCGCGTTGTCTCGGCGCTCAAGACGGGCAAGCTTCGAACGAGCAGCGGACGCACGATCGACTGGACCTCTAACAGCGTCTGCTTCCACGGCGACTCGAAGGACACACTTCGTTTCGCCAAGGGATTGCGCTCGGCCATCGAGGCCGCAGGGATCGAGGTGCGGCCCCCGGCCGACTGGACCGCGAACGCAAAGCAATAATCGGATGCAGGCCGAGGTCAGACGGTGCGGGGACCAGCACGTTGCCTTGGTGATCGGCGACGCGGTCAACCTGGAGACCGTGCTGCGGGTCGTCGATCTTAATCGCCGGCTGCTCGACTCACAGCTCTCTCGGCTCATCGTCGAGACGGTTCCGACGTGGTGCTCGATTCTGCTCCACTTCGACGTCGAGAAGGTGCACCCGCGTGACCTCACGCGGCTGCTCGACGAGTTCGTCGGCGCTCTGGTCCAGGCAGACAGGCTGGAGATCCCTTCCCGGCTGGTGACGCTGCCGGTGCTTTATGGAGGAAGCGCCGGCCCAGACCTCGAGTTTGTCGCCGAGGCCAATCGCATCTCCACCGAAGAGGCGGTGCGGCGCCTCGCCGAGGGCACGCACTTTGTCGGCATGATCAGCTTCATCCCCGGCCAGGCCAACTGCATGTGGATCGAACCAGACCTGGTGCTGTCCACGCCCAAATACGTTGAGCCGAGGACGCACACGCCGGAGGGCACCGTCGGACTTGGTGGCTCGAGCATCGCCCTTTACTCGGTGCCGAGCCCAGGCGGGTTCCAGATGGTGGGGCGGATGCCCGTACCAACCTACAGTCCGTATCCGATCCTCCCCCCGTTCGAGGCCTCGCCGATCCTGCTGCGGGTGGGCGATCGCTTGAGGCTGAAGAGCATCGACCGCGACGAGTACGACGCGATCGCGCAGTCGGTGCGCGAACGCACCTATATCTATCAGATCGAGGAGTCGATGTTGACGGTCGACCTCGCCCCCCGCTGAGCGATGGCGGCCTTCAATGTCCTCAACCCGGGGCTGAGCACGACGATTCAGGACCTCGGGCGTAAGGGATGCCTTGACCTGGGGATTCCGCTCGGCGGCGCCGCTGACGTGTTCTCGCACCGAATCGCGAACGCCGTCCTGGCCAACGAGCAGTCGGCGGCGACCCTCGAGATGATGCTGATCGGCGGCAGCGTCGAGGCGCTCGAGGAGGCGGACATCGCGGTTGCGGGCGCCGACATGCATTTTCAGATCAACGGGGCCGAGGCCGCGATGGGGCACGCGCTCCACCTCCAGACAGGCGACGTGATCAGCTTCGGCAAGGCCAGGCGCGGTTGCTTCGGATACCTGGCGGTCCGCGGCGGGTTTGCCGGCGCACAGGTCCTCGGCAGCCGCTCGACCTACGTGGCCGGTCGTCTGGGCGGGCACTTCGGCCGGGCGCTGCACGGCCGTGATCGGCTGGCGAGCCTGGCCGTCTCGAGCGTCGATTCGTGGACGGCCGACGATGAGTTGCTCAGCTGGCCCCTGCAGCATGAGCGGTTGCGCTTTGTGCGCGGTCCGCAACCGGAATACTTCACTGAGGCCGCCTACCGCACGTTCGTCAGCGAGCCGTACACCGTTTCCCCGAGGAGCAACCGCATGGCGTATCGCCTCACAGGCCCCGCGCTCGAGGTCGTGTCCACGCCGCGCACCATGGACACCGGCAGCGGTCCCACCGACATCATCGAGGACGGCAACGCCGTGGGCGCCATCCAGATCGCCGGAGGGGTGGAACCCATCTGCATGGGCCGCGACTGTCCGACCAGTGGCGCCTACGCCAAGATCGGCTGCATCATCACGCCAGACGTCTCGCGGATGTCGCAGATGCAGCCTGGCGACACTTTTCAGTTCGAGGAGGTGTCGGTGGACGAGGCTTATGACATTTCGGCGCAGGTGACGGCCGCGATCGAGGCTTTTGGACAGACGCGCGCCCGATGAGCATGCTGCAGCCGGGAGCCACCGCGCTGAACCTCGAGGCCCTCGTCGCGGAGCCCGTCGATTGGCGGTTCAAATCGTTTCCGGTTTCGGCCGCGGCGGTCGCGATCCGGGACGTCGGTGCCATGGGTTGGCACGCGCTCGATGGCGACTTCGGCATGCCGCTGCTCGTCATTCGGGAGTCCGCCCTGGATCACAACATCAAACTGATGGCCCGCTACTGCGACCGCCACAAAGTCAGTCTCGCGCCGCATGCCAAGACGCCTGTCTCGCCGCAGCTCGTGGACCGCCAGCTCGCGGCCGGCGCATGGGGCATCTCGGTGGCCAACCTCCACCAGGCGCGGCTGCTTCGCCTGGCCGGATGCCGGCGCATCTTGATGGCGAATGAGGTAGTCGAGAGGGCCACGCTGGAGTGGCTGGCCGCCGAGCTGGGGCGCGATCCAACCTTTGAGTTCATCAGCCTCGTCGACAGCCCGTATGTCGTGCGTTTGATGGACGAGCAGCTGGCCGCGGCCGGGCTGCAAGGCCGGACGTCGGTGCTCGTCGAGATGGGTGTACCGGGGGGCAGATGCGGTTGCCGCACCCTCGAGGAGGCGCTTGGTGTCGCGGGTGCGATCGGGGACAGCCGTCACCTTCAGCTCACGGGCGTTGAGGTGTACGAAGGGATGGTCCCGAGGTCTGATCTCGATGTCAGGCTCAGGTCGGTCGACGAGCTGCTGGCGCTCGTGCGAGCCGTGATGGTCGAGCTGGACAGGCGGCGGTGGTTTGCCGCGGTGCCGGAGCTGATCGTGACCGCCGGGGGGAGCCTGTTCTTTGACCGCGTGGTTGACGGTTTGGGGAGCGCCTGGCGGCTGAGCACGCCGGTGCGGTGCGTTCTCCGCAGCGGCTCCTACATCACGCACGACGCCGGCGAATACGACCGTCTCTCCCCGTTGGCGGGACGGGCCGGCGCCGACGGCAAGCTCCGCCAGGCGCTCGAACTGTGGGCCCACGTGCTGTCGATACCGGAGCCTGGTCTGGCTGTGATCGGCTTCGGCAGGCGCGATGCCGCACACGACCAGGAGCTGCCGGTGCCGTTTGCGCGCAGGGTCGGCGTTCGCACTGAGCCTGTCGCCACTTCCGACCTCGAAGTCTTCGCTCTCAACGACCAGCACGCGCGCGCACGGATCAGGCCGGATCTCCAGCTCGAGCCGGGCGATCTCCTCGGGTTCCACGTATCGCACCCGTGCACCACGTTCGACAACTGGGGATTAGTGCCACTGGTGAACGACGGCTACCTTGTGTTGGAAGCGATTCGCAGCTACTTGTAGGGCTTGACTCCGTCGGCGATGGGATCCTAAGCTTTTGTCGACAGTCGACACAACGGGAGGGTAGGGACGCGGTGGGCAGGCTACTCGAAACCAGGTTCAACGCCGGCAAGCGGCAGTCGATGCGAGTCGTCGGCGGCGAGGGAGTTCGGTTCGAGCTCGACGACGGGCGGCGCGTCATCGACGGCAGCAACACTGGCGGCCCGCTGGGCCACCGCCACCCTGACCTGGTCGCTGCCGTCCGCAGGGCAGCCGACAGCCCGGTCGTCAACGACGGCTGGCTGTGGGCCGAGCGCGAGGAGGCAGCGCGCGACCTGATCGACATCGCCTTCAAGGGCGAGGAGTCTTGGATCGGAGCCGTGCGCTTCTTCCTCAGCGGCAGCGAGGCGAACGACCTCGCCCTGACGCTGAGCCAGGCGATCACTGGACGGTCGGCCATCGCGACGCGCGAGCGCGCCTACCACGGCATGACCGGCCTCTCGCGCGATGTCACGGTTCAGCCGCACTGGCACGGCGGGCTCGCCGTCCACACCGGCGGAACGATGCCAGTGCCGCGGACGGTGGAGGTCAAGGTTCTTCCCGCGCCGATCGGCTCCCGGTACGGGGGGCAGAAAGCGGCTCCGGTGTCAGAGCGACTCGCCGGCGCGGAGGCGCTGCTGGCCGACGCGGCGGCGGTCATCGTCGACTACACGCAGGGCGGCATTTACTACGACGCCGCTTACCAGGATCGAGTGGCCCAAGCGGCGAAGAACGCCGGCGCGCTCTGGATCGCGGACGAGGTCGTCACCGGGTTCGGCAGGACCGGCCGGTGGTTTGGCTTCCAGGGCGCTCCGAGCAGGCCGGACATCGTCACCTTGGGCAAGCCGCTGAGCGGCGGAGCGGCTCCGGCCGGGGCGGTGGTCCTATCTCAGCGGCTGGTGGATGAGCTCGAGGACAAGACGTGGCAGACGTTCAGCACTTTCCGCGGACATCCGACGATGGTCGCCGCCCTTCGCGCCCTGGTGAGGGTGATCCAACGGGATGGATTGGTGGAGCGTGTCGCGGCCCTGGACAAGTTCATGGAGGGGCACCTGCTGGACATCGCCGAAAGGCATCCGAGCGTCGCGCGTGTCGATGGCCGGGGGCTGCACTGGACCATCGAGCTTCATGGGCCCGACTGGCGGACCTGGTACGCGGACACGGACGACCCGCCGCTGGCATCGCGTGTTGCGAGTCGTGCGCTCGAGGCGGGCGCCCTCATTGGCACAAGCGGCGAGCAGACCTCGCTCTTCCTGGCCCCGGCGCTGATCATCTCCGAGCACGACCTGGAGCAGCTTCTCGCCGCGCTGGACCATGGGCTGGACGAAGCTGACGAGGAGATGAAGGCGGCGCAATGACCCAGCTAGAAGGTACGCAGCTGGTGGATGAGCTAATCGAAGCGATCCACTGGTATTTCGACGCCCTGTACAACGGCGACACCGAGCTTTTCAAGAAGGTGATGCACCCTCATGTACGCCTCTTCAGCGCTACTGACACGCCAACCGTCGAGCTCGACCTGCCCACCTATATGGAGATCGTCCGGAACCGGCCGTCACCCTCGAGCCGCAACGATCCACGGCTCGACCGGGTTCTGTCGATCGAAGTCGCCACGCCGACGACCGCGCACGTGCGCGTGCAGGATGCAGTCCTGCCGAAGATCTTCACGGACGACCTGACACTCCTGCGGGTCGACGGTAGGTGGAGGATCGTGAGCAAGGTCTGGCACTACGTGCTGGCCGAGCCGGCCCGTCAGTTGTAGCGCGCCCGAACGCCCTCGGCGCTGATCTCTCCCCGGCGCACTCGGCTCGCCACCTCGCGGAGGTCACGCTCAAACTCGCCCACGACCCGGTCATGGCTCGGGGTAAGCGTGAGATGAAGCGAGCTGGGTGGGTTTCCTTGCAGCAGGGGATGCCAGCCGGCCTCTTCCAGCCCGACGAATACGGCCTTGATGTCCAGGTCCCGCGAGCCGAAGGCGAATAGGTTG
>Ga0209056_10004552_pt1 | contig 14604 bp, 13 predicted proteins | sample GraSoiAngelo_114_FD_185876 | JGI IMG/M metagenome (GOLD analysis project Ga0209056, IMG submission 185876) | Grasslands soil microbial communities from the Angelo Coastal Reserve, California, USA - 14_0903_13_40cm (SPAdes) (version 2) | ecosystem: Environmental > Terrestrial > Soil > Grasslands... | reverse complement strand
TGGCGGTTAGATTTACCGGAAGAATTCCGAAGAATATCACGAGCAGACCGGTACCCGCACTCACCACGACGAGGTCAGATTCCGAGAAACTTCCTGACGGACCATGTTTGGCCAAGCCAATGGTCGTGACGATAACCGCACATGAGATAATCACAGGGACCACAAGAAATGTTCCACTGTTCCACCATGTGAAGCCAGCTTGACCGAGAGCTACGAGCCACCAGCATGGAATTGTATCCAGTAGAAGTCCGAGCGAGGTCATTCTCCAGTCCATTCGGGACCGATTTGAGATAGTCATTCGCCAAATACAAGCCTTGCCGGCGTTGCCGCCGTGTTCTGCGAAGGCTAATTTGACAGGCTCCTTCCCACAAACACGAGGTTTACGTCACGAGACTCAACTGCAATTGGCACTACTTGGCTGGTAACGAGTTTGATAACCGTAAATGGTGACAGTCGGCCAATGGCGAGAACACGGAGAGACCTACTAGCCTATTTCTGGATGTATAGCTCTCTCACTATAGTATTATAGCACCACAACTATATATTTATATGGAAATGGCGTCGAAGGTGTAACGTGTGGGCAGGGTGAAAGGGGTTGATCAGCGGGACAGAATTCAAGATAATCGGCACGATATCGCGGGAGATAGGCAGCCCCATCTCAATTAGAGGACTGACGACCGAAATCAAACAGGAATTCGGTTCGGCGCACTACCCGAACATCTACAACGCTCTCCTTGGGCTCAAAAATAGGAACATCATCCAGATAGAAAAGCAAGGGAATGCTTCAATCCCCCTACTGAACTTCTCGAACTACCTCCTCCCGGACATGCTGATAGAGATAGAGCTTCAGAAGAAACGCAACTTCCTACAGAAGTGGCCTGAGGCTCAGTTCCTTCTTTCCAATCTGGACCAGGAACTCAGCGCCCTCTCGTTCATCAGATCTATCCTACTAATCGAGCCTGAGCACAATATGAGGTTGAATCGGGCAGAACTCCTAATCCTGATCGACCAAGAGAACCTGGCCGACAGACAGAAGGCAAGGAGCATGATCAATGAGCTAAGGAGACACAGCAACATCAGGATAGAGGACCTGATTTTGAGCCAAGGTGAACTGATTGACTTCCTGAAGTCTAGCGAGAAGAATCCAATCAAAGAGATGCTATCAGACAAGATAGCAATCTACCTCCCTCAGAGTTTCTGGAACCTGATCAGGAATGCCTACGTTCACGGGACCCGAATAAGATTCGACAACGAGCGGACCAGCCTCTCCAAGATCAAGGAAAGCGACGTGGCTTACAACCTAGCCAAGTTTGGGTATAAGGAACTGGGGCCGGAAATCAGACCAGGGAAAGACTATTCCATGGAGTATATCATCTCGTCAATTCTTATGGGGGATGACCCGAGGCGAGCCGCGGCGGCCTCAATCCTGATCTCGAAGAATCGGCCCAGCTTCGAACTCCTCGAATTCCTCTCGATGAGGCACGGCTTCGCGGAGAAACTGCTGAGCCTCTTAGAGACAATCAACGATATGTCTCCCGCGCCTGAATTCAGCGACGCAATCTCGGCATTCAAAGAAAGAGGGATCAACCCAAGCAGGGTGGATGACGGACAGATCAGGAACCTGATGAAAGTCTATGGCCCGCGGACACGGTAGACTTGTCCATCAGTTCGAAACAGCTCGTCGATTTCCTAAATGAAGTTGGGAAGGCGCTGGATCGGAAGATTGTCCTCGTAGCAGCAGGGGGAACAGCTCTTACCCTATGCCGTGTCAAAGCTTCCAGCATAGACGTCGACTTCACTGGTCCGGCCAAAGACGTCGAGTTGTTTCAGAAGGCCGTGAATGCAACCCAGCCAGGGTTCAGGGTCGATGTTTGGCCAGATGGTCAGGTTTTCAGCCAGCTTCTCCCTGATGACTATTTGAGGAAATCAAAACGGATCCGTTCCTTGAAGAACATCGACCTGAGAGCTCTGGCTCCTGCCGACATAGTCGTCACCAAGGTAGGACGTCTCGACCAGAGGGACATGGATGACATCAAAGCCTGCATCAGAAAATTCAAGCTAACCAGGAATTCAATAGTAAGACGAGGGAAACAGGTCGAGTATGTGGGGAACCAAGATGTCTTTGACCGCAATCTTGAATCTGTGACTGCGAGGTTCTTTGGCAAGGGTGCGTACAAAAAGAAACGGAAGAAGTCGCCCTAGAATTGGCACCTGCTTTGTCTAGCGCATTATCGCATTTTTCGAGTGGTAACGGGTTTGGTAAATACAACGGCAGTTCTGAGTGGACCATCAGGGTCGACTAACATTTCGGTGGGCGTCAGCTTACTCGTATCCAACGGTGTCTTTACTATTAGAGGTACTCACCGGTAGATTCGATGAAGGGAGACCGCCTCGTTCGTTCCATTCGCGCCTGAACCTGCGAAGACCCCAACGGTTGAGCAGAAGCCATGGAACCGGTAGGACACTGAAGAGTACAACCAGGAACGGCCAAGCTCCTGCGCGACCTTGCGGAAGTTGAATGCCATGGTAGTGGAGAAACAGGGCAAGCAGGAAGTCAAAGATTATTCCAGTTGCAATACCGGCAACTATTGACGGTTTGAATTTCGACTTCTTCCACGCTAGATAGTCTGCATGGATCTCTTGGAGATGTGGGGCCTTGAACATTCCAGAGGGAGGTGTGTGGACCAGCCTCGCTCCCTCTGAAATGTCTGACCTGAAATCATGCCCACAGATCGGACAGTTCGACCTCTCGCTCGACATGGCTCTCTCCCCCCGTCAACTAGAAATCAAACCCGTCCCATAAGTCTAGACGTCACAGTCGTGGAAGGAGGTTCGGGAAGAAATTGTCCGATCCGATTAGTTTTGGATTCTGGTTTCCTGTCCTCTTAAATAGACGGCCCAGCTCGGAGCAAATTGATTGAACGACTGGGGAGCGCCTGGGACGGGCTGGAGAGGCCACAGCTGGAACCGATTTTGTATCGACGCAATGTATTATTGACAAACAGTACAAGATGAGAGAATGATGGGACCCCCAGCAAAGCAGCACATCTTCACGCTCACTGCTGAGCAGCTTCTAGGCCCGCTGAATGATGTCGAAAGAAATTACGCACCGGTCAGACTGTATGCGGCTGGTCCGATTCAGATTCCACTACCCAGACCGAGAGCCGCAATCATTGGATCCAGAAAAGCATCAGAGAAGGCCCTTGACGTTGCGTCTGAAATCTCGAAGACGCTTGCAAAGAAGAAGGTGATCATTGTTAGCGGTTTAGCCGAGGGCATTGATACGGCTGGGCATCGAGCGGCGATTGATGCCGGAGGAAAAACCATCGCTGTTCTTGGGACACCTCTGGATGAGGTCTACCCGAAGAAGAATGCTCTGCTGCAGGAAGAGATAATGCAGTCTCACCTTGCGGTCTCTCAGTTTGCATTTGGATATCCAATCCAGCGACAGAATTTCGTCATGCGCAATAGGACTATGGCATTGATCGCCAATGCCTCCATCATTGTCGAGGCTGGAGAGACAAGTGGTTCACTCCATGAGGGCTGGGAGGCGCTCAGGCTAGGCCGACCCCTGTTTATTTGGACAGATCTTCTGAAGTCGTCCCTCAACTGGCCCAAGCGGATGTTGAGATATGGCGCGTTTGAGCTCACGAATCCAGAACAAGTTCTCGACGTGCTGCCTTCAGCAGAAAAAATTCTCATCAAGATAGCCAGATAATCACTGAACTGCGCATCACAGTACCCGAATTTAGTTCGCTCCTAGCCTATGTACCTCGGATCTCGTCCAAAGGAAGATTCAGAAATGCTAATGAGAATGATCACACTCACCTTTGAAGGCATAATTTGGACTACTTGGTCGGGGTCATTCTCGTCGCGCTTCCGATAGGTGTAATCATTCCTTTTGTCTATTGGATGATGAGGCTACAAGCGGACGTGAAAAGTGGCAGACGAGTGAGTCTGAAATGGAAAGATCTGAGTCTCCCAAAGAGGATATACTACGTGACTCTCGTTGGCTACCTTGCTCTAATCGTTTTCTTTGACTTCTCCACGGTTATTCCTCAGATGACAAAGACAGGAATACCATTCATAGCTGAGCTTCAAAATGTGACCATTTCGATATGGTTGGCAACAGCAGGACTAGTCGGACTCGGATTACTTCTGACAATGAAGAGCCCAGTCGTAAGACGATAATTAGACTCGTCCCTCCACGGACAACACTGGTTAGGTTCATGCGTTCGGAAGGGTTCCGAGATTCTGCATGAATCTCTGCCTGACCCACCAGAGAGACGCCCAAGCTACTAGTGAGAATCCAACTAGGTAGAATATTGAACCCGAAAGGAAAGTTAGGATAAGCCCAAGCACGGCGTGTTGCTCAGAAAGAATCGCGCCCAAAGACATTATCTGGAAAGCCCGGCGAATTGGATCATAACGCGCCCTTCCGGACATTAGGCTCTTGCTGGTTTGAACGAAAACGGTAATCCCTATCACTGCCAGAGAAAGAAAGATCAGAACAGAGAGAACCTGAAGAACAAACCCCGGATCTGTTGCGAAACTCGCGCCCCCCAGCTCCAACAGTGCTGCTATAATCAGATAGATCACTGGTGCAACGGCTAGTTGAACGACAAGCATGTTCGCCCTTCTGACCATATTCGCCTTGCTAGGCGACGTAGGCTCGTCTGGGGACATTTCGCTCGAAACCGGGACCGAGAGAACTGAAAAACTATCGCGTGCCCAACCCTTTCGTTCTCTTGTCCGAGTAATAACCAAACGTTGGCTCAATCCAAAGAATGTCTGGTGAGCTGAGGGACTTGCGCGTTGGCACGTCTGCTGATATAGCGGCAAACGACGCGAAGTGCGCGGCCGCACAGCATCATACAAGTGCATCTAGTCGAAGTTGTTCCTTGTCATTAGCTAAAGTGCTATAAGCGGTCTCTGGTGCGTTTCGCGGGTTTATGGAAAAACCAGTGCGTTTGCTTCTTCCTTCGCTAGCAATCTTAGCGCTCTCTTCTCTATTGCCAGCATTTGCAACAGCCCAAGCGATTGTCTTCACACATAGTGACGGTATCAGTAACTGTCCCACGGGCACAGTCTGCAGCACCAACTGGAGCGGGTTCGCGGTAACCGGGTCAGGCGTCACCGATGCGAAAGGCTCCTGGACCGTTCCCTCAGTCACTTGCAGTAGCTCGACCACGTACAGCAGCTACTGGGTCGGAATAGACGGCTATAGCAGCAACACTGTCGAACAGACGGGCACCGACTCGGACTGCAGCAGCGGACACGGCGTGTACTATGCATGGTACGAGTTCTATCCCAACCCATCCATAACAATCGGCGGTTTCACAGTACTCCCCGGAGACAAGATCAGCGCAGAAGTCAGCTATAGCGGCGGGGTTTTCACCACCAGCATCACCGATGGTTCACAGCACTTCTCCACCACAGGCACAGTCAGTGGTGCCGCACGAAGCTCCGCGGAATGGATAGTCGAACGCCCAGCCCTATGCAACGGGCACCATTGTAAACTCACCAGCCTATCCAACTTCGGAACCGTATCACTAGGCAGCGACTATACCGGGATAGCCAGCACAAACTATGCAACGATCAACGGAGCGACAGGCGGCGTTGGATCATTCGGCTCCGCTAACATCCATCGAATCACCATGGTAAACAACAGCGGCGCAACTCTTGCAGAACCATCAGTCCTGTCTACTGACGGGACAAGTTTCACGGAAACCTGGTTCGCTTCATCCTAGAAGCAACCCGAGGCCTCGCATAGGCCTCGGACCCCCTTTTCCATAGAAAGCGTCCTGACCACCGGCTAAGTCTCGGTAGAGACTACGGCCACGAAACAGATGTGAACCGAATCCAACGATTTCAGCTAGATGGTACTCGGCTCTTCGCGTTTTCTTCAGCGTGAACAGAATTGTACTTTTTCCAAAGGCGGACAGAGAACAGTACGCCGAGCAAGTCGACGGCGACGACGGGAAGCAGCCCTATTCCCGTCCCAAGTTGACCAAAGAATCCCATGGGATCAAGGAAGCAACGAGGCCTGCCGCTAGGGCGTCTAGATGACGTTGGTTACTGTTCTGTCCAACGTTCCGGAGAACCCAGATGAGTGCAAGTCCGCCTATGGCAATGAAGAAGAAAGCCACGACGATAGGCGGGACGTTGAGGTTGGCGAGGAAGTCCGCTCCAAGAGTTACGCCCCAGATGAACACCGCGCCTAGAATGAAGAAGCTCAAAGGACGAACTCGTGGCGTGTCAGCTTTGGGCCGAAGAAGGTCCCTAGGCACAAGATAGGCGGCTACGACCAGTGCAGCAATGACAAGGCAGCTGCCTGTCCAGAGAATTGGGCCCGCAAAGAAATGCTGAATCGTTCCGACAAAGAGAGGGGTCCTGAGGGCGTCGATTCCGAGCCCAACAACCGCGAGACCCAGTCCTCTGCTACCGACGAGGCTCCTGCCTCGAGTCTCGGGCAGGGCGAGTCTGTGCTGGAGAATTGGAAGGGAGACGCTGAAGAGCGGATGAACAAGCATGACCAGGCCTATGGCCCAGACCCAGTTCACACCGAGCCATCGACCATAAGACCCGAGGACTCCGAACGCTGCACTGTCAGGGTCGAACAGTTTCAAGAAGCCGAACGTGGGATATGGACCTAGAGGTTCGAATAAGCGTCTCGACGAGGAGAATTCTAAGCTCATTCCGCTAGAACATGAAACAGATCGCTCGGGTCTGTCACGAGGATCAACGCGATTCTGGATCTCCTCCAGGTAATAGCTTTGGAAACCGTAAATGGTAAAGAAGAACCCGTTATCGTTAAGTCCGCATGACGTTCCGTGTTTACGGTCGACCTAGGCTTAGTCTGCGAATCCGAGTCAGGAGTCGATAGAATCCGTCATTGCGGTACAACGAACCTTCAGATTCATCTGTCAAGCGTCTACGCCTCAGTACGGCACAGACTCTAGTACACCGCGCCGAAGCGGCAGAAACCCGCGCCCTTCAACAATATGATCTTGCTCTCCAATCAGAAACCTCCGCGATCTTCAAACAACGAATCAGGTCGGCTCTGTCGAGCGAAAAGCGGGCGAAGGCATTTTTCGAAAAAGCCGGGCCCGGGTCAAGACCAAGATTATTGCGCGCCCAAGCAGTGGAGTCGTTTCTGACCTCTTGGTTGTCCAGGGGCGTGAACGATAGAAAACGAACTCTAGAAGACACCTGGAGCCTTGCGAAGAAGGCGCTCCAATCTTTCCATGCGGCCGAGGAATTCCGAGAATACGCTGATACCTACAACCTTCTCTCTTTCGCTGTGGCATCGAGTATTGAGTTTGAAGGCAATCAACGACTTCGCAGAAAAAAGCTCGGAGAAGCGGCGGAGGATGGACGCAGAGCTGTGGCTATCTGGCGGTCGATTGGCGACAAAACAGGGCTTACGAAGGCTCTGATCAGAGCCTCAATTTTCCTGGATGGACTTGCTGATGAGACATCTTCCAAGATCCTTCGTTTAGACAATCGTCGAGAGTCCCGCCGAATGTGGAAAGAAGGCATGAGGGTGTCCCGAAACGTAGCTCTTCATGAAATCACACATCCACTGGCCGGATATCAGTCACTTGATCCGAAAGAAAACCTGAAGGTCTGCGAAGAAGCTCTGGAAATCGTAAGACCCACTAAAGACAACTTCGCAATTGGTCGACTCAACGAATTCCTCGCCAAGCACAATTTCTATGCAGCGGAATCGAGTGGAGGCGGAGACCCTGTAGCGGCCACACGAATACATGTGAAAGCTCTACACCACGCCGAGGCTTCTGCCAACTTCTACGACATAATCAACTACACTAGTCCGATAGCAGGAGTCCTCTGGATTCACTCGCCATACTGCCAGCACTTTAGCGCTTTGGCACGCTACGAATCCGACCCGGATAAGTGCGCGCTCCTGGAAGAGAAGAGCATCAGGTGCATACCCGAGCTACTCAGATCGGCCAGAGAGAAAGGGAGCCCCCGAGTACGCTTCTATGCACTATACACAAGCTACAGCGTTGAATCAGCAGCGGCAGCGAAAGAAAAGACCCGGAAACGGCAGAAACGTCTCTTTCAAAGGGCACTCTCCCACAGAATGGAGGCGGATCCACTAGTAAGTCATGTCTTCGCAAGGATAAGCTGGAATCGGGGAGTTGCAATCAGAGGGCTCGCTGATCTTCAGTCAAGACTTGCAAATGTAGAAACTGACAGCAAAAAGAAAAACCGGCTGTTAAGCCAGGCCATTCGAAATCAGCTACTAGCTATCAGGGTAACAATTGCATATGTTCGTCAGCTAGAAGCCTCGGGCGACCATTTCAACGCAGAAGGCATCGCTCGACTCTTTGTAGGATACGGAGACCTTCTCTCAAGAATAGAACCAGTTGGAGACAATAATGTACGAAAGGCAGCGAGAGCATATTCAACTGGAGCTGAATGGAACGAAAAGATCCCTCGATATGACCGGTCAGCCGCTTGCTACTGGAAGTCCGCCCAAGCCTACGACCAAATTCAGGCACATTCAATTGCAGCGGAATACTTTACGAGAGCCTCACAAGCATATGCTCAATTCGGCCGCCGAGTTCCTTCACTAAGGCATCTCGCCCGAGACTATTCAAGCTATCTCAAAGCCTGGACAAAGATCGAACTAGCACGATCCTTTCATGCGAAGCAGCAATTCGAGCGCGCTGCAAAATCATACAGACTAGCTGCAGAACTACACAAGTCGACAAAGCGATGGAACCTTCTCGATCAATACTACCAAGCCTGGTCCAAGCTTGAATTCGCCGAAGCACTCAGCAGGGAGGGGCGGTTTAGAGCTGCGGTCAAAGCGTTCGGCGACGCAGCGGGGAAGTTAGCAGAATCAAAGATTCTAATCAAGAATCAACTTTCACCAAACAGCAGACCAGAAGAAAGGGCGATTTTGGAGAAACTAGCCAACTCCTCCATAGACTCCTACTGCAAGGCTCGCGCAAATCTGGAAGAAGCAATGTTCGCAGAAAGCCAAGAGGATTATCACAGAAGCTTCGAGAAGTTCGGTCTCGCGTCTGAAGGATTCCAAGAAACCTCAACCTTATCCGAATCTGCCCAAGAAAATAGGGAGGCAAGCTTCCTCTCTAGCTTGTGCAAGGCCTGGCAGCTCGCTAGCAAGGCCGAACTGGAGAACTCGACCAAGCCTCTGCAAATGGCGGTCTCCGTATTCGAAAGGGCCATCAGGCTCAGCCCAAACGAAAAATCGCTCAAGCTCGCGTCCGGCCACAAGGCGTTTTCAGAGGGCCTCATTACATCACGAATATTTGCAAATACACTCGACCCATCGCTTCACGAAGAGGCAGCTAAACACTTGGAACTCTCACGCAAATTCTACCTTGAGGCCGGTTTCAACACCGCAGCGCATCATGCAACAGCTCGCAGATTACTTCTAGACGCCTCTTCGTTATTGGGTAATGCGAGAAACGCCAAAGATCCTAACGTGAAAATCGAACTCTACGAACTCGCAAACGCGAAGCTACTCGAATCATCAATGGAATTCAAGAGAGCAAAACAGAACATTAGGAGAGCCCAGGTCAAACAAATTCTGCAAGAGACGACGAGCGAAACCAAGGCCCCACTTCGCATAACTGACACTCTAACCGCACTGGCTTACTCGTCCACTAACGCAGTCGTCTACACACGCGCACAGGGAAATGAGAAATCATTTGGACTGGAAAGATTCGAACAGGCCGACATAGAGGTGAAAACCGCTAATGTTGGTAGGCTGATGGGTTCCAAAAGAGATGTGGAACTCGAGCTAGAGATTTCTAATATTGGAAAGCAATCGATCAAGCTTTTGCGCCTTGACGATGTGTTTCCCGAAGGGAGCGAAGCGGTCGAAATCCCAGATTCATGGAAGGCGCAAGGTCAGTCGGTCATCAATGGCTCGCGAATTATTGCACCAGCTGAAACAGAGAAGCTGAAATTTGTCCTCCGTCAGAAAGAAGAAGGCTTGCTGATTATCCGACCGACACTGGTTTTTTCTGATGAGGGGGGAGCCGCGTCGGAGCGGCCCGTCGCTTCAGTGATCGTACCCACTTCGACGATATTCGACTTCCTAGTCTCATCCTTTGTTAAAGACAATACGAACCGACTGCGACCCGACATGTGCGGTTGGAAGTCCAAGATGGAGATTGTAAAAGACTTGAAAATTCCTAGGAGCCATGTCTACGGCGAACGAAGATACGGACGAGCTTTCGGAAAACAACTCGAATCTCTGGTCAGGGCCTCTCTGGTCGAATACCGGATATTTCCCAAGGAGAGAGGCAGAGGAGGAAACATAACTAGACTCAGGATCCAACTTGAGAACGAGAATGTCAGAGAATACATTCAAGAATTGACGTCTGAGAAAGTCCCCGTCGCAAAGCCGATCTTAGCAAGCTAGGCCAGCAATTCGAGGCTGGCCCAGACAATGCCTTCATGTGCCAACTAGAGGAAGCGTTGACGAGTTACCGACAGCGACGCATCTCTGATGTCGTGAGCGGAGGAGGCGCCTGTGACGCTTTCATTTGTCGAGACATGTGAAGGTGAAATGGGTGTTTCAAGACTGTCGAGCTCTGTCTTCGGTCCCTCTGATGCGGACTGTGCGATACCTCCATGGCGAATTGGTGCCATCTGATTGCACAGTGTCCCGCGCTGGCAGACGTTTACTTCGACGATTGTAGACTCGACGAGCGAGCCGATCGTGGCGGTCACATTGACAGTGTAGCCTCCCACCACGGTGCCGACGACTTTCAACCGAGAGCTATTGTGGGAGCCGAAGGCAGTTACCATGACTGTGTTCGGTGTCAGAGTGGCTGTGAGACCAGTCGATGGGGTGATAATTGTCGACATTGTAATGCTTCCAGCCAATCCATCGAAAGGCCAGATCTCAATCGCGGTATTGCTAGATCCCCCAACGAAAAAGCTCAGAAAAGAATAGTCAGGGAACATCGAGAAATCTCCAACATCCACCGTGATCAAGAACGAGTGCGACAGGACACCGCTAGTAGTCGAGACGTTCACCGAGAATACGCCCCGTGCAGAGGAGCTTACCGTGAGGGTGGAAACAGTCGATCCTCCAGAGGTCAGAGTCGCACCTGTAGGGTTGAGCGTCGCACTGACAGTGCTTGAAGTAATTGTCGAGAGACTAACTGTACCCGCAAAACCGTTGAGGCTAGTCAAAGTGATGGCCATAGAGGAAGATCCTCTGACTAATACCAGCAGTGGAGTATTGCTTGCCGAAACAGTGAAGTTGGGTATGAAGTCTGTCGCAAGATAGTCTATCGCAGCCGTGGCCAGGTCGCTTACGTTGACTAGGCCGTCAGCGTTCAGATCGGCTCTTGGATTGTAACAGGTTTGTCCAAAGCTGCAACCGTTCGAGGCAGAGATTATGTTGAGGTCTGCCCTGTTTACAATTCCATCGCCGTTGATGTCCGGGGTTCGGTACACCGAGACAGTATCGCTGGCTGTGCTTCCTGACAGAGTAACCTTGTTGACCGAAGCGAGCAGATAAGGTGTAACGCCGACGTTGAGCAGGAATACCGATCCAACGGGATACTGCGTTATGGTGTAAGTCTTGGAGAAGAGCAGTGTCCCCGTTGTTGCATTTGTGGCGGTTACAGAGACCGTTCCGGAGACGGTTATCGAGCTGGATGGAGAGTCAACGGACAGGGTGCCAGCTGTAACAACCTTTACTCCTGTAAAAGTGGCCGTATTGTTGACGTTCACTGAAATTGGCGTTACGACCGTCGTTAGTTGAACCGTTGCGGATTCGGAGGCGTTCGTTCCAGATACTGTAATTGTGTAGACCCCAGCGGTTATGCCGGATGGCACCGAGATGGTCAGGATGGATGAATTCGAGCCTCCGACGGGGAGAATGACTCGTGATGAGCTGAAACTAGCTGTTGGCCCAGCAGGAGAAACGGTCGCCGACAATTGTACATTTCCGCCGAAACCGTTGGCGCTAGATATCGCTAGCTTGGATGTGCCTGAGGATGCCGCCGGGACCGCAAAAGATCCTGGATTTGTGGACATAGTGAACCCGACGACGAGGAGGGTCAAGGTCGCTGGGTGTCTTAGCGAGCCTTTTGTTCCTGTGACTGTGATTGTAAAGAAGCCGGGTGCGTTGGAAATAATGGACAGTGTAGATGTTGCTGTTCCTCCAGCCGCTAGTGTGACACTGGCCGGCGTGAGCGAGATCGACGGACCAGCCTGCACGGACGTTGCCGAGAGAGTTATCGTTCCAGCTAGGTTGTTCAAGCTGGTTAAGGTGAGAGCTGAAGTGGCGGTTGACCCTGCTTGGATAGAGATTCCTGCGGGATTTGCTGTCAGTGTAAAGTCGGGTCCGACGGTCAGAGGGATCTGGAGCTGCTTTGAGACGCCGGTCCCAGTCGCGGTTACTGCGATCGTGTGTGGTCCGACTGGTGTTGTGGATGGGACTGTTATATTGAGAGTTGAATTAGCGTTGGCACCGTTTGACAGTGTTACGCTGGACGGGTTAAGGGAAGCCGTCGGGCCATTTGCGGGTGACATTGTGGCGGAGAGAGAGATGGTCCCTGAGAAGCCTGCGCTTCTCACGTTGACCGACGAGGTTGCCGAGGAGTTTGTGGCAATGTCCAGATAGGCTGGGTTCGCGGAGAGCACCAGCGTAGGCGTCATGGTGATGCTACCGATGAGAGTGGACCAGGCCGAATTGGCGTTGTATTCGCCGCCAACCCATACAAGCGTTGGATCCGACGGATCTGGTGCGGCTCCGAAATAGTCGCCATATCTACCGCTCGAGTCGATGGCGCTTCCTACCTGCAGAGTGATCGGCTGGGCGACTGTATTAGCAGGATCCGTGACCAGTTGGCCGGTGACAGCCAAGCTTGGATAGATTGTCGAGGATGAGTATCCGTAGATTGCTTCCATGTTTCCACTTCCGTCCATGCTGACGGCAGGGTAGTAGTAGTATTGTCCTGCTGCGCCGAAGTCGAAGTCCTGGGCCACATACTGGCCGGCAGTGTTAATTTCAGTAAACCTCGCGCAGGATCTGGAGGTTGTGTCTCCAGATGGGACGCAACTGTCCGTCAGACTGTACCAGAGATTGTCCTGGAACCAGACTGCTCTCAATACTCGATGGTCACCAGTGTTAATCGCGTAACTCGGGTTAGGCTCAGCGCCTGCTGGTGGATCGACAACAGAGGATACTGTGAGTGAGACTTTGTTGACAGTGACAGGTAATGGTGGTGTGCCGGTTATGGCGAAGAGCTGAACGAGATTTGAACTGGAAAAGACTTGCCCAGCTCCTGTGGTGACCATATACTGTGTTTTTGTCGGGCTGAGCGACTGCGCCGGGTGGACTGATTCGAGGCTGCGATCTGGCCCGAAGGAGTCTAGGTCGATAGCAGAGGATCCTGCGACCATCTCGTTCTTGTTCAAGACCCAGTAATGGGCTCCTATGAATGGACCTACAAATCCATCAAAGTCGTTAACGCTCACGACGAACTTGTCGTCGCTGACACCTATAACGGGCTGGTCTGGGAGGACCTCTCCAGTGCGGAGGCCGTAGACTTTCCAGGTGCCAGTAGGGTCGCTGGAGCCTGATACTGCTATTGTCACATTGTTATACGAAAGATCTTGGGATCCTACTAACACGATTCTAAGGTCGATAATGGAGGCAAACCAGCGCTGGCTCTGAGCGTCGTAGAGGACCTGTGGGTCCGACATCCTGTGAGATTGAGTAAGCGGACCCGTGAGGAAAAATGAGGCCAGCGGGAAGTTTTCAATCAGGGTTCCCTGTTTGGTGAAGATTTCGCCTGCAAGATTGATCATCTCGACTATGTGGCTGGGTCCGGCCGCGTCTACTACGTCGGGAGGCACGTAGCCTCCCCCCTGGGTCTCGTTGAGACCTTGGAAACTCGTAATGGTTCCTACGGTCGAGGAGCTAAAGCTGGCAGGGACCATGGGTCCTGTCCGAGGTTCCGATCCCGAAAGAATCCTGTTTACAGCCGACTGCTGATTCATTTCCGACTGCTTCACCAAGGAAGATAATGCTCTCACGTCAACACTACCCATAAGAGACGCGCTCCCAGGAATAGGATTCTCATGGTATGGGGCTGGAAGGGTCGATTGGGCCGCAGCTGACCGGGAAGCTCTAACGCCCTGGCCCAAGCCTGGGTGAGTAAGCAATGCGCTTGAGAGAGTTAGGGTGACCATGAGGACAAGTAGCCACATGTTTCTGCTTGCCAAATTGATTCCTTCGAAGGTCCAAGAGCCTCTGAAAATTATGATAGTGTTTTTCAGAGTTTTCGCTAGACTTTCACAGAGGACATCATCTAACGAGTTTGAAGGATTAAATGGGGATTGCCTCTAGGCGCGCGGGGACATCATGGGCCAACTCATCGTCAGTGAAATGGTATCCCTGGACGGCGTCATGCAGGCGCCCGGCGGACCGGAAGAAGACATCGAGGGCGGCTTCAAGCACGGCGGCTGGCAGGCGCCTTTACTCGACGCGGAGTCGTTGAGCCTCATCACCAGGGACATCGGGCGAATGGATGCTCTGCTCCTGGGTCGCAAGACCTACGACATCTTCGCCGCGTA
>Ga0209056_10004551_pt1 | contig 14607 bp, 10 predicted proteins | sample GraSoiAngelo_114_FD_185876 | JGI IMG/M metagenome (GOLD analysis project Ga0209056, IMG submission 185876) | Grasslands soil microbial communities from the Angelo Coastal Reserve, California, USA - 14_0903_13_40cm (SPAdes) (version 2) | ecosystem: Environmental > Terrestrial > Soil > Grasslands... | reverse complement strand
AGGCGTCGAGCTTCTGCGCGAGGACGGGGTTCAGCAGCTGATATCCGTGCTTCTGGACGTAATCGACGACGACCCTGCCGTGCTGCCGCGCGGGCTTCCCGGACAGCAGACCCAGGAACGTGCGCGCCACGGAGGTCAGAACGGAGAACGCGACGAGGAGCCCGAACACCAGAAGCGGGTGGTGCTCCGCGAACGCCAGCATGCAGTGCCCAGAGCTACCCGACGACCCCACCGGGACACAACGGGGCGAAAAGCGCCCGGCGGCCGTCGCGTCCATGTCCCGCGACATTGAGACTCAGGCCGTGGGGAGACGGCGCGCGGGCAAAGACGGTCATGACAAGGGGGGACTGAGCATACGCTGCTCGGCGACCCCGGCGGCTGCAACGCTCCCTTCCCCGCGGGCGAGGCCGCCGTCGACTCCTCGTTGCTTCGACATCGCGGGCGACCTACCGTCGGCCGCATGAGCGATCACCCACCCGCCTCGCACCATCTGCCATTGCGCGAATGCTTTCCGGACGTCTGGCTCGCGTCCAGCGCAAACGCGATGTCGATCCCGCTGGGGCTGAAGATCACGTTCAGCCGGAACATGGTTGCCGTGCGCGTCCCGGATGGTTGGGTGCTACTCAATCCCGTGCGGCTTAGCGAGGGCGCCGAGGCCGAGCTGCTGGCGAAAGCTCCGCTCAAGCACGCCGTGCGGCTGGGTACCTTCCATGGTCGCGACGATCGCTACTACGTCGACAGGTTCGGCGTCGAGTTCTGGGGTGTGCCCGGAGAGCAGACGTACCCCGAGCCGAGCTTCAGCCGGGAGATCACCGAGGAGGGACCGTTCCCGATCGCCGGCGCGCGGGTCGTGGTCTTCAAGAAGGCCACGCGAGCCGAGTGCGTCGTCTGCCTGCCGCAGCATCGGTTGCTCGTGACCTGCGACAGCGTGCAGCACTACGACCACGATCCCCTGATCTCCACGCTCGGGAAGCTCGTCATGTACCCGATGGGGTTCTTCACCCCGTGCGTGATCGGGCCGATCTGGCTGAAGGCGGTGACGCCGCCGGGCGGGAGCATGCGCGGCGACTTCGAGCGCTTGCTCGCGCTCGACTTCGACCACCTGATTTCGGGCCATGGGACACCCAAGCTCGGCGGTGCCAAAGAGGCGCTCGCGCGGAACGTCGAGCGGCTGCCGAGGTAGTCGTCGAGCTGTCCTTGTGCCCGGGATCATAGTCTTCCCGGGCCTTCCTCGCTTCAAGCTGGACGTCGCCGGCGACCCCGGTCGCCCGCTCTTCGTGCGGCCTTGCGAGGGGGCAGTGTTCGGGCGAGACTCAGCTTCCCAAGGCGTCCCCCCTTTGCGGGAATCGTCTCGAACGACATGAAGGCCGATCCGCGCACCGAAGCGGAAGTGATGCATGTGCTCTCGCGAATCGTCGAGACCGCATCGAGCAGAGACGTCGGCGGGGCGATGGCGCTCTTTGCGGATGATCCAAACGTGTTCTTGCTGGGAACCGGCGTGGACGAGGCGCGCACGGGGCACGCTGCGATCCGCGAACAAATCGAGCGAGACCTCACCCAGTCGGACGCGCTGTCGTGGACTCTCTCGCCGCAGAACATCTCGGCGGCGGGCTCCGTCGTGTGGACGTCGGGGGACGTGGTCGTTCGTGTCAGCATGGGCGGCCAGACGCTGGACATCCCGCATCGCCTGACCACGGTGCTCGAGCGCCGCGGTGCCAAGTGGCTCATGCAGCAGATGCATTTGTCGTTCGCCAATGGGGCGCAAGTCGTCGGTCAGTCCTATCCCACGAATCTCGAGGCAGTGGCCGATGCCGTCGGACGGGAGCGCGTGGACTTGCAAGCGCGCGTCGCCCCCGATGGGACCGTCACGCTCCTTTTCACCGATATCGAGGGATCGACGCAGATGGCCGAGCACCTCGGGGACCTACGCTGGCTCGCCCTGCTGCGCGAGCACAACGCGATCGTGCGGGCTCAGATCGCACAGTACGGTGGCTTCGAGGTGAAGACGATCGGCGACGCGTTCATGGTCGCCTTCGGGAGCGCTCGCCGGGCCCTTTTGTGCGCGATTGGGGTTCAGCAAGGGATCTCGCGATACGGCGCGGACCACCCGGAGCACGCGGTGCGTGTGCGCATCGGCCTGCATGCGGGCGAGCCGGTGCGCGAGGGCAACGACTTCCACGGCCGCAGCGTCATCTTCGCCTCGCGCGTCGCAGGGGAAGCCTCCGGCGGCGAGATCCTCGCGTCGGCGCTGTTGCGCGAGCTGACGGAGAGTGCCGGCGACATCCGTTTCGATGCGGGCCGCGACGTTGTTCTGAAGGGCTTCGCCGGAACCCACCAAGTGTATCCGGTGCGCTTGGCGTAACAGGTTCCGACGCTCCTTGGTTGCATCGCCCGTGCACGTCGAGCTCGGAGTCTCGTGAGACCGACGCGTTGGGTCCGACGAGAGCCGACCGCGGACGCGAGGGCATGATCGTAGCGGCAGTGCACAGTCGCTGATGGCCGTAGCGAAATCGCGATAGCGACGGCGGCGGGTCCATATCGCGTTATCCCATTTCTGCTACCGCCGCCGAAAAACCCTTGCCCCGCAAGGGCCGAGAAAGCTTCCCAAGCTGGACGTCGCCGGTTCGACCCCGGTCGCCCGCTCTCTCTCGGAAGTTGATTCTTACTCCGGCAGCCCGACCTCGCGGAATGCGACCGCGAAGGCTTCGCGGGTCTCTGGCTTCACGAATCCGGCGAATTCCAAGAAGGGGAGGGCGCGGAAGGTTGGCTCCAGCTCCACAAGCCGCCGGGCGAGCACTTTCGCTTCTTCGATGCGGCCGGCCATGGCGAGCGCCGAAGCCTGCAGCGCGTAAAGGACGCTGAAGCGCGGGTTGGCCTGTACCGCCTTCGCGAGGCATGCCGCTGCGTCGTCGTAGCGCCGGAGGCGAAGCCGCACGGCGCCCAGGGCGACATAACCCTCATAGCTCAAGGGATCGAAGGGACTGAGGCGCAGCGCCCGGTTCGCATAGTCTTCAGCGAGCACCGGGTCGCCGCTCCAGGCATGGATATGCGCGCCCCAATAGAGCGCGGTCGCGCAGGACCCGTTCAGCGACAGCGCGCGGGCGATGGCGCCCGACGCCGCCTCGAAATCGTGGGCGAGATGCAGGACGGTGAGAGCCGCATACGCGAGCGCCGTGGCATCGTCGGTGCCGAGGGCAAGCGCCAATCGTGCATGGCGCACGCCCTCGGTCCGGTCGGCCTCGTCGAAGCCCGCGCCGCGGAAGCGGGCGTCACGGCACAGGGCCAAGGCCGCGTGGGCCACCGCGTAGTCGGGATCGAGCTCGAGCGCCTCTTCGAGATAGCCGATCGCGACGGCGGCGTCTTCGGGCATGACCGACTGCGTGTGAGGCAGGGCGCGGAGATACAGGTCATAGGCGCCGAGATTCTCTGGGCGCTTGCGCCGCGCGCGCTCGATCTCCGCGCGGCGAACGCTCGGTTCGATGATCCCGACGATGGTCTCGGTGATCTTGTCCTGGAGGTCGAAGATGTCTTCCAGGACGCCGTCATATTTGTCGGCCCAAATATGCGTGCCGGTCTCAGCCTCGATGAGCTGTCCCGTGATGCGCAGGCGATTGCCGCCTTTGCGCAGGCTGCCCTCGAGCACGTAGCGAACGCCGAGCTCGCGCCCGACCTGCTTGATGTCGATGACCTTGCCCTTGTAGGCGAAGCTCGAATTCCGCGCGATCACGAACAGCCAATTGATCCGCGACAGGCCGGTGATGATATCCTCGACCATGCCGTCGGTGAAATATTCCTGCTCGGGATCGCCGCTCATGTTCTGGAACGGCAGCACCGCGATCGAAGGCTTGTCGGGCAGTGGTAGCGTGAGGTGCGGCGCTTGCGCGGCGCCTGCCAGGTCGATGCGATAGACTCGCATGGGGCGCGCGATGTTTTTCAGCACCTGCTCCCCCAGATCGACGAAGGCCTCCGGCAGCTTGTCGCGGACCTGGCGCCAGACATCCTCCGAAAGACTGATGCCGCCCGGGTCCGCGATGCCTTCCAGCCGCGCCGCGATGTTGACGCCGTCGCCCAGCAGGTCGGCGCCATCGACCACGACATCGCCCAAGTGAATTCCGATCCGGAGGGCGATGAGGCGGTCGGCAGCGATCTCGGCATTGCGCTCCGCCATACTGCGCTGCACGGCCAGCGCGCAGCGCACGGCGTCGACGACGCTCGGAAACTCGACCAGGATGCCGTCGCCGGTGGTCTTGATGATGCGGCCGCGATGCACCGCGATGGCCGGATCGATCAGCTCCAGCCTTATGGAGCGTAGCTGCGCGAGCGTGCCCTCCTCGTCGATGCCGACCAGCCGGCTGTAGCCGGCGACATCCGCCGCCAGCACCGCTAAGAGCCTCCGTTCGACGCGTTGGGTCTCCATCGCCCACCGTTTGCCGGGAGAGAAGGCCCGATCCTACCGATTCACGACCGCGCAACCAATCAGCTCTGCGCCCGGCCTCCCTGCGGCCCTTGCGGGAGCAAAGACTATGGCCCCGATCGCTGCCTTGCAACTCGGGCTCGTCGGCCGCGCGCATCTCGACGCCGGGACGGCGGAGCGCATCGAGGCCATCGAGCAGCATGGCGCGTACCCGCACCTGCTCTTCAAGCTCCGGCGACTGCCCAGCTTCGGGCCGCCCTTCGAGCACCTGAACGCCGATCCGCGGACCCGCTTCAACACGATCCTCGTGCCGGACCCGGAGCTGCAGCAGGCGAGCTACGAGGCGTGCCGTCGCGGCGAGGTCCCCCAGCACCCTCCGGTCGGTATGCAGATCCCCACCGTCATGGACCCGAGCCTCGCGCCGGAGGGATTTCACATCGCGACGACCTACGGGTTCTTCTTTCCGTGCGAGGCACCGCGGGACGACCGTGGTCGCCTTCGCGACGAGATGGCCGAGCGGATCCTCGATCGCTCTCTGCGGCGCGTCGTGCCACCCCGGTCCCGGCGTCACGTTCCTCCCGGGGTACGGCGCCGTACGAGGTCGCCGAGGCGCTCGGTACCCTCACCCGCTCGTCGGCGCGAAGCGCTGCATAGGTCCGTTCCTCCATCGATGGTCGCAGCTTGCGGTTCCGTTCCGTGCACGCGAAGATGCCGCCCGCAGGTAGAAGGCGCTCAGAAAGCGAGTTTCACTCGGTGCGACGATGGACGCGGGTCGACGCCTCACGTTCGGTGACTTCTCCCTCGATCTCACGAGCCAGAGGCTCTGGTACCGGGACGAGGTCGCCCCGCTCACTCCCAAGGCATTCGCGGTTCTACGCCGGCTGGTGGAAGACCGCGGGCAGGTAGTCTTCAAAGAGGAGCTGCTGCGAGCGGGGTGGGCGAAGACCCACGTCAGCGACGGCGTTCTCAAGGTCGCCATCCTGGAGATTCGCCGCGCGCTCGGCGACGATGCGGCGGCGCCGTCCTTCATCGAGACCGTGCCGCGCCGGGGCTACCGATTCATCGGGCCCCGTGCCAGTCAGGCTCCGGCAGCGGTTGATCCACGCGGCGCGCCGGTCGGGCGCGACCGAGTGCTCGCGCAGCTTGCGGACCGGCTCGCGAGCGCCGTCGGCGGCGAGCGCCAGCTCGTGTTCCTTTCCGGTGAGGCCGGTATCGGCAAGACGACGGTGATCGACGCACTGCTGGCGCACGCCGCGTTCGAGCCGGAGCTGACGATCGCGCGCGGTGCGTGCCTCGAACACTACGGCGCGGCGGAGGCGTATCTGCCGGTCCTCGAGGCGTTCGGGCGATTGCTGCGCGAACCCGGGGCCGAGCGGGTCATCCGTATTCTCCGGAGCCACGCTCCGACATGGTTGGCGCAGCTGCCGTGGGTCGACCGCGAGTCGTCGCCCGCCCCTTCGCTCGGGGTCACCAACGAGCGGATGCTGCGCGAGATGGCCGAGGCCTTGGAGGCGCTGTCTGCCGCGACGCCCGTTCTGCTGGTGCTCGAGGACCTCCACTGGAGCGACCATTCGACCCTCGATCTGCTAGCGATGCTCGGGAGGCGGCAGGAGTCGGCGCGCCTTCTCGTAGTCGGAAGCTATCGCCCCGTCGACGCCATCGTGACGGGACATCCGCTGCGGGCCCTTATCCAGGAGCTGCGGGTGCGGCGGCAGTGTGAGGACATCGCCCTGCCGTTTCTGCGCGAGCAGCATGTCGCCGCATATCTGGCGCAACGGTTCGGTGGGCATGCGTTTCCGTCCGAGCTGGCGCGCGCCGTGCACCAGCGGACGGACGGCAATCCGCTTTTCATGGTGCGTGTGCTGGACGAGCTCGTCGCGCTTCGTGTGCTGGAACCGGAAGACGACCGCTGGCGGCTGAGAGGATCCGTCCGAGAGATCTCCCACGCCGTCCCCGACAGCCTGCGTGCGCTGGTCGAAAAGCAGATCGATCGCCTGCAGCCAGAGGCGCAACGCGTGCTCGAAGCGGCCAGCGTGCTCGGGACCGAATTCACGACGGGATCGGTTGCGGCCGGCCTCGATCTGGATCCGCTGACCATCGAGGACCGCTGCGACGAGCTCGTACGACAGGGGCAGTTCCTGTCCGCAGCCACGCTCTTCGTGCGACCCGACGGGACGCAGGTCGCACGCTACCGCTTCATTCACAGCCTGTATCCCCACGCCATCGCCGAGCGGGTACCGCCCGGGTGGCGCCTGCGCCTGCACCAGCGGGTCGGGGAGTGGCTCGAGCGCGCCTATGGTGCGCAGGTCGCGGCGATCGCCGGCTCGCTGGCATGGCACTTCGAGGAGGCGGGCGACTACCGCCGGGCCATCCACTATCTCGTCCTCGCGGCCGGGAACGCCGCCGGGCGCTTCGCCTATGCGGACGCACTGCGGGTGCTCCAGCAGGCGCGATCGCTGGTTCATCATCTGGCGGCGGACGCCCGCCCCGCGCTGGAGGTCGAGCTCCTGCAACGCATGGGCGATGCGCACTACGGGCGCGGCGAATGGATCGAGTGCTCTGAAGCGTACGAAGCGGCGGTGCGGGCGGCCGCCGCCGGGTCCACATCGACCCAGATTCACGCGCTCAGAGGCATGATCCGTCCGTTCGGTGTTCTCGATCCGGACCGCGGCATCGCGGCCATCGAGCAGGCCGTGCGCCTCAGCGCCACCGTGGACGATCCGCTGCTGCGCGCGCGCACGGAGCTGCTGGCAGCCGGGATCAGGCTCACGTACGACACCTGGCGGGCTAACGACTGGGAAATCTGCGCTGCTGCCAACGAGACGATCCACCGCCTGAGCGATGCTGGCCCGGCCGCCTTTGACCGGGTGAGCTACGCACAGCTGCAGGTGCTGCGGGGCGACTACGCGGGAGCCCTCGAGAACCTCGAAGCCGGCGTGCCGAAGGAGAACGAGTCCACCAGCATCATGGTGCCCATGTTCGCGCGCAGCGTGACCACGCTGGCTCTCCTGTATTCGGGGCGACTCGGGGAGCTGGTGCAACTGCTGCGCACCGGAAGGGATCTCGCCGAGACGAACGGCAACGAACCATGGCTCTTCGTTTTCCGCGAAGCGTGGCTGCGTACGGTGATGCTGGATTTCGCCGGCGCCCGCGAGCTGTGCAAGGCGATGGCGGCGCGGAGCACCGCGGCATACTGGCGCGGGCCGTCACGAAGCATCGACGGGATTGCCAGCGGGTATGCCGCGCTGGAGCGGGGCAAGTACGACGACGCGGCGCGGAGCTTCGCCACGGTGGTCGACCCGAAGAAGATCCCGAAGTTCTTCCTCCACTGGTGCTGGCGCCTGAACGCCCAGCTCGGGCTGGCCGACGCGTGGCTGGCGTCCGGAAAGCTCCAGAAGGCGCGCCTCGCGGCCGACCGCTTTCTCGAGTCCGCCCTGTCGACGGCGGAGCCGAACCTGCAAGCGCTGGCGTGGGAGGCAGGGGCACGGGTCGCAATGGCCGAAAACGACTGGAACGCCGCGGAGGAGAAGATCGAGAAGGGCCTCGCGATTCTGCAGGCGTTCGAGATTCCCACGACGGCGTGGCGCGTTCACGCCACCCGGTCCGACCTGTACCGGCAGGCCAAGAACGACACCGCGGCGGAAGCCCACCGGGCGCGTGCCGAAGCGATCATCCTCACGCTGGCGAACTCGTTCGCGCCCGAGGACCCGGTACGCGACGCATTCCTCGCCGCAGCGCCGGTTCGGCGAATTCTTCGTCCGCGGGGCGGGAACCGGGGCGCGCGCGAGCGCGGGGTTCCGAGATGACCCGCCGTCCGTAGCGGCGAACCGCTTCCTCACCGTCTTCTAACCGCAATCTGACCGCCGTTCCGTAGTGTCCGCCACCGGCGGTCCCCTATCGTCGCGCTCATGGCGCAGAAGGGGAAGACGTCGGGATCTCGCCGGGGCGCGGACTCACGGATGCCGCTCCGGCTGTCGCCCGACCGGGCGTTCGTACTGCACCTCGACGTGCGTGCGCTCCCGCCGCGAGGCATGCGCGGCCGGGTCGAGCACGTGGCTTCCGGGCGAGTGGCACACGTCACGTCTCTCCGAGGGCTGGTGGCCTTCCTCACCGACGTCCTGCGCGACGAGGCACCGGGAGAAGGAAGGAAACGTCCATGACGAACCATGAACGAGTCGGCAGCAGGCTCGCGTACCGCGCGGGTTCTTTGCATCCGGTGGCGCGGCTCGCGCGTAGCCTGACTGACGATCAAATTCCTGCGGCCCAGATCGGGACGGTGTCAAAGCCGACCCCGATGTGCCGTGGACAACGGGAGGAGTGTCTCATGCATTCGCGACTATCCGGGATGATCACACCCACGAGTCGTCTTCGGCGGGCAATCGCCGGTCTGGCGGCCGTGGGAACGCTGCTCGCGGCCTCGGTGGCACACGCGGGCTTTCTGCCGCTTCCGGCGAACGGCTCGCAGGTGAACGACGACCTCGCCAACGGGATCGATCCGAACCAGGACGCGGGCGTCTCCGACGTCGTCGGCGGTGCGGTCACGGCGGGCAAGACCCCGGTTCCGTGGGCACCCTTCGAGCAGAAGGTCGCCGGCGGCGAGCAGCAGATCTTCGTCCGTGCGTTCAAGAACGGGGCGTGGGTGACGCAGGGCTCCCCGGCGTCACTCAACATCGACCCGACCCAGGAGGCCGAGGCGCCGTCGATCGACTTCGCCGGTACGGGACGCACGGTCCCGTGGGTCGCGTGGTACGAGCCGAGCGCGGCCGCCGGATGGCCGACGAACATCTTCGCCAGCCGCTTCAACATCGCGGCCAACCGCTGGCTGCCGTCCGGCCAGGGCCGCGGCCCACTCCACCTCCCGTCCCTCAACATCCACACCGTTCGCACGGCGGAGAACCCCTCGGTCGCGGGTGGCGCTACCATCGCGGGCAACGATCCGGTTCCATGGGTCACGTGGGAGGAGAACGACGGTGTTTCGGACGACAGCACGACGCTGCGGCAGATCTTCGTGGCGAAGGCGGTGAAGCAGGCCGTTCCGGGCACGGCGTGCCCGGTCGGGACGAAGCCCACGGGCGGCGTCGACGTGAACGGATTCTGCTGGCAGCAGGTCGGGATCGACCGGCTGAACCCGAGCGGTCCACTCCCATCCGAGAGCGGGGATCCGACGCTCAACATCGACCCGACCCGCTCGGGCGTCGAGCCGGACATCGCGTTCACCGGTCCGAACGACACCGTCGCGTGGGTCGTCTGGTACGAGGAGGATCCCACCCAGATCGACGGGCTCCGCAGCAACGAGATGGTCTTCGCGGCGAAGATCGTCGCGGACGCCACGGCCGACGGCGGATTCCGCTGGGTCGCCGTCGGGAACGGGACCGCCGGCCAGACGAACGTCCTCGACACCTCGGGCGCCCACGGCTTCGGCAGCTGCGCCGAGAGCCAGGACGCCGAGGATGCCTGCTCGCTCAATGCGATCGCCCGCCGCGATGCGGAGAACCCGCGCGTGGCCGCCGGCACGCTCACGCCGGGCGGCACGACCGTGCCGTGGGTGGTCTGGCAGGAGGACCTGGGGCTCGGCGACGGCAAGCACGCCATCTTCGTCTCGCGACTGGTGGGCGGCGATCATTTCGCGCTCTTCAATGGCGGCCAGCCCTTGTCGAACACGGCGAACGACGCGACCCGACCCGACATCACGTTCTCCGGCAACGTGCCGTACATCTCCTGGCAGGAGGATATCTCCGACGCCCAGGTGACGTTCGTCGGGCACTTCGAGGGCGGAGCGAGCGCCCCCGTCTTCAAGCTCGACACGCCGACCGGCGTCCCGAATTCCAAGTTCGGCAACGCCAAGGACCCGCTCCGCGCGCCGATCTCGTCGGGCTGCACGGCCAACCCGTTCAACGCGGACGGGGCGAGCTGCCAGGGCGGCGCGGTCGGGACGCCGTTCTTCCTCTATACCGCCGGCGACCCGGGCGCCCAGATGCTCTTCGCCCAGGCCTTCGCGCCGACCGACGTGTCGACGCTCGCCGCCACCGACATCTCCGAGACGGGCGCGACGCTGAACGGATCTGGGAATCCGGGTGGCGCCGCCATCCTGACCCACTTCGACTTCGGCGCGACGACCGCCTATGGCAGCAGCACGGCGGACGCCCGCCTCGACGTGGCGAGCGTCGCCACCGCCTTCGACGCGACGGTGAACGGGCTCGCCCAGGGCGAGACGGTCCACTTCAGGGCCGTCGCGAAGACCGACTTCGTGACCGTCGATGGTCCCGACCAGAGCTTCGTGGTCGAAAACGCGCCGCCGACCGTCTCGATCGACGATCTCCCCGACACCGTCACGCAGAAGGACCTCGGCCCGGGTCGCTTGCTCACGGTGCACCTCACCGTGTCCGAGCCGGCGACGATCACGCTCGACATCCTGAGCAAGAACGGGAGGTCCCTCCGTCAGGTGACCCTCAATCAGACCACCGCCGGCTCCTTCCCGGCGCAGATCTCGCTCAAGCATATCAAGCGTGAGGTGACCCTTCGCGTGACGGCGACCAACGCAGTTGGCGCCAGCGCCGTCGTCGAGCAGCGGTTCAGGGCAAGGTAGACGCTGGCCTACCCACGTGCGAGACCGCGTCGGCGGGACACCGCCGGCGCGGTCGTGTTTCCATGGCCTTGGCCACGGGTCACTGGCTCGTTGAGCATCGGGCCGGCGGCGCGGGAAGCGCTGCGTGACCAACGACGTGGCACTGTGGTGCCGAAGTGGGGAGGGGAACCGTCCTCCGGTAGCCCGCAAGAGGCTAGATAGACCGTTGGGAATACTGTCGACGACGTCCGGCGGCTGCGTGCCGTCGGCGACGACGGCGCTCGACTGGTAGACGGTGCCGAAACTCGACGCCGAGGTGGTTGCCGTAGCGCCGCGATTCGGTCACGACCTGCTCCGCTGTGAGCGCGCCCTGAGAACCCTTGGCGGCAGCGGCATTGATGAGCTGCACGTTGATCGAGTTCTGCAGCGACTGGCTCGTGATCCGCTGGGCCACCCCACGTCGTTCGCTCTCGTAGGTCGTGACGAGGGACCATCTCGCGCGGCCGAGCACGAACCAGGAGAGCTTCCACATGGCGTTGTGCATGCCCTGAAGCCCCGTGTTCACGCCGAGGCCGCCGGTCGGCGGGAACTGGTGAGCGGCGTCACCACACAGCAGCACTCGGCCCTGCACGAACCGTTCGGCGACGGTGGCGTTGAGCCTCCACAACCCGAGCGACAGTACCTCGGGCTCGAGCCCCTCGACCCCCACGGTGGCGCGGATCCAGGCTCGAGCTCGCTCGTGGGTAAACACGTCGAGCGACCACTCCTCCGGCTGCACGCTGATCTGACACAACCAGCGGCCCGCCCCGTCCAGTGGCTGGAGCACGCCGCTAGCGTGCTCGTTGGAGACGAAGAACAGCACGCCCTTGCGCTCGCCGAGATGCGGTTCGATGTCGGCCCGGAAGTAGCAGTTCACGATGTGCGACAGCTCCTTCGATCCCTCGAGCTCGCTGCGGATCAGGCTCGCGGGCCCCGTCGGCCGCCAACAGCGCCCGACCGGTGAGCGTCTCGGTCGCTCCCGTGGCCCGCGACCGAACCTCGAGCGCGGCGCTCTCGTCACCCGGGCTCCCGCCCGCAGAAGCTTCGTCGCTTCCGTCGCGAACCGAACGTCGACCATCCCAGTCGCCCGAACGGCATCGAGCAGGATCGCTTCGATGAGCTCCTGGGACGACATGACCGGCCACGCGGGGCTGACGTCCGGCCCAGGTCCTTCGAAGACCATCTGAAACGACTTCGGAAGGAGCGCGGTCTCGGCGACCGCTTCCCAGCACGAGAGCACAACCCGAAGCAGGGCCGTCGGGTAGGCTGAGAGCGGAACGCCCAACTTCCTCTGGTGCCGGTAGTGGTATATGCGAATCATTCCGACGAGGCGACGATGAAACGCTCCGGGGCCAGGCAAGAAGGCGAGTCTGCGTCTCAGCTGATCAGCAAGAGAATCGCCGAGCTCGGCGACTGGCGCGGCGAGACGCTCGGCCGGATCCGCGCTCTGATCAAGGAGGCAGACCCCGACATCCTCGAGGAGTGGAAGTGGATGGGGACCCCGGTCTGGTCGCACAACGGGATCGTCTGCACCGGCGAGACATACAAGAACGTCGTGAAGATGACGTTCTCCAAGGGCGCCTCCCTGAAGGACCCCTCCCGCCTCTTCAACTCCAGCCTCGATGGGAACGCGCGACGAGCCATCGACATCCACGAGGGCGAGGAGATCGACGCGCCTGCCCTGAAGGCGCTCATCCGCGCGGCCGTGGCGCTGAACGTTTCAGGCAGGAAGGCTGCGCCCCCCAAGCGCGGAGGACGCTGATTTCTTGATCGCGGAGCGGCCTTCTCGCGCGCCCGGAGCCGCAAGCCGGGGAATCGGGGTCCGACGTGCGTCGCGAGGGACGTGCATCCATGTCGTGCCGGCGAGCGGTGGCGTCATCAACTACTCGAAAGGGGTGATATGCGGCCAAATTTCACGGGTTTGCGCCGCAATAGGAGCGTCCGGGGGTTGTGAGGTTCCGGACCAGCGGGTACCGACAGGTGAACTCGTCGACCGCGCAAGCCGGGGCTGAAGGGAGCTGCACCGAGGCGCACGTCCGATAAGGACGTGCTCGGTGACTTTCCAGGCTTGTCCTTCTTACGGCCCTACCGCAACATGGGCGAGGGCTGGAAGCAAAAGGTCCACGATCTCGTCACCATCGCCACCGAAGGAGAGGAAAGCGATGTCGACTCATAGGATTGCTACCCGCGAACAATGGCGCGCCGAGCGCCTCGACCTGCTCGAGGCCGAGAAGGACCTGACCCACCGCAGCGACGAGCTGGCGCGCCGCCGCCAGGAGCTGCCCTGGGTCAAGATCGACAAGGACTATCGCTTCGACACCGACGAAGGCAGCGCCTCCCTGGCCGATTTGTTCAAGGGCCGCTCGCAGCTGCTCGTCTATCATTTCATGTTCGGCCCCGATTACAGCGCCGGCTGCCCGTCCTGCTCGGCGATCGCCGACGGCTTCAACGGCTTCGCGGTGCACCTCGCCAACCACGATGTGATGCTCTGGGCCATCTCCCGCGCCCCGCTCGCCAAGCTGCAGGCCTTCAGGCAGCGCATGGGCTGGACCTTCCCCTGGGCCTCCTCCTTCGACAGCGATTTCAATTGGGATTTCAGCATGTCGCTGACCGAGGAGCAGCAGCGCGAAGGCGGCACCGAATATAACTACCGCCCCCAACCCGCCTACACGCCCCCGAAAGGCAGCGGCCCCAATATCGGCGCCCAGGTGACCGGCACCGATCCCGCCACATACGCGCGCGAGCGCCCGGGCATGAGCGCCTTCGTGCTGGAAGATGGCAATGTCTATCACAGCTATTCCGCCTTCGCCCGCGGCCTCGATGGCCTGTGGGGCGCCTACCAATGGCTCGACCGCGCGCCGAAGGGCCGCAACGAACCCACCTACTGGTGGCGCCACCACGACAAATACGAAAACGCCTAATCCTCCCCGAGCTCACCTCGGGGAGGGGAACCCTCGAAGCTTTAACGAATGAGGGGAGGGACATTCCTCCCCTAGATTTCTGAGGGAGGGGGACCGCACGAAGTGCGGTGGAGGGGCCTACTCGCTTCTGCCTGTGACCCTCCAGGCCACGTTTCTTGACCTTTTCGGCTGCCAAGAGTCGCTCCTCGTCCTCCGTGAGGAAGCGGACGCGCTCGTTGTTCTCCTTGAAGAACTTGACCGCGCGCACTGGGTTCCGGTCGGCCTTGCCATCCGCGATAGCGACGTTGAAGACCCGCCGCAGAAAGGACAGAGCCCGGTTGATGGTGGCCGGCGCGACCTCTTGTGATCGCTGGGCCATGTACCGCGCGATGTCCCCCGGTACGATATGCGCGAGCGTTCTGCCCGGAAGGGCGTCCTTCCAGTAGCGGCCCGTGCGCTCATACTCGGTGAAGGCGCGAAGGTTTCTGGCACGGGCAAGAACGGAGGCACGTACCGGCTTGTGCTAGAAGGACCCTCACGACGGAAGGAGTCCAGGCTCGATAACTGACGACGCCCAGCGTTGCTGCGCTCCGATCGCGATCCGCCTTCACCTTGAACTTGATCAGCTCACCCCGCTTTGTCCATCCAAGAGTCACTCTACTGGCACGAGCACCGGAGCGCCCTTGTCC
>Ga0209056_10004549_pt1 | contig 14610 bp, 9 predicted proteins | sample GraSoiAngelo_114_FD_185876 | JGI IMG/M metagenome (GOLD analysis project Ga0209056, IMG submission 185876) | Grasslands soil microbial communities from the Angelo Coastal Reserve, California, USA - 14_0903_13_40cm (SPAdes) (version 2) | ecosystem: Environmental > Terrestrial > Soil > Grasslands ... | reverse complement strand
ACGTCAGCAATCGCTGACTTCACAGCTTCGCCATCAGAGACATCCGCTTGCACGGCGATACTCGTCGAATTCAGCTCTGTCGCCGTGCGCTGAGCGGCTGTGAAATCCCGGTCAACAATTGCGACTCTCGCCTTTTCGCGCACATAAGCAACAGCGCACTCGCGGCCAATGCCGTCCCCTCCACCCGTGACAACTACTACCTTTCCTTCAAGATCCCGCGGCATGCGATTTTCCCCAATCAAACTCGAAAAATTCAACGCATATATAAAGGTAGCGCTCGAAGCAGCGCGTCAATTTTGAGCCAAGTTCCAAGTAAGTGCTCAGATTTGCGAGGAGTGATACTATAACTCCCGCTTTAACGCCGTCAATCAAAGTTTAAGCGCTTGAAAGCCGTCGTCGGCCTCAATAAGCCCGCTCGCGCCGTGCTTTCGAGTCGGAACGGGAAGGGAGACAGCCCACGTGAAGACAACTCCTGCTTCGGACAATTACCGGGCGTACAAACTTGACAGCAGCCGACGAGACTTCCTTAAATTAGCGGCCGTCGTCGGTTCCCTGCCGCTGCTCCCAAGCGCGGCGTTGGCTTCAATTTTTTCCGACGAGCGCACCGCATGGTACCGGAACGCCAAGTTTGGCATGTTCATACACTGGGGCCCGTATTCGCTCGCCAGCGTCGAAGCCTCGTGGCCCATCATGACACCAAAGCCGGGCGGCATCACTGAAGCGGAATATGTTGAGTTGCCGAAGCGATTTAATCCAGAAAAGTTCGACGCGCGTGCATTGGTAGATCTGGCGCGCACTGCAGGTCAGCAGTACATGGTATTCACCACCAAACATCATGACGGCTTTTGCATGTTTGACAGCTCCTACACGAATTACAAAATTACCAATACTCCTTACGGAAAAGACATCGTGCAGCAGCTTTCTTCAGCATGCAAAGAGGCGGGCATGCCGCTCGGCTTTTACTACTCGCCTCCGGATATGCACCACCCCGCCTTTCGTGATACTTCCAAGCCGGCATCAACGAACTGGCATGGGGAGCCAATGCGACCGGAGTGGCCTCTCTACCTCGATTACATGCAATTGCAGTTGACGGAGTTGCTCACCAAGTACGGGCCGGTTGTGTTGATCTGGTTTGACGGCTTGAATGACCAACAGAAATACGACGGCCAGCGCTTCATCGAACTCATACGACACCTGCAGTCGGCAACACTGGTAAATGATCGCATCGGTGTCCCTGGAGATTATGAGACCCCAGAGCAATTCATCCCCAAGGGCATTCCTACTAAGGACGTACGATTCAATGCCGTTGACACAAGCATCAACGATCAACTCAAGTCAGTGGTTCCAAAGCCCGAGGAATTTCAGCTTTGGGAGACCTGTATGACCATCAATGATCAATGGGCATACAACGCCAACGATCGAGACTTTAAATCGGCACAATTCCTGATTCGCAGCTTGGTTGAAGTTGCTAGTCGTGGAGGAAATTTCCTGCTCAATGTTGGGCCGCGTCCCGACGGAACAATCCAGCCGGAGTTTCAGGAACGCTTGCGCGCGATCGGTGGCTGGCTCTCCGTGAATGGTGATTCGATTTACGGCACTAACTATGGGCCGGTGCAGGGAATGCCTTCCATTCGCACAACTGCAAAAGACAACAAGATCTTCATTCACGTCCTTGACTGGCCGACCGCAGCGCTGGAAATCAGGGGTATCAAACCAAAAGTAATTTCCGCGCGCCTGTTGGCCACTGGGCAATCGCTGAAGTTCACCCAAAGTGAAGAAAAGCTAAAGTTAGAATTGCCGTCGCGAATGCCTGATGCCAACGTCACGACGATTGCTTTGATGACGTTCTGATTCACATGCCATTGGCTTTTGTACAACTGTTTCGACGCTACTCTTTAGTGGCGCTCGCGTGCGGGTGGCTTCCAGGCTGATAGTTGCTGCCCCGCCCATTCGGCACTTTTTTCGGCGTGGCACAGTAAACACGCGTTTGGACTCTCTTCCTTCCCGAATCGCTTTGTCATTTCGGCATTGGGAATGTCATCAATCTGGTGATAGCGCGCCCGGAACAGCAGGGCATCCATAATGCGAGGCATGTGACAGGAGATGCACCGGCTGGCTTCTGATTCCGCCGGATGGTGCGAATGCTGGGTGATCGCGACCGGATCTCTGAACTGGTTGTGACAACCAGTGCACATCAGATCCGGTTGATCGCGGAATCTTAGCGATGTTGGATTCGAAGCAGAATCGTCGCTGTGAGGATCATGGCAAGACCCGCAGCTTACTTCGGCTTTTTTGAAACATCGAGAGCGTTCCAGGGCTTCAACTATGAAGGTTGTTTGCCGAAACCGCCCGTCTTTGTAAAAGCCCTTCCGTGAGAACTCGCCGAATGGCTGCCGCAAGCGGTCCCCGAAAAACTCTCCAGAAGAAATGTAGTTCAATTCGCCATCGGGCCCAGGATTGCGGATCGCCGATTGCATGTGGCATTGCGCGCAAATCGCCACAAATTTCCGGCTGTCGATTTTATGGAAATTCACCGGTGGGTCCAGCGGCTCCTTCGGATGGTACTCATGTTCACTCATTTCCAAAACGTGTCCGCCGGAGGGGCCATGACACATCTCGCAATCGATTCCCGGCTCCTTGAATTCCACATTGTTGACGTCGAAACCGCCGCGTTTAGTATTCCGCAACTGGCTGGTATGGCACACGGCACAAATTGCCTGGTAGCTAGTCGAAGCATCGAGCCTCTCCCAGGTGCGCGGGTCAGCGCGCTCGCTTCCCGGGCCGTCAATCACCTTCCAGAAATTAACCCACTGCTTGTGCAGAAAATTGTATTGCATCGGGAAAACATGAATTTCACCGTTGGGAAGTTTCGTGGCATAAGCCTGCTCGAATTTTGATCCGATGGTGTAGTCGACAGGATAACTGTGCCACTTGCCGTCAGACTGCAAGATGTCGAAGTAGTGGCGGTTTTCCCGCACAGCCATTCTGGCAAAGAGATGGCGATCCGGTCCGCGTTTCAGTTCCAACTTTCCGCCCCGATATTCTGGTTCATCGCCCAAGTAGAACTCCTTGTTCTTGAAATCTCCTATGATGTTTTGTGAGGCATAAGGGCGAAACATCTTCGACATGCCGCTCTCCGACCAGTGCTGGTAAATTGCGGCATGACACGCGCGACATGAATCGGAACCAAAGTAGGACACCGCTGCGGGCCGCGCTGGGACTTGCTTTTCTGTCGCTTTGTTCGAATTCTGAAGCGCCGCGGCCCATCGGTCCCCGGCTTGTTGTGCGAAAGTCTCGAACGAAACGGTTGGCTTGGGATAAAGCAGACGATATATCGCCTGAAGACTCTCCAGGGCTTTGGGAGCAAGCTCTCCGCCGCCGCGGTATGAGGCGGCAAAATTGCTGCTGGCCTCAAGCGTTCTCCCTGAACTGAATTGCGCCAGCCCCAGCACATAGGCAATCTCGAGGTCTTGATGGCTGAAGTGCTGTGCGTCGAGCAGCGCCGCCTCGGACTTCTTTAACAATTGCTTTCGCCCTTCGCCCGCTGGTTGCGCCAGCGCTTCTTGCAAAAGCGCGCGGCCCTTTGCAAAATTTGCTGTTGATTTGAGCCGTTGCTTTACATTAGGCCAATCTTCCTCGCGAACCGAAGCCGCCCTGGCGAAGCGATCGAGGCCGCCTAGTGCCTCATCCGCGTGGCCAATAGCCGCAGAACTCAGATTTTGACGCGCTTCTACATCCGCAACCGGAACCAGCAGCAATGGATTCTCGGGAAGCAGCGTTAACGATTGTTGCGCATGACCGAGCCCCTGCTCATATTCGCCGAGATCGAAGCAGCCGCGAGCTGCGACTTCATAGGCTTGCGCCAGAAAGCCCGATTGTGGGAACCGCGCGAGGAACGCTTCCGCACGCGTACGCATCTCTCCCGGGGAAGCTGGTTTGAAGAGTTGCAGGAATGCAGAGCGCTCCGCGGAATCAGTGATCTCATCGGCGATTGAAGCCAGGTTACGTTTCTGCGGGGACGGAACTGAATCGATGTCTTGAGCAACTAGACAAGTCAACGGCCAGAGCAGAATGGCGATGATCCTCAGCCGCTGAAACATGGCTCTACACTCTACAACACTTCATCTCCTACAACACTTCACCTCTGAGCAGCCTGCGCGATGCGAATGGCTTTGTCGATATCGGGGTCCGCGGGCGTGAGCTTTTTTGCTTCGCCCAGTTCTTGGAGTCCATTCTTTGTGTCGCCTGAATGGAGATAAATGAGCCCAAGATCCTTGTGCAACTGGCCAAGCGCGGTGCAACTGCCGCAGACCTGGATCCCTTCCTTCAATTGTGAAATCGCCTCGGGCCAGTCGTGCGCGGCGGCAGATGCTAACGCAAAGTTCCCCAAAGTCTGAGAGCGATCCATCAGTTGTTTTTGTGTCTGCAGGGTCTCAAAGCGCGATTGCAGGCGCTTGGATTCTTCAGGATCAGATTGCGCCAGCTGGCGCGAGAGGTTGTAAAGGGCTTCGCCGTGCTCCGGATTGATCTCAGTCACCTTCCGCCATTGCGCAATCGCACCGGGTCGATCTCCGGTGTGTAGAAGCTCCTGGCCGAGCACGAAGAGCGTGTCCGGATTTTTCGGATCGAGCGCACCGGACTTCTGTAGAGCTTGAACAGCGGCCGCGGCATTTCCAGCTGATTTTTCGATCAATCCAAGCAAATACCATGGTTCCGCATACTGCGGATCGAGATGCACCGCAGTTTCAAGCTCAGGCTTCGCGTCCTGGTCACGCCGCAGATCGAGCAGAACCCGCCCCTTGTTGTAGTGAGCAGGTGCGGAATTCGGATCCAGTTTCACAGCTTCAGAAAACTCCGCTAAGGCGCCCTCCAAGTTGAACTCGTCCGCATATGCAATTCCCAGATTCAAATGTGCGCCTGAGGACTTAGGTTCCAGTTCGATGACCTTCTTGAAATAGCCAATGCCCTCTGCCGTCCGCTCCAAGCGGGTGAGCACCATGGCAAGCACAGTCAGCGCCTGGGAATTATCCGCACTTATCTTGAGCGCGCTACGTATTGCCTGCTCCGCTTCAGAAAAGCGCGATTCACCTGCGAGAATCAGCCCGAGGTTGATAAACGCCTGTGTATATTCAGGACTATTTTCCGTGGCTTCACGGAAGAGTTCTTCTGCTTCTTTGTTTTTTCCTTGCTGACCGTATAGCACACCGAGATTGTTCTGCGCTTCTGCATAACCTGGATCCAGCGCAATCGCCTCCTTCAGTCCCTTTTCTGCCTCAGCTTCCTGGCCGGCTTGCATGCTGAGAAAGCCCAGCTGATTATGGGCGCGAGCGAGAGACGAATCGAGACGAATGGCCGTTTGCAGTGCCTCGCGCTCCTCCGCCGTTTTGCCCAGGCGATCAAGCGTTAGTGCAAGATCGTAGTATGTGCGTGGGTTCCCAGGATCCTCGACCAGAGCTTCGCGATAAACATCAGCTGCGCGCTGATACTCGCCCGCCTGAAAATATTCATTGGCCTGGTTCACCTTCGTCCCGGCCACGTTCTCTTTGACGCTCTGCTGTTTCTTTTGTTGGAAGGCTTCCAATTCCTGACGTGCTCTCTGTTCCTGACCCGAACTACGCAGCACCGCTGCCAACTGAAATCGTGCTTCACTCGATGCCGGATTCAGCTGCACCGCCTTTTCAAGATGAAGCAGTGCGTCTTGCGGCCGTCCCAGCTTCGCAAGAACAAAGCCCAGGTTGTACCTGGTGTCGTAGTGATTCGGGTTGAGTGCCTCCGCCTGTTTGAGTAAAGGTTCAGCCGCTACGTAGTCTCCGAGTCCGCGGTCGACTACCCCCATTAAGTAGAGCGCGTCAAAATCGCCTGGCTTGCGTCGAAAGTAGCTCTGAATTTCGGGCAACGCAGCCTGGAACTCCGCGAGAATGATTAACGCCTTTACATAAGAAAGCCTCGTGACGTCGTTGCTCGGATCCAGCGTCAACGCCTCACGGAACTCATCAACTGCCTGTCGAAACTGAGACTCCTGAGTGTATGCAATGCCCAACCTGGCATACCGGTCTGCTGATGTTGGATTCTGCTGTACTAATTCCGCCAGCAACTTCACCGCTTCCTCGACATCGCCGTTACTGGAGTAAGCCACTGCAAGGTCATCTTGAAGTGCTGGATCGGAGGGACCGTCTTTCAAGTATGCAATCGCGGCCGAGTAACGCTTCTGAGCAATCAACGCTTTCGCCAATCCATCCAGCGCGGGCACGGACTTTGGCTCGGACTTCAGTGCGAGTTTGAACTCTTCGATCGCGGCATCATTTTGCCCTAACTCACCCAGTGCTTCGCCCAGCGCAATGTGCCCCAGCCGATCGTTAGGCTTTATGCGTACGGCAACTCTGAGTTCACGAACTGCCCTCGCTGTTTCGTGTTTTTGCAGAAGCGCCAATGAAAGATTGAAGCGCGCCTCCCAGGAGTTCGGATCCTGACGCACGGCCGCTTCAAATGCCGCAATAGCGCACGACAACTGCTGTCGCTGACCGAAATAGGCGCCCAGCGCGTCGTAGGCACCCGCCGCCGGGTGGGTTGCGATTTCTTTCTCCAACTCGGTTGGACCCTTGCATGCAGCAGGCATTTGTGCGAACAACCCCGTCGTCAATGCGTGCGCAAGCCAGGAGCAGAGAGCAATTTGGGCCAAAGTGCGTGGATACTTCGAGAACGCCATCGGAATTCCGGTTTGTGCTTCCATCGTAGCAGAGAAGCGCAGACGTACTCGGGCCGAGTGTTATGATCGCGAAATATGCGGGCGGGATTCGGCACTTGAGCAAAGCACCTTCAAGCAGACTCCTTTTTTTCGGATTCATATTCCTTACGCTCGGCGGTATTCAGACCGCGCACGCCCAGGGAGTAGCCACCGGAGGTACTGCGGTTCCCGCGCGGCCACTTCCTCCCGGCATGAAAGCGCCGACCGTTGACTATCGGGACATCGCAACGGAGTCCGGCCTCATCGGCGTGAACGTCTCTGGCTCAGACACTTCAAAACAGTACATCGTAGAGACAACCGGTAATGGTGTCGCGATCTTCGATTTCGATAATGACGGCTTGCCCGATATTTTTCTGGTCAACTCAGGGCGACTCGATAAAGACGCTGCTCAGCCTAAGCACTTCCTTTATCACAACCTCGGCGGGCTGAAATTCGAAGACGTCACTGACAAGGCGGGAATCGCATCCACTGGATGGGGACAGGGAGTCTGCGTCGGAGATATCGACAATCATGGCTATCCCGACCTGTTCATTACGCAGTGGGGACAGAACGTTCTCTATCGCAACCTCAGCAATGGCAAGTTTAGAGACGAAACTAAGGAACGTGGGCTGCTTTCGCCAAAGCCGCGCTGGAGTACAGGTTGCGCGTTCATCGATTTCAACCGTGATGGATTTCTGGATCTCGTCGTCGTGCACTATGTGGACTTCGACCTCGCACACACGCCTCACCCTGGCCAGACCAGCCAATGCCAGTGGAAAGGAAAGCCGGTCATGTGCGGCCCGCGCGGTCTGCCTCCAGAAACGCTCTCGTTTTATCAAAATGACGGACTCGGAAATTTCACCGACGTCTCCGACCAGGTCCATATTTCAGGTCCTAAGAACTATTACGGCTTCACCGCTCTGACGGGAGATTTCGATAATGACGGCTGGCCGGACATCTTTGTGGCATGTGATTCGACCGCGAGTTTGTACTACCACAATGTGGGCGGAAAGCTGTTCGAAGAGATCGGGGTCCGCGCCGGGCTCGCCTACAACGAAGATGGGCGCGAACAAGCCGGTATGGGCGCAGCGGCCGCCGATTTCGACGGTGATGGGTTACTCGACATTTTCAAAACAAACTTCGCCGACGACACCCACACAATGTACAAGAACCGGGGCGGAGACAATTTCGACGACGATACGATCGGCTCGGGTTTGGCAGTGAACACGAAATACCTGGGTTGGGGGACCGCATTTCTTGACTTCGATAATGACGGATGGAAAGACCTGATCGTTGCCAACGGTCATGTTTATCCCGAAGTGGACACTGGCCACACTGCCGAAAAGTACAAGCAGCCCCGGCTTCTCTACTGGAACCGTGGGGACGGGCAGTTCTTCGATCTGTCTGCGCAGGGCGGGCCAGGCATGTCCGATGCACACTCTTCGCGAGGGTTAGCAGTAGGCGACCTGGATAACAACGGAAATGAAGAGGTTGTGATCGTGAACATGGGCGAAGCACCCTCCTTGCTAACAAATTTTGCGACTGGCGGGAATTCGCTGCTAGTACGTGCGCTTACCTCAGGACGAGATGCTATCGGCGCGCGCATTACCATCACTGCCGATGGGCATAAGCAAATTGACGAAGTACGCAGCGGCGGGTCCTACATTTCGCAAAGTGACCTGCGCTTGCACTTCGGCCTCGGCAAAGCCAGCAAGGCAGATATCTCGATCCGCTGGCTCGACGGCAAAGTGGAAAATTTCAAATCGGCAGCAGCGGGCCAAATTCTGACCATCGGAGAAGGCAAGGGGATCGTTCGCAGACAGCCTTACAGTTCAGCAAAGAAGTAGTTTTTCCTAAGACTTTTTGGAGTCCTGGCGTGATCTTGGAGTGCTGGCATGATTAAGGAGAATGCCGGTCGGGCGTGGGCTCCGAGGCAGGTCGCGTGAATTTCGCGTCATCCACCGGCACGTTAAACTTCGCATCCTCGATCTGAACTATTAAACGCGAGTTGGGCCGCGCAATCGTCAGTTGAAAGGGGATCTTGAGCCCATCCTGGCTGCGATAATCCGCATAGTCTATTTGCGTGGGATTCCGGCCGAGGGGAGACTTGGTGTAACGCAAGATGCGCAGCAGGTACCCCGTATCTTTATCGAAGTAAAATTTCGCTGCGAGTTCACCCGAATTCATGCCAGCTACGACGTAGGTCTGGCGGTTGCCAATTGTCTCCGGCGCAAGCGGCTTGATCTCGCTGAACAATTGCTTCATGTCTAAGGGCAGTCGCAGGTCCACTTCCGGTTGCGCCGACGCAACTTCAACAGAGGGAATGTCGCGCACGGGTCGGTTCGGAGCGGTGGTCCAGCCAGACGTTCCGTCGTACGCGGTCAAGCTGTCGCCGTTGGGTAGATGAATAACGGTAAGCTGCTTCGCGCCAACCTTAGTCAGAATCTCGATCGGTAGATTTCGTCCGCTAACATTAATTGTTCCCTTTACCTGCCGAGTGCTGATCTTGGCCAATGCAGCCGCACCTCCGAGTGCATCCACATATTTCTCGATAATCTGCTCCGCCGGAGGGGCATTCGCAACAGAAGCCTCGTCTCCGCGAGCGCTTTCCGAGACTGGGATCAACGGAGCATCGGCAATCATTGGGATCGAGATCGGTCTCGGCGAACCACGGTGGCAAGAATTGCAAGTGACCATCTGTTTCGATTCAAAGTTGTCCCGGTTGATGCCAGCCATCATCTGCATCATCTTCCGGGCGGTCTGCTTCGGTTTTTTTTCATCTTTCTCCAGGGCCCCTTCAACGTGGCAATAACTGCACTCCACGCCTAGAGAGTATGTAATGAACTGCATGGCCGGGACGAGTTGGTCAGCCGGGATGTCCTTCAACACCTGAACATTCTGATATGCCTCTGCAGCCGTCTTTGCCTTCACCGGGGATGTGCTTGCCGTTTGTCCAAGCGAAGACTCGGCTGCACTTCCCACCAAGGCAAGAACCATACTCAGCCTGTATACCAACTCCCGATGCATCAATAGCTCTCCCAAAAACGTTAGCCGTAACAGAAGTGCCTTCAACCCAACTGCACTCAATCCAGGTGAAACACTTCTTCCATACTTGCCCACCATTCGCCTTCGGCGCGGGATTCAAGCGGACGTTGCATTGGTCCCATAATTTTCCACCACTCCTGCGTCTTGGGATCAGCCGCCATTTTCGCCATGTCCGCCTGGAAGTCCGTACCGTGGTACTCGAGGTACCCAAACAGCAAGTCGTCTTTTAGAAAGATGGAATAGTTGCGGATATTGCACTTTCGGATCATCTCCAAGACTTCCGGCCAAACCGCCGCGTGATGCTTCTTATATTCTGCGATTGCTTCCAGCTTGACTCCAATAACTGAACCGTACCGTTGCATTGCGAATGCCTCGTTGACGATCAAGTTGCGCTCGAGCAGGTTCACTCGGATGCTTTTCTGCGCTCAATCGAAGTTGCACGCATCCAAGCGCTTCAATATAGTCGAAATTTCCCGCATTGAAAAAGAATCTGGTTATACGACCAACTGGCTGATATGCACGACGAGCGAATAACCGCGGTTGAAACCCGAGATGTGCGCTTTCCTCTTCTCGAGGGCGCCGGCAGCGATGCCATACATTCCGGATCCGAGTACGCGTTCGCCACCACACTGATTACGACTGAAGCTAGGAATTTTGGCACAGGAATCGTGCTGACGCTTGGCAACGGAAACCAACTCGTATGCAGAGCGATAGAGATGTTGGCCCAAAAACTCATAGGGCGCGACGTCGAAGAGCTGATGTCAAACTTTGGGGACTATTCAAGGCGGTTGGCTGACGACCCACAACTCCGCTGGCTGGGACCGCACAAAGGTGTCGTCCACCTTGCGCTTGCCTCCCTTACCAATGCCTCCTTTGATTTGTGGGCAAAGATGCGCGGGGTTCCGTTATGGCGCCTGCTACTGGATCTCAGTGCTCAGCAATTGATAAGACTTCTGGATCTGAGCTACCTCGAGAACGTGCTTACTTGCGAAGATGTGCTTTCAATTCTTGCCACAGAGATGTCCGGACGTGAGGCGCGAGAGCCGATCCTGCAGCATGGTTACCCCGGGTACGACACGTCGGTTGGCTGGTTCGAGTACGGTGACGACAGGGTTAAAGCCTTGGCACAACAGGCGCTTCAACGCGGATTTCGCGCATTCAAATTAAAAGTCGGGTCAGAAGATGGCTCTCGCGATTTGCGCCGCGCCTTTATGCTGCGTGCACTGGCCGGCTCCGAGGCCATGATTATGCTCGATGCAAACCAGCAATGGACGCTTCCGACTGCGGTGAAGATCTGCCGTGAACTTACGGCGATGTCCCCTTATTTCGTGGAGGAACCTACACATCCGGACGATATTGATGCTCATAAGAGGCTTGCGGAGGCGATCGCCCCGACTCGAATTGCACTTGGTGAACATGTTCCCAATCGCGTTCTCTTCAAGAATATGATGCAGGCTGGTGCGTTGCACTTCGTGCAGGTGGATTGCACTCGCGTTGCCGGAATTTCCGAGTTCTTGACGGTGAGCCTGCTCGCGCGAAAGTTTGGTTTACCAGTGGTTCCCCACGTAGGGGACATGGGGCAGATTCACCAGCATCTCGTGCTGTTTAATCATATCGCCCTGGGGCACGAGGCATTGTTCCTTGAATGCATTCCACATCTTCAGAAACACTTTGTGTCTCCGGCCAGAATAGAGAACGGCGTCTATCGCACACCGGAGCTTCCGGGCAGTTCGTCTGACCTACACGGCGTTACGCCCGCTAGGTAATCCCTCTGACCTGGTGATCTCCCGGCCTGGCTTAAGGACTTTTTTGTACTGCCACGCCACCGATCGCTTCCGACAGCGCGCAACTCGCCTCCGCGAGCACACGCTTCACCGCGGAGCGAGTTGTAGAATGATCGATTCTTTGAAGGAATGGAACGCTAAGAGCAGCGACGGCGTAGCTGCGATCGTCCAAAACAGGAAACGAAATATTGACTACGCCCTCTACTTCATAACTTTTTCTCTCGTCAAATCCGTACTGTTTAATCTTGGTCAAGTGTTGGCCCAAATCGCGCGGAGGGCGCTTTCCATTATGCTTACACCAGAGCCTTATAGCCCGCGAGGAGACTTCCGGGGGCTGATATGCCAAGATTACCTGTCCCGTTGTCGAACGCATAAGGTCGCCAATGCCACCAGCCTTTACGTAAAAGCCGCTGTTGAGCGGAGAATTCACCTGGGCGACGATTACAACCCGATCTCCGTCGAGCACTCCCAAATGGCACGATTGCTTAATTTGACGCGTGACGTGCCGCATGATCGGCAAGGCCTCAGTAGTCAGGCGCTCAATTGGAGGATGCTGGTGTGCCAGTTTAAACAGATGCAGGGTCAATGAATAGCGATCATCGTTACCAGATCGAGCAATATAACCGCGTGTCTCAAGACACACGAGCATCCGGAAGACCTCCGAAACCGTTCGACCGAGCCTGCGAGCAACTTCAGTTTTTGTGAGCCCCTCCGACTCACTCGCAAGAAGTTCGAGCGCATCAAGACCTTTTTCCAGAGCTGGCGTCGGATAGCGGGTGGCGACTTCAGTTCGTGTCATCACGTCCATTCTAGAGTCTTCGGTCGCTTCTCTCGGGGGGAACAACAAGCAGACCGATCCGCAAACATATCAACTGTTCTGCGTGAAAACAAGGAAGCATGGCAACGGAAAGTTTGCCGCTGTCCGTGGATAATACGGAAACCGACAACGAGCAGGGTAAGTGCAGCCGCAAGAGAGCGGCGCGTGCTGGAGTCGATAGCGGCCGAAGTCACAGGAGTTCGACCGCGGTACTCTTCTGACTTAACACGAGGACCGCATTGCTGCTCCTATACGATTGAAGGATATGGATTAGAGTTTTCTTCACCCGAAATGCAAGAGGTCCTTTGCCCTTTGCGGGCACCGAACTACCTGGAACCGGTTTCGGAACCTTTGGTAAAACTTGCTCCTGGAATCTTCAGCCGGATGCGGTAGATGCTGGTACTGGCGGTGATATAAAGCGTTTTGTGATCTTCATCGCCCCACGCGACATTACTTACGATCTCTGGAACTTTGATCGTTCCTAGATGCTTGCCTGCCCGCGAAATAATCCAGACGCCCCCCGGGCCGGAACCGTAGAGATTTCCTTTCTCATCTACCCGTAGCCCATCAGGTCCGCCTGGAGCTTTATCAGAAGAAGGGTCCAGGAACAAAACCCCATCGCTCACTGAGCCGTCAGGCCGGACACGATAGCGCAACCAGACCTTCCTACCAGACTCGGCTATGTACAGGAATTTCTCATCTGGAGAGAACGCAATGCCGTTGGGCCTACCGAGGTCCTTAATGACAAGCTGAAGTTTTTCTCGGTCGGGCTGCCTTCCCGGCTTTTGCTGGCGCGCCGCAGGAATGCGATAGACTCCATTAATTTGTACTTCTTTCGCCGGATCGTTATCGCTTTGGGTCGGTAATCCATACGGAGGATCGGTGAAGTACAGGGATCCGTCTGACTTGTATACAAGATCATTCGGGCTATTCAGTTTCTTACCCTGATACAAATCCGCCAGGACAGTAATCTGCGCGTTTGGACTCAGCGACTCCAAGCGCCAGACATTCCGTCGCGCGTGACCCGCCACTGTAACTCGCCCGTCTGCATCGATCGTCATTCCGTTCGAACCCGGCTCCGGCCCTTTGAAGGGCGTTGATCCTTCATATCCACTGCGATGCATAAATACGTGCGCACCCTGGCCCGGAACCCATTCGTCAATATTGTTGGCGGGAATCTCGGCGAATAGAAGGGTGCCTTGGTTCGTCCAGACGGGGCCTTCGGTCCACTTGTTGAAACCATCTGCGATACGTTCCAGTCTTGCGTTGGGTGCGACAAGCTGATCGAGAGAAGGATCAAGTCTTTGAATTTCCTGCGCTCGCCCCGAGGCACTAATCGCAGCGACGGTCAGGATGAAAATGAGATCGCGTCTCATGCGCATAGTTGTGGACTCCGTTTTTCTCGCAACGACATGTATCTGGCTTTCCACTTCATCGCCTGCACCTAGACATCGCTAAAGTGCCTTGGGAAAGTAGCCCCCGAAAAACTTTTCATTCCGTGGCGTGATCACCTATTTCTCTCCACACCTGGCCGTCAGGATAGCTGTGGGTTAAAAGGGTCTCCGAGGATATTTTAGTGCTGTATCCAGGTTGCTGCGGAAGCAGGTAATGCCCGTCGACAATGCGTACAGGATCAACGAAATGTTCATGGAGATGATCCACAAATTCAGTGACACGGTTTTCCAACGACGTCGACACGCGCAGATAGTCGAAGATTGCCAGGTGCTGGACGCATTCGCAAAGACCAACGCCACCAGCATGGGGGCAGACCGGGATATCGAACTTGGCAGCCATGAGGAGTACGGCAAGGTTTTCATTGACCCCGGCTAAGCGGCAGCTATCAATCTGACATACGTCGATGGCCCCTGCCTGCATCAACTGCTTGAACATCACGCGATTGTGGCAGTGTTCGCCCGTGGCGATGCGGACGGACACTTCCCGGCGGATGCGAGCGTGTCCTAGAATGTCGTCTGGACTGGTGGGCTCTTCCATCCACCAGGGGTCAACTTCAGCCAGTTCATTTGTGCGCTGGATGGCTTCGTCGACTTCCCATTTTTGATTGGCATCCATCATCAGCTTGTTGTCGGGTCCAATTTCTTCCCGAACGAGCCGTGCACGACGCAGATCGTCGGCTGGATCTCCTCCAACCTTCAATTTGAAATGGGTCCATCCTTGACGAATACCTTCGCGGCACAGCCGCCGAACCTTGTCGTCGCTAAATCCAAACCAGCCCACGGAAG
>Ga0209056_10004548_pt1 | contig 14611 bp, 17 predicted proteins | sample GraSoiAngelo_114_FD_185876 | JGI IMG/M metagenome (GOLD analysis project Ga0209056, IMG submission 185876) | Grasslands soil microbial communities from the Angelo Coastal Reserve, California, USA - 14_0903_13_40cm (SPAdes) (version 2) | ecosystem: Environmental > Terrestrial > Soil > Grasslands... | reverse complement strand
ACGATCTCAACCATCACGCCTGGCAGCTTCAAGAAATCGCGGTCGCGCGCATAGACCGGCACGCCCTGACTGAGCGCAGTGGCTGCGATGAGCGCATCGAACGGACGGGGCCGAAGGCCTCGCCGCCGTGCGGCGGCGACGATCTCCGCGTATGCCTGCGCAACCTCGTCGTCGACCGGCAGGGCCGCAAACCGCTGCTGCACTTCGCTCAGGAGCGCTAGTCGCCTTGCGCGCACCTCGAGATCAGCCGCCACGAGTACGCCGACCCGAAGCTCGGCGAGCGTCACCACCGAGATCGCCGAATCATCCGGGATAGCGTGCGACGTTGGCTCTGGACCGAGCAGAACGGACGTATCTAGGAGCGCTTCCACGGATCCCGGATCGTGTTATCCACGGCGCCATCGACGTCGGTCATGAAGTTTTCATCGACCGGTGCCCGCCGCAGGATATCGAGAACTTGGTCTCGGGGTACCCATGTCTTGCGTCTGGGGATCGGCACGATCTCCGCGACCGGCCTCCCGCGGACGGTAATGCGGTACCGGACGCCTCGCTCCACGGCGGCGAGAACGCGACTGATGTCGTTCCGGAGCTCGCGCTGCGCGATCTCGCGGATGGGGCGGGCGCGCCTCGTGGTGCCGGTCTTCTGAACCTTAGCCATCTGCTACAAGCGTAGCAGTCGAAAAAGAAAGAAAGAGGCACGAATGCTCGCCAAAATTCAAGGCCTCAGCGCTCATCGAACGGCACCCACTCCGTCATCCAATGACCCTCGGCCTTGTGCGCGAGTGGAACAGGAAGGACAAACCAGGTGCCGATCGCGACGAGCGAGACGAGCCCAAGCCACGCCAGCACCAAGTTCTGCAGCCTCAGGCCATCTCCGATGACGGCCACCGCGATGAGTGGGCTCAGGGGGGCCATCACTACGTATGTGAAATGCATTCCGCACGCGCCCTCCCGTCGTCCCGGCCCGCGGAAGGACACATGCCCGGGACCAACGCGGAAAGCGCGATATCTCCGAATTGGGCAACGATCGCGCTGGTGGCGAACACGAACCCGAACACGGAAGCGAGACTGAATGCGACAAACATGACCCAGACGTCCACGCCTAGGTGAAGTTCCTGGTGGTTTTTGAAACATCCTCGGAAGGAGCACGTATCTGGATGACAACGTCGGCAGCTCGAGAGCACACGGACTGTTCGTGCGGCATCGTGGGGGTCAGGTTCGACAATAACGACGGGCCTTCGGAGACCTTGGAGGCCGTCCACGGTCCCCGGGATGCGCACCCCGGCGGACGTGTCCAGGCAACGGATCGCTGGCCACCGGCGGCGCGCAGCCGTGTTTCAGAAGTGGCCGGGAACTTCACTTAGGCGCTCGCGCCCGTATACGAGCGTAAGCCCAGCCGCCAGAACCACGACGCGAGAAAGAAGGCGGCGATCGTCCCGACCACGAGAAGCCCCAGGCCGATGAGGTCGAGCCGCCCCGAGATCGCCTGCGCGGGCACAGTGACGGCCACTCCGATCGGGACGGCACTCGACAGCGTGACGCGCAGCCACCCCGGATAGATGTCGACGGGAAAGCGCCCGGCATCGAGGAACGACCAGTAGATCGCCATGAGGTTGTCGATGCGCACAAACCAGAATGCGAACGTGGAGAGCGCCAGAAGAAGCGCATAGATGAGCGTGAAGCCGCAGACGAGCGCGATCACGAAAGTGGCGGCCTCGGCCGGCCCGAGGGTCGAGACTCGCGGCAGTCCGGCGATCACGACCACGGCCCCCAACCCCATCTGCGCGAGCTGGACAACCTGAAAGTGCCGCAACGTGACGAGGAACTGCGCCGACGCCGGCTTGAGCAGAGCGAAGTCAAGCGTGCCGAGCCGGACGTGCTCCATGAATTTCTCGAAGCTCGGCTGGAGGACGAGCTCGCCGAAGCCCTGCACCAAATAGAAGCAACCCAGGAGGACGAGCATCGCCCCGAGATCCCAGCCGTTGAGCACGGTCGTGTAGTTGAAGAGCACGAGCACGGCGGCGACGCTGGTCGTGACGATGACCACCATTTGCAGGAGCTCGAGCGCGAGGTTTGTCCGGTATTCGAGCTCATAGGCGAGCTCGGTCCGGAAGAAGAGCGCGAGGAGCCGCAGGTACCGCACTAGGCGCCCACACCGGTGTACTGCCGGACCCCGACGCGCCACACCACCTGAAGGAGCGCGTAGAAGATCCCCACCCAGACCGCCTGCACGGCGATGAGGAGTATCGCCGTCGGAACGTCGACGGCGCCCTGAAGGATCTCGGCCGGCACGCCGAGCATGTATCCGAACGGGAGCACGAGGGCGATCGTCTGCAGCGGTCCGGGCAAGAGGGCGAGCGGCGCGATCTGCCCGGCGAAGATGAACGCCGCACGATCCCAGAGGGTCGCCACGGCGTGGACGCGTGTGGTCCAGAACGCGGTCGTCGCCACGACCCAGCCGGCGAGGAACGCGAGAGCTGCGCCGAGGACCACGCTCGGGACGAACAGCGCGAGGTGTGCGGGTGTCGAGCGGAAGCGAGCGTCGAAGGTCGCCGCGATGAAACCGAGCACGACGAGCATCGGGATGATCGTCGTCATCTTCCAGACGATGTTCTCGACGACCGCGTAGTGGATCGGGTGGAGCGGCCGTAGGAGCTTCGGTGAGAGCCGCCCCATGCGGATCTCGAACTCGAACTCGTAGGAGTTCCAGCTCGTCGCGAGGTTGGCTACGAGCGAGAGTGCGACGTAGTACGCGGCGAAGTCGCGGACGTCGTACGACCCGACCCGGCCGCCTTGCGCACCGGCCACCGCCACCCATGCGGCGAGGAAGATCACCGGCCGGATCACCGCGAAGAGCATCCAGAGGATCGATTGCACGCGGTACTGCGAGGCGGCCTGGATCTGACCGACGAAGAGCGCGCGGTATACGTCGATCACGGCGCTGTTCCGACGCGCTCGCCGCTGAACACGCGGTCGATGACCTCTTCGATCGGCGGATCCTCGACCGAGATGTCGGTGAGGCGGTCGCCGAGGTCGTTCACCAGGCGCGCGGCGCGTTCGGGCGCGATTTGACGGTCCACTTTGAGGGTGATCCGGCCCTCATCGCGCGCGACGACGGTTCCGTACACGCTGAGATCGGCCGCGGCGCCGTCGTGCAGCGTCGCGACGATGACCTTGAAGGGCGCCATCCGTTCCGCGAGGTCCGCCAGTGGGCCGTCGTAGAGCAGCTGCCCGTGGTGGATCACGATGACGCGCTTGCACAGCGCCACGACATCGTCCATGTAGTGGCTCGTGAGCAGGATCGTCGCGCCGGTCCGGCGGTTGTACTCGGCGACGAAGCGACGGATGCGGACCTGCATCGAGATGTCGAGGCCGATCGTCGGCTCGTCCAGGAACGCGACGCGTGGCGACTGGATGAGTCCGGCGGCGAACTCGACCTTCATCCGCTCGCCGAGGCTCAAGTTCCGCACCGGCTTGTGCACGAGCTCTTGGAGCTCGAGCAGCTCGGTGAGCTCGCCGACCGTCTTTCGGAAGGAATCCTCCGGGACGCGGTAGATCTCCTGCAGCACGCGGAAGCTGTCGGCGGCAGGGATGTCCCAGACGAGCTGCGTGCGATTGCCCATGAGGAGCGTCATCTGCTGCAGGTACGCGTTCTCGCGTCGCCATGGGACGAATCCGAGGACGCGGGCCTCGCCGCCGGTCGGGTAGAGGAGACCAGACAGCATCTTGAGGGTGGTCGTCTTCCCTGCCCCGTTCGGGCCGAGAAAGCCGACTACCTCACCCGCCTCGATCCCAAATGTGATGCCCGCGACGGCGTTTATGTCGCGGCGCTGCCGCCGAACGAACGACCGCAGCGTCGCGGCGAGGCCTTCCTGGCGTTCGCTCACGCGGAAGGTCTTGCGCAGGTCGCGGACCTCGACGACGGCATCCGTCACCCTCGCATCATGCCCGCGTTTTGATCGAGGGGCGAGTGCATCATTGCTTGCAAACGCCCGCAGGAGGCCGACGATGGCAGAGCAGCGCGTCATCCCGATGCTCGCGTACGAGGACGCCGGCCACGCAGCCGACTGGATCACGAAGGTGTTCGGCTTCCGCGAGATCGAGCGCTTCCACAATGGTGCTGGAACCGTCACCGACGTCGTTCTCGATATGGACGGCGCGACCGTACTGGTCGGCCATCCCTCCGACGCATACCAGGGCCCCCGCCGCCATGCGCAGGCCTGCGCGCTCGCACGCCAATGGCTGGAGACGCCGTCCATCGTGGACGGCCTGGTCGTGTACATCGATGACGTCGACACGCACTTCGGGCGCGCGAAGAGGGCCGGCGCCAAGATCCTGAGCGAGCCCGAAACGAATGAACGGCAGCGTCAGTACCGCGTTGAGGATCTCGAGGGGCATCGCTGGATGTTCGCCAACCGCCTCGACGCGTTCGCGGGACGGGGGGCAGAGCCCCCCGATCGCTAGCCTCCGGTCGCGCGACGAATGTCGGCGACGCTAACGACCACCAAGAGACCGAGAAGCAGGACGAAACCGACGGCATGTATCGCGGCTTCGACCTGGGGCGAAATACGCCGGCGGAGCGCGGCCCCGAGGAGCACGAAGAAGAGACGCCCGCCGTCGAGCCCAGGGAACGGGATGATGTTCAGCACTCCGAGATTGACCGAGATGACGCCTACGAGCTTCAGGAATGTGGGGAGCCCGAATTCGCTCGCGGCGGCGGTCACGCGAAAGATCTCGATCGGGCCGCCGACGGGCGGTGGACCCTGGGTACCGGGCGCGCGATTCAGCAGCTGGCCGGGAAGCTCCGCGATCTGCTGCATCACGTCGCCCGTCAGACCGACCGCCTGAATGAAAGCCTGGGGCAACGGGACCGGCTCGTTCGTCGTGACCTCACCAAGGACTATGCCGAGGGGTCCCTCGCCTTCGGGCGGCTGGGCCCTGGGCATCGCGGTGATCGTGACCGGTCGACCGTTCCGTTCGAGCTCGAGCTTCACCTCTTTGTCGGCGTGCGTCCGAACGTAATTCACGAGGTCGCCCGTCTTGGTCATCGGCTGGCCATCGATCGACCGCACGATGTCGCCCGGTTGGATCCCGGCGGCCTCCGCTGGCGAACCCGGCACGACGCGGTCGACGCGCACCTGTCCGGTCGACGTCGGCGTGCCGGCCGCGAACGCGACGGTGAGCACGGCGATCGCGAGGATGAAGTTCATGACCACTCCGGACGCGAGCACGATCGCCTGCGCCCACCAGGGCTTTGAGGTGAACGATCCCGGTTCGCCCGCGCCGACCTGTTCGATCGAGAAGTCGTCCTGCCCGAGGATGCGCACGAAGCCGCCGAAAGGTAGAGCGTTGACGCTGTAGTCGATCCCGCCGTGGCGGATCGCGAGGAGCCGCGGCGGGAATCCAAATGCGAACTCCAGGACGCGCATACCCAGGAGCCGCGCGGTGAGGTAGTGACCGAACTCGTGCACCGCGATGATCGCCGTGAACATGACGAGGAAGAGCGGCAGCGCGAGCGGGTGATCCTGGAAGTACTGGAGGAGTCCGCCCATTACGCGACCGCCGGCATCTTCGCGAGCGCGGCTCGGACGACGGCGTCGATGGCCACGATCTCGTCGAGCTCCGGCTCTTTCGAACGACCCTGCCGGGCGCCGACCTCAGCGCCGTGACGTAGCACCGACGCGATATCGGTGAACGGGATCTCGCCGCGCAGGAATCGCTCGACCGCGACCTCGTCCGCGGCCGAGAGACCGATCATCGCGGCGAGGTCCTCGGACCGCGCGGTCTCGAGGACCACCCTGAAGCACGGATAACGGGCCATCTCGATCTGACCGAAGTGCAGCGTCCGGTCTGCGGTCCAATCGAATCGTGGGGCCGGCGAGGGCGCACGATCCCAGAGCAGCGCGTACTGGATCGGGAGGCGCATGTCCGGCTCGGCGAGCTGGGCCTTGACGCTTCCGTCGACGTACTCGACGAGGGCATGCACGAGGCTCTCGGGGTGGTACACCACGTCGATCCGCTCGTACGGCAGACCGTAGAGCCATCGCGTTTCGATCACTTCGTAGCCCTTGTTGACCAGCGTCGCCGAGTCGATCGTCACCTTCGGACCCATCTTCCAGGTCGGATGTCGGAGCGCGTGCTGCGGGGTCACGCCCGGTAGGGCCTCGAGCGGCACATCGCGGAAGGCGCCCCCGGACGCCGTCAGCGCCACGCGCCGGACGTGCTCGAGCCGTTCACCGGCGAGGCACTGCCAGAGGCCATTGTGCTCGCTGTCCACCGGACGTAGCCGTTCCCCCGCTCCGCCCGCGAGGCGCCGGATCAGATGGCCCGCCGCGACGAGGACTTCCTTGTTCGCGAGCGCGACGCGCTTGCCGTCCTCGAGAGCCGCGATCGTCGCGCGCAGCGCCGCGACGCCCGGGGTCGCGACGAGCACGAGGTCAGCGTCGGGGTCGGTGGCCAGCGCAACGAGCGCATTGGCGCCGAGCGCGGTGCGCGCGGTCGGAAATTCGACGGCCAGCGCGCCGAGCTCGTCGGCGTTGCGGTTCGCACCGAGCGCGACGACGCGCAAGCGGTCGGGGTGCGCCCGCACAACGTCCAGCGCCTGACGCCCGACCGATCCGGTGGCGCCAAGCACGGCCAGCCTCGTAGGCGGGGTCACAGGCCCATCATCCCAGACGCGACGGTCAGCGCCGGTATGCGCTCAGAATCGCTCGAAGAACCCGCCCTCCGCGCCCAGCTGGGACCCGCTCCAAGCGACGAACACCAGCAGCACGAATGTCGACGCGGCCACGAGACTATCCAGGCGATCGAGCACCCCTCCGTGCCCGGGAAGAATCGTCCCCGAGTCTTTGACGCCCGCGCGACGCTTCACGTACGACTCGAGCAAGTCGCCGGCAAGCCCGACAGGACCGAGCGCGACCGCCACGATCGCGGCTGGGACACGTGGAAGACCGAACGCGGCCGCGATCGCCAGCACGATCACCGCGCCCGCCGCGAAGCCGGCGAACGTGCCCTCCCAGGTCTTGCCTGGACTGATGCTCGGGGCAAGCCTCCGACGTCCGACCGCGGAACCCACCAGGTAGGCGGCGACGTCGGCCGCCCAAGTCGGCAACACGGCCAGCAAGAGCCACACCGGGAGATCGTCCGCGATGCCATGACGTGCGCTGCTCGCGCCAAGCTCGCGCAGGCCGCCGAGGGACGCGAGGCCAACGATGAACAGCGTTCCGAGGACCAGCGACGGCCGACCGGTTCGCAGCGCGAGCAGCTCGGTCAGACCGGCTACGCCGACGATGCCCAGCAGAGCCCAGAACACGATGGGCGGCGCGACGACGGCCAGAAGGACGATCGCCGCGTAGGCGATCGCGGTGATGGTCCGGCGCCCAAGATCGCGCACTACCGGCCGAAGCGGCGTTCGCGCTCGGCGTACGAGGCCAGCGCGGCATCGAGGTCCGTGACCGAGAAGTCAGGCCACAAGACCTGCGTCGCCCACATCTCGGCATAGGCGACCTCCCACAGCAGGAAGTTCGACACGCGAAGCTCGCCCCCGGTCCGGATGAGGAGGTCTGGGTCCGGATGCTCCGGGGCGTACAGGCGCGAGGCGATCGCGGCCTCGTCCACATCCTCCGGCGCCAGGCCATCGCTGACGATCCGCTTCACCGCGTCCACGACTTCGGCCCGACCGCCGTAGTTGAACGCGAGGGTCATGACGCCGCGCGTCCCGCCTTCCGTCTCCTTCACCGCACCGGCGATCGCGCGCTGCAACCGGTCGGAGAGCTCGTACAGGCGGCCGATCACGCGAAGCCGCACACCGTCGTCGACGAGCGTCTTGGTCTCACGGCGGATGGTCTCCTCCAGGAGCGCCATCAGCGCGCCGACCTCTTCTTCATCACGCGACCAGTTCTCCGTAGAGAAGCTGTAGAGGGTGAGGTACTCGACGCCTCGTTCGCGCGCGGCGCGAAGCGTGCGGCGGATCGTCTCGACGCCGGCGCGATGGCCGGCGATCGCCGGGAGATGCCGCTTCCTCGCCCAGCGCCGATTGCCGTCCATCACGATCGCCAGGTGTCTTGGGACAGCGCGGGGGTTCGAGGGAGCAGAGCCCCCTTGACCGCCCGAGGGGGCGGAGCCCCCTCGCTCGCTCAAACTGCGAGGATCTCCTTCTCCTTCGCGTGTCCGATCTCGTCACAAACCAGGATGTAGCGGTCGGTGAGCTTCTGGAGCTGGGCCTCGATGCGCTTCACCTCATCGGCGGTCACACCGGAGCTCTTCTCCTTCGACTTCAGCTCGTCATGCGAATGGCGGCGGAGCGTCCGAACCTCGACGCGGCCTTCCTCGACCTTCTTGTGGAGCTGCTTCACCAGCTCCTTGCGGCGCTCTTCATTGAGTGCCGGGATGTTCAGGCGGATGACGGCGCCATCGTTGCTCGGCGTCAGTCCGAGGTCGGAGGCGAGGATCGCCTTCTCGATCGCCTTGATGAGATTGCGGTCCCAAGGCTGGATGACGATCTGCCGTGGCTCGGGGGCGCTGATCGCCGCCAGCGAGACGAGCGGAGTCGCCGCCCCATACGCATCGACCTCGAGCTCTTCCACGAGGCTCGGAGCGGCACGCCCGGTGCGCACGCTCGCCAGCTCGTGGCGGAGCGCGTCGATCGCCTTCTTCATCCTCGCCTCGGTCTGAGCGAGGACGTCCTCGAGCGCCATCGGAGACCTAGCGGCTGTGGACGAGCGTGCCGATCTGCTCGCCCTTCGCCGCACGGACCATGGCATCGGGTTGCGATATGTCGAACACGATGATGGGTATATCGCGCTCCTCTGCGAGCGCGGCCGCTGTGGCGTCCATGACGCCAAGGCGCTTCTCGAGCAGGTCCCGGTAGCGGATATCGTCGTATTTCTTTGCGCCCTGGACGCGGCGCGGGTCTGCGTCGTAGACGCCGTCGACGGCGTTCTTTCCCATGAGGATCACGTCCGCATTGATCTCCGCGGCGCGCAGCGCGGCCGCGGTGTCGCTCGTGAAGAACGGATTTCCCGTGCCTGCCGCGAAAATGACGATGTACCCCTTCTCGAGGTGGTGGATCGCCCTGCGCCGGATGTAGGGCTCGGCGACCTCGGCGATCGTGATCGCGGACTGCACACGCACCGGGACGCCCACCGATTCGATCTGTGACTGCAGCGCGAGAGCGTTGATCACCATCGCGAGCATGCCCATGTAGTGGCCGGTGGCTTCCTCGATGCCGTGCTCGGCCACGGCGGCGCCACGCATGATGTTCCCGCCCCCGATCACGACCGCGACCTGCACGCCGAGGTCGTGGACCTTGCGGATCTCCTCGGCGAGGTAGCGCGTGTATTCCGGGGAGATGCCGAACTTAAGGTCGCCAAGGAGCGCCTCGCCGGAGAGCTTCAGCAGCACTCGGCGGTACTTGGCCTTCGTCTGGACGGCCATCGGCGGCAGTTTAGGTCGGTTCGCCGTTGGACTGGCCGAGTTGGAACCGCTTGAACCGTCGCACGCGAACGTTCTCACCCGTCGCTGCGGCGATGCCCGTCACGAGCTCGCCGACCTTCTTTGAGGCGTCGCGGATGTAGGTCTGCTCGAGCAGCTCGTCCACGTCCTTCGGATCCATGGCCGCGACCTGCATCGCGAGCTCCTTGGCGAGCTCGCGGAACTCCGGGTTGCGCGCGACAAAGTCCGTCTCGCTCGAGACCTCGACCATCGCGCCGATCCGGCCGCCCGCGTGGACGTAGGCCTCGACGATGCCTTCCTTGGCTTCGCGGTCCGACTTCTTCTGCGCCTTGGCGAGGCCGCGCTCCTTGATCAGCGCTTTGGCCCGCTCGAAGTCGCCCTTCGATTCTTCCAGCGCGCGCTTGCAGTCCATCACCCCCGCGCCCGTCTCCTCCCGAAGGCGCTTCACCTCGTCCTTTCCGGTTGCCATCACTCGCCCTCTTTCTTCTCGGCTGTGGCGACGTCGGCCGCCTCTTCGGCGGGCTCTTCGTAGCCGCCGATCGGGTACTCCTCGTCCTCTTCCGGCTCGTAGACGCGCGGCGTGCGCTTCGCCCGCGGCACTCCGAGACCGCCTTCGTACTGCTCCGGCGTCGTCGACGGCGCGTAGCCCATGTCCTCGGGTGTCGCTTCCTTCCGCGAGGCGTCGAACTGCTGGCGGCCCTCGAGGATCGCATCGGCCATCTTCTGGCAGATGAGCTTCACCGCACGGATCGCGTCGTCGTTCGCGGGGATGATCACGTCGATGAGATCGGGATCGCAGTTCGTATCGACCATGGCGACAACGGGGATCTCCAGGCGCCGCGCTTCGTCGACCGCGATGTGCTCGCGGTGCGGGTCGACCACGAAGAGCGCGGTCGGCGGCCGCTTCAGCTCGCGCACACCGGAGAAGTAGCGATCGAGGTGTGCGAGCTCATCGTCAAGACGCTGGGCGTCCTTCTTCGGCAGCGTAGCGAAGTCGCCGCGCTCCTTGCGCTCGGCGAGGTCGTTGAGCCGCTGGATGCGCTTTTGGATCGTGACGAAGTTGGTGAGAAACCCACCGAGCCACCGCTGGTTCACGTAGTGCATCCCCGCGCGCTTGGCCTCCTCGGCAATGGATTCCTGCGCCTGCTTCTTCGTCCCGACGAAGAGGACCTGCCCGCCGTCGCCGGCGAGGTCGCGCATGAACGCGTACGCCTCCTCAACCCGGGTGAGCGTCTGCTGAAGATCGATGATGTGGATGCCGTTCCGCTCCATGAAGATGAAGCGCTTCATCTTCGGGTTCCAGCGGCGTGCCTGATGTCCGAAGTGCACCCCGGACTCCAGGAGCTGCTTCATGGTGACGACCGCCACGTGAGGTCTCCCTTTTATGCCTCCGCCTGCGGCCGGTGTCCCGGAGGGCGACTGCAGGCGTGCGAAGTAACCGAGCACGCGCTCGATCCGACCCAATTGTACGGGTTCTTAACTCGCGTCCGACACTGGCACGTCCGGTGCGGTGTATCCGGGGCGATGGCGAAATATGACGAGGTCCGAGTCCCTCGCGGGACGTCCCGGCGCTGGGAGGTTCTCATGTCCGACGACGACTCGGAGGGCGCTGCCTCCCGGCATCCAAGGATCGCGGAGCGCACCGCGCTCGATGTCCGTGCCGAGCACCGCGTGCTCCAAAGCTTCTCCGACTTGGAGCTCGAGGCCATGCCCCTGCTTGGAGACGGCGAGGCGCTCGCCAGGCGCGGCCACTACCTCGACCTTCACGACCCGGCCCGCGCCGGCTTCGTCGCCGAGGGCGATGAGGTCGTTGAGCCGGGCCAGCACGTGATCGCGCGGAACGAGGTCACCGGCGAGCTCTGGGATGAGCTCCAGCGAGCCTGCGACGGCGTGCTTGGCCGCCGGTCAGCGACGAGGCTGCGTCCCGCTGTCTAACTAGTAAAGGGTCGCGGCCACCGCGGCGGCTCGGTTCGGTACGTCCAACCGCCTGAGAAGGCGCGTGACGTGCTTTTGCGCGGTCGCGGTCGCGATCCCCAGGGCCGTCCCGATCTCCTTGTCTGAGGCGCCCGTCGCGATCAGCGCGACCACCTCGCGCTGACGTGGTGTCAGCGCGAGCGACCGCGTCGCGCGTGACGCTGAGGTCCCCAGCTCGATCCGGATCCGGTCGCCGAGCACGGCGCGCGAATATGCGGGCTCACCGCGGACCGCGCCCCGGATCGCGCGGCGCAGCGCGCGGGCGGAAAGGCCGAGTTCGAGATATCCGAACGCACCTGAGGCAAACGCGCGGGAAGCGTCGCTGCGGTCCGACGTCGTGCTGACGATCACGGTGCGCGTGCGAAGAATGAGCGAGCTGATCTTCGACCAATCGGACCGGCCGTAAAGCGCCACGATCGCGAGGTCCACCTGCTCGAGGTCGCTGCTCTTCGGGCGTTCCGACACCCGCCACACCGGCGCACCGATCGCGGCCCGGCGAACAGCGTCCGAGACTTTACCAGCCTCATCCCACACCAGGATCGTGTGCTCCCCGTTCGGCCCCATCGCTCTCGTGCTCCCCACCTGCAGCCCGCGTCGACGGAGGGCAATTTAGCAGGGGAGTAATCGGCCTGCAAACGGGCACACTAGCGTGCCTCTGTTTCCTTATGTGCGCGGGCGCACGTACCTAAGAGAGGGTACGCGGGCCGCCGCGGGCTGACCCTTTCTTGGGCATTTACGTGCGGACCGCCGGCTGGCTTCATTCCCACGCCGGGACGCGAGAGGTGGGACGCCCCATGGCAGCGAGAACGCGCCCAGCAGGGGGTGGGCTCGGCGCTGCCGCTAGTCGCCCCAACGACCGGACAAACTCGGAAGACGCAGGGAGAACGCTATGACACGAACGAGTGGGGCGACCGGGATCCGGCAGCTGAGCCGTTTTCTGGTGCTGCCCCTCGTCGCGGCAATGGTCCTCACGTTACTGGTCCCATACACCGCGCAGGCCGTGCACGACACCGGCGCGTTCCAGCTCGACGGCAACGCTCAGACATCGGTCCAACCCAGCCCGCCGGCACCGCAGAACGCGGAGGACTGGGACATGGTCTGCCCGACCGCCTCGCCGCCATCGCGGCCGAGCACGGATCCGGTCCATTGTCTCGGCGGATCCACCGCCAACCCGCAGTCGTTCGACGCCGACGCATTCGGCTCCGCCACCGACGACGTCTTCACCGGCGGCGGCTCGAAGGACGACCTCGACATTCCGGGCAACTGGAAGTGGCAGCAGGCCGCGCCGTCACCCGACAAGGATGACCTCGAGCACGGCTTCGCGGCCGAATACAACATCACTACCGGCACCTACGCGGGCCACAAGGTGCTGTACTTCGGTGGCGATCGATTCTCCAACGAGGGCGACGCGAACATCGCGTTCTGGTTCTTCCAGAGCGCCGTCGGGGAGATAGGCAACGGGCCGAACAACAGCTGCACGCTCGCGTCGGGCTGCCCGTTCAGCGGCGCCCACACCGCGGGAAACAAGTCGCTCGGCGGCAGCACACCAGGCGACATCCTGATCGTGAGCGCGTTCACGATCGGCGGGTCGCAGCCCACGATCCGCGTCTACGAGTGGGTCGGGGCCGGCAACGCGACGAGCCCCTGCTTCACCAACACATGCACCCTGCAGCCCGTCCCGATCCCGATCCCAGCGGGCCAGACGGACAACCGCTGTGACCAGACGGGCGTGATCACAGGCGACGTCGCCTGTGCCCTCGTGAACGACACCCTCATTCCCTCGCCCTGGCTCTTCCAGGACAAGGCCAAGAGCTCGCCGGCGAACCAGATCCAGCTCAGCGAGTTCTACGAAGGAGGTCTCGACCTGACCCAGATCGGTTTCGCCGGGGCTTGCTTCCGGAGCTTCCTGCTCAACACACGGTCTTCACAGTCAGGGAACGCGACACTCAAGGACTTCGTCCTCGGACAGTTCGGCAGGTGCGAGAGCACGGTCGAGACGACGCCGAAGGACGGCAACGGCAATCCGATCACTGGTCCTCTCTCGATCGGCACCGGCTCGGTGTCGGTCAAGGACTCGGCCACTGTGACGATTACCGGCACAACGACCTGGAGCGGGACTCTCTCGTTCTTCCTCTGCGGCCCCATCGCCACCGGCACCTGCACCACCGGCGGCACTCAGATCGGGTCAACGCAAACCATAAGCAACACGACGACGCAGCCGATCCTTTCCGATGCAGCCACTCTGACGTCGGTGGGTCGATACTGCTGGCGCGCAGACTTCGTCCACATCACAAATGGCGTACCGGACGGATCCGATAGCCGGGCGAGCGAGTGCTTCACCGTGAACCCGGTGACGCCGACGCTCACCACCCAGGCGAGCGGCCCGGTCCAGCTCGGTAGCGCTATCAGCGACACCGCGACCATCACTGGCACGGCCAACCAGCCCGGCACCCCGGTCATCAACCCGACGACCGCAGGCAGCCCGGCAGGCGGCATGATCACCTTCACCGCCTTCGGCCCGAACAACTGCACGACAGTCGCGTTCGGTCCGACCTCGGTGACCATCACCGGCGACGGCACGTACGGTCCGGTCAGCTTCACGCCGACTGCGGTCGGCACCTACACCTTCGTCGCTTCCTACAGCGGGAATTCGCCAAACACCAACGCTGTGCCGGCGACAGGCTGCCCAGACACGACCGGAACTGAGACGGTTCTCGTGACCGACACCACCTCGGTCATCACGGCTCAGAACTGGCTCCCGAACGACTCCGCCACGATCTCGTCGGCGGGTGGGAGCGCGCTGAACGGCAGCGTGGTCTTCACGCTGTACCACAACGGCACATGCGACGGCACCAACCCGGCCGATGTGCTCTACACGGAGCCATCGCAGGGGGTAAGCGGCTCCTCGCCACAGACCAAGATCACCCACAACACCAACGTCAAGGTCAGCGTCTCGGACACTGTGTCGTGGAAGGCCGTCTATACCAGCAACGACACGAACGTCGCGGGCTCGACAAGCAACTGCGAAAAGACGGTGCTCACGATCACGAACTGATTCCCGGCTGGGGAGTTAGCGCACACCGCGATGCAAGAGAGGCCCCGGAAACACCGGGGCCTCTCTCTTATCTCGGCCCGGTCACGGGCCGGATCAAACCGCTATGGAGAAGCGTGGAAGCTCGTCGTC
>Ga0209056_10004547_pt1 | contig 14611 bp, 17 predicted proteins | sample GraSoiAngelo_114_FD_185876 | JGI IMG/M metagenome (GOLD analysis project Ga0209056, IMG submission 185876) | Grasslands soil microbial communities from the Angelo Coastal Reserve, California, USA - 14_0903_13_40cm (SPAdes) (version 2) | ecosystem: Environmental > Terrestrial > Soil > Grasslands... | reverse complement strand
GAGGCTAGATGCTCCGCGAAATCTTCAAGGAAGCGTGGGCAGCGCTGGGGCGAAATCCCGTACGCAGCTTGCTGACAATGACCGGCATCGCCTGGGGCATTGTGGCGGTAACACTTCTCCTCAGCTACGGCTCAGGGTTTCGCGGCGTGCTGATGTACACCTTCGAGGTTTTCGGCAAAGGCGCAGTGGTCTGCTGGCCCGGAACGACCAGCGAGCAAGCGGGCGGCGAACGCGCGGGCAAGGCGGTGCGATTTGAACAAGAGGACGCGGACTGGGTGAAAGCGCAATCCCCGCTCGTCAAGCGTGTGACGCGCGAGACAGTGCGCTGGAAGGGAATTACGCACGACGAACGGCTTTCGGACACGGCTATCCGCGGCGTCTATCCCGAATACGGCGAAATGCGTAACGAAATCCCCATGGAAGGACGCTGGATCTCGCCCGAAGACATTGCCGAGCGGCGCCGCGTGGCTTTCCTCGGCGCCATCCTGCGCAGAAAACTTTTTAGCGGTACCCCGGCCATCGGTGAGACTGTGCGCATTGACGGCGTCAAGTTCACCGTCGTCGGCTCCATGGACACGAAATTTTCCGACAGTAACTATTTCACGAGCGACGATGAGTCTGTGTTCATCCCCTATACGACTGCGGGCGATCTATGGGACGCGCGTTACGGCAGCGTGATGCTGTTCGAACCGGTCGCCCCGAATTTTGAAGCCGACGCCATGCAACAGTTTCGCGCCGCCATCGCCAGCCGCCAGCACTTTTCGCCGAACGACAAGCGCGCCATCACCATGTTCGGCAGGGAAGAGTTCAAGCCCATCTACGAGGGAATAACGCTGGGGATCGAAGCGCTGCTCTTTTTCGTCGGCGCGCTGACTCTGGGCATTGGCGGCGTCGGCGTGATGAATATCATGCTCGTCTCCGTCGAAGAGCGCGTCCGCGAAATCGGTCTCCGCCGCGCCCTTGGCGCCAAGAAGTCTCACATTCGCTGGCAGTTTTTGCTGGAAGCCCTAGTCATGACTCTGGCCGCGGGCGTGATTGGCATGCTGCTTTCCGCGGCCATTACTTCGGCGGTCGGGACGCTGCCGTTCCTCGGGCCCGCCTACGAGGACGATTCCGGCAAAGTGGACATTCACCTTACGCTTTCCTTGGTTACCATGCTGCTTTCGACCGCTATCCTTGTCGTCGTCGGAGTGATTAGCGGTTGGCTCCCCGCCATGCAGGCCGCCAAGCTTGATCCCGTCGAAGCCCTCCGCTACGAGTAAACTAGCAATTGGGTGCTGATTATGAAAAGTTCACTCAGAACGCTTGCCATTCGGTGTCTCAATGCATTTGGTAAATGAGCGGATAATTCAGGCGATCAAAAATTATCTTTGACCGCTTTGAGAATTTCTCTTCGAAGCCTTTTGCCAATGTTCCGATTTTTTCCGAACGTCCCTCGCTGATCGTTGCCGTCCGGGTCTCCGACCCTTATTAGGATCGTTTCCACATCCTTCAAATACTTTTTCTTTCCAATTGCGTAAAAGCTAAAACGATCCCACTTTCCCTCATGTTTGTCTTTCAAGTGATGGGCCACGCGAGAAGGGAGCTTACTCGCTAGCCCTACGTAGTAGGGCGCTGGGGCCCCTTGCCGAGTGAGCACGTAAATACCACTCTTGCGGCCTATGACTGACTTAACCGTCTCGCGATGCTGCTCCAAAAGGTTGGCGCTTAAGTGTTCTGCATAGAACTTCACCAGCGCACCTCTTTGGGTCTTGCTTTTCCTCTTGGGCATGACGCTGCTCCGGAACGTAATCCTATACCTTATGCGGCCCAAAGATAAGCGCCTGGGGCTCCCGCACAGAGGATCAGGTCTGCCCGAGAATGGAATCAAAGTAGGCCAGCATGTCTGGGGAGTCCCAATGCTGGAAGCCGATGAATTTGCGGGCGATTTTGCCGTGGCGATCGATGACGTACGTCTCAGGGTACATGGAGGTGCCGTACGTCTGCGCGATCGGCGAATGATTGTCCCTGGTGGAAGGATCGCGGTAGGTTAGGAAAGAGACCCCTTGGTCGCGGAGGAATTTCTCGTAAGCTGCGGGATCTTCATCAGCAGCCACACCGAGAATCACGCCGTTTCGCGACTCGATGTGTTTCTGCAGGCGGTTGAGGGCGGGAGTCTCTTCGACGCAAGGCGCGCACCAAGTCGCCCAGAAATTCAGTACGATCACTTTCCCCTTGAGATCGGCAAGATGGGCGGGCTTCCCCGCAATTTCCAACGGGAAGTCGCGCGCGGTTTTGCCTGCCACCGAGGCTTCGCCTTGCCGGTAGCTGGGCATTGCAAACAGCACCAAAACCAGCGCGGCGACACCCAACACGCCCCACACGGCTAATTTCCTGAGGATTGGCATCGAACTGTTATACTAACGCAATCAACCTGGGTCGCGAAACGCCTCGTCCGCATCCAATACACTAATGTCAGCTAGCGAACAGAACAGTTCCCCTCGCGGCGCCTTCGTTCCAGCGTCTTCGCCGCTGACTGTCTCCGCCATTATCCCGGCACGGAATGAGGAGGCGGTCATCGCTACCTGTATTGAATCGTTGGCGCGCCAGCAGGAAATTTTGGAGATTGTGGTCGTGGACGATCAATCAACCGACGGAACGGCGGGCATTGTGCGCAACCTTATCGGCACATATCCGCACTTGCGCTTGTTGCAGACCGATGGATTGCCCGATGGTTGGGTCGGCAAGAACTACGCCCTTTGGACCGGCGTGCAGCAAGCCAAAGGCGCATGGCTTCTTTTCACGGATGCGGATGCCGAGCACCAATCGAATTCAGCGGCCCGCGCGCTGCAAATCGCTCAAGAGCGCGAAGCCGCCTTGGTTTCCTTTTCTCCGGAGCAAGTCACTGAGGATTGGTACGAGAGAGCGCTGATCCCGTATATCTACCTCCGGTTAGCCAAATTATTTTCCTATGACAGTGTGAATGATCCGAAATCCCATGCCGCGGCCGCGAATGGCCAGTTCCTTATGATTCGCCGCGAAGTATATGACGCCATCGGCGGCCATGCCGGCGTCGCGGGCGAAGTGCTCGAAGACGTAGCCATTGCGATGCGCGTCAAGGCCGCGGGCCATCGCATCTGGTTTGCTTCCGGTAAAGGCATCGTCCGCGTGCGCATGTACCGCTCATTCGATTCCATGTGGCAGGGCTGGAAGAAAAATCTCTATCGCTTGGTTGGCGGGACGCCGTGGGCCGCGTTTCGCGAGATCGAATCAAGCCTGCCGTGGATTCCGCTCTTACTCATTCTGATTGGGCTGAAATTCCCGCTGGTCTTTTTCTTCGGCGTTTTGCTTTTGCTCGGCCGCCAGACCATCTACGGCCTTGAACTGGTTCGTAACCATTTCCCTTTTTCCTTCATCTTTTATTATGTACCCGCGGCAGTCCTGTATTCTGGTGTGCTCTGGGCGTCCTATCGGAGCCACGTAAAGGGAAGAATCGAATGGAAGGGCCGGGAGTACGCCATTGGCGCTCCCGAATCGATAAAATAACTAGACGAGTATGGTTCTCCTCACGCGCAAAATCGAGTTTTCGGCTTCGCACCTCTACCACAACCCGAATCTTTCTGCGGAAGAGAACCGCCGTATTTTTGGTAAGTGCAACAATCCTCATGGCCATGGACACAATTACACGCTGCAGGTGACCATCGAGGGCGAGCCCGATCCCGTCACCGGCATGGTGCTGGACCTGAAAGAACTGAAAGAGATTCTCGAACAGGAAATCATGCGGCGCATGGACCATCGCCATCTGAACTATGAAGTGCCGGAGCTGGCGGGCCAGATTCCGACTTGCGAGAATATTGCGCGAGTCATCTGGCAATTGCTTGAGCCGAAAATTACGCAAGGCCGGCTGCATCGCGTGCGGCTCTACGAATCGCCGGACCTCTTTGCCGATTGTTACCGCAACGGCGCGAATGGGGCAGGGAAGACATGAGCGGCGCGCTCAAAATCGAGCTGGGCCGCCGGTATCGCTTCTCGGCGTCGCATCGCTTGCATACTTCGCGGCTCAGCGAAGAGGAGAATTGCCGTGTCTTTGGGAAATGCAACAATCCCCATGGCCACGGCCATAATTACGTCGTGGAAATTAGCGTATCGGGAGAAGTCGACCCGGCTACGGGGATGATCGCGAATCTTGACGATCTGGACGCCTTCGTCGAACGCCAGGTACTCGAAGATTTCGATCACAAGTCGCTCAACGAAGATATCCCCGCATTCCGGGACAAAGTGCCCACGACAGAGAATCTATGCATGGAAATTTTTCAGCGCCTGAAATCTTTCCCCAGGGCGAAACTTGAACGCATCCGCGTCGAAGAGACCGGAAACAACAGCTTCGAGTACGCCGGGGACAATCCAGAAGGGAACCGTCCGTGACCAAACCAACGGAAGAAATTCTGTTGAATGACAACAAAGAGATCGACGCGCGCAAAATCGCCTGCCACATGCGCGAAATCATCAAGCTGGTCGGCGAAGATCCCAATCGCGAAGGGCTGCGCAAGACGCCGGAGCGCTTTGAAAAAGCGCTGAGATTTTTGACCAGCGGCTATCACCAGAATTTGGATCATGTGCTGAACGGCGCCACGTTTGCCGTGGCGTACGATGAAATGGTCATCGTCAAGGACATCGAATTTTTCAGCCTTTGCGAACACCACATTCTTCCGTTCTTCGGCAAGGCTCACGTGGCCTATTTGCCGGAGAAGCGCGTTCTCGGCCTCAGCAAAATCGCGCGCCTGGTCAATATGTTCGCGCGGCGGCTGCAGATTCAGGAGCGCATGACTAGCCAGATCGCGGAAGCGATCCAGGAAAAAATCGCTCCTCAGGGCGTCGGCGTAATCGTCGAAGCCCGCCATCTGTGCATGCAGATGCGCGGCGTTGAGAAACAACATGGCCAGGCCGTCACCAGCGCCATGCTCGGCGCTTTCCGCCACAACAAGCAAACGCGTGATGAATTTCTCGCGCTCGTTCGGCCGAAGAATACCTGATCTTAGAACAACAGATTTGATCCCACGCCTGGCGACGAACACAATTTCGTTGTCAGGCGCTTCGCTTTTGCGCTGCCCTGGCCCGGCGCACTCGCGCACGGTTGCCGCAGGTGCGGTCATTGCACCAACGCTTCGTGCCGCCCTTCGTGGGATCGTGAAAAATCCATCGGCAATCCACATTGGCACAAATTCGCACGCGCTGCGCGTCCTGTCCCGCTAATGTTTGCGTTAACGAAGCGGCGATCTCCGCCAGTGCCCAGTTCCCATCCCTCTTCACAGGGACCAACTCCGCCCGCCACCCATTTTGGCGCTGGACGAGCCGCTGCCGCATCGGTACGTTGAGAACATGATTCAGCTTGGAGATTTCGCCGGCGCCCAGCCCGTGTCCCGCGGCCAACTTTTGCGCAGCGCGGCGCAGTACATCGCGCAGCTTCAGCAATCGAAGGCGGGAAGATTTACCATGCGAAAGAGGCGCCAGCTTCCAATGTTTCTGGAAGGCTGCCAGCCACTCCGGGTCGCTCAAGTGGTCGGTACGCTTGCCAAATCCGTCCCACTCTTCGCTGTTTGCCAGATCAACCCAGGGAGCAGCCTTTCCGAATCCGTGTGCATAGAAGACATTTTGTGGCGTTTTCATGGTAATGACTTAAATTCACTTGACTCATTACACTGGATCGACTATCTTCTTGTAATGAGTGTAGCAGCGTTAAAGCATTACATCAACAGTTGCTATGCCGAAACCTTCCGTACCTTCGCTGCCGCTCATAGGTGAAACAATGTCCACGGACTCCACAGCCGTCGTCGCAAGTCTTCCTGCGTCAGTAGCTTCTGCCCGCCCGAGGCTCAATCGCGCCGCCGTCATTCTTGCCTTTCTCTCCATTTACCTCATCTGGGGTTCCACATACCTCGCGATTCGTTACGCCGTTGAAACGATTCCTCCGCTCTACACCGCAGGCCTGCGCCACTTGACCGCCGGCTCGATTCTTCTTGCTTGGTGCCTCGCGAAACGCTTGCGGCCGACCTGGTCCCAAGTCCGCGCCAGCCTCATCATCGGTTTCTTCTTCTTTCTGATTGGCCACGGAACCCTGCATTGGGCGGAGCAAAAAGTGCCGTCGGGCCTTGCCTCTTTGCTCATCGCCAGCGAACCCATCTGGGTTTTCCTGCTCAGTGCTGCCGCTGCTCGTCGATGGCGCTGGAACGGCACCCTGCTGGCTGGAATTCTTCTGGGGTTCGGCGGCGTCGGCCTGCTGATGGGCCGAAGCGCCCTGAATTCCGGCCCTGGCGTGTTTATCGGTTCGCTCGCGGTGGTCTTGGGCGCGCTTTCTTGGTCTGTGGGGATTGTCTACTCCAGACGTTCGCATCTCTCCGGGCATCCGCTACTTTTGTCGGCGCTTTCGTTGCTGGCGGGATCTTTCCAACTGCTTCTCGTCGGAACCGCTGTTGGAGAATACCGCGGATTTTCGTTCGCATCCGTCTCCTTGCGTTCGTGGCTGGCGCTTGGCTACCTGATCCTCTTCGGCTCGGTCGTGGCCTTCACCGCCTACAACTGGCTTCTCGAGCATTACTCTCCCACGCTCGTCGCCACGCATACCTACGTCAATCCGATTGTCGCCGTTTTGCTTGGCTGGCTGTTCGCCGGCGAAGCCGTAACGTTAAACGTGCTTCTTTCCACCGTTATGGTTATCGGCGCCGTGATGCTCGTCGATCGCGGCATGGCGCGACTTCAGCAAAGTTCCTAGGATATCGGTTCCGCGCCAAGCCCGCCGCCAAATAAAAAAGGCGCTCCGGCTGAAGTGCCGGACGCGCCTTTTTCGCTTCGGGAAATCGCGGTCCGTTACATCTTCGAAATGTCCACGGACGCCCGCGTCGTTTCCCAATCCATACGCATAGTGTAGCCGTTGGCCGTCTTGTCAAACGCGATAGTGAAATTCTCGACGAGAGAAGGCAACTTTGAGGCCTTCATGTCCACGCGTGCCAAGTCATTTTCCGGTCCAGGATAATCCGTGCCCCACTCACCGGTTTTCTTGCTGATAATCAGAGTCCACTTATCCGGATTCGGAATCGCGAAAATGGTGTAGCTGCCGGCCGGAACGTGAGCCCCGCCCACCATCAAATCTGCTGTGGTGACAAAAGTCGTCGCCTCATTCGCTCCCGCACGCCAAACCTTGCCATAAGGTTCGTGTTCACCGAAAATCTTGCGTCCTCGTACGCGCGGGCTGGAATAATCCACAGTAAGCGTCTTGCCGCCCCCCAAGTCGCACGTAGCCTTTGCCGGTGGACTTGGCCGGGAAGCCTTGTCCATCTGCGCGGACCCCAGTACCGCCATCAAACCGACCGTCAGACATCCCGCAGCCAAAAATGCATACTGCCTTCTCATAAATTTCCCCCCTTTATGCTGCGCCCAAGCATTGAACCGGATTTGCCAGCGCAGCGCAATATCGAATTTCGTCCAACCCTAACAGACGGCTGAGAATAAGACTCGTTTCACCCTCTCTTTATTTCGCGTCTTGCGAAACTACAAGAAAGAGTTTAAACGTAGGATTCGGTAGCTTCGCACCTGCGAAAGCACTACCAAAGAGCGGTGCAGCCGCTGGATTCTGCTTCATGGAGGTGACTCATGCCAGAATCAAGACGTCGCTTATTGACAGGATTGCTTGGGGTCGCCGGCATCTTTGCCGCAAAAGCTCTCCTTGGTCTGCAAGCACCAAGTGCGGGAACCGCCCCGCGGGCCAGGGTTTACCCCAACGGCCGCGACCCCAACGCTCCCCCGAGCCTGGAGGATCCAAACACCCCCAATCCCAAAGCCATTGAACTTGCCAATCAGAGAGCTCTCCGGGCAGACATCGCCAAACTCTATGAAATGGGCTCAGACCTTAAGGACCAAGTCGATAAGACGGATCCCGCTTCTACGCTTTCTGTGGCCGTCGTGAAAAAGGCGCAGGAAATTGAAAAACTCGCGAAGCAAATCAAGAATCTCGCCAGGGGCTGATCCTCGATTCATGTCTATCTACTGGAAATAGTGCCTGTTTGCGCGCCATGTTCGATCACCGGCCGTTCTTTACTTTTCTTTACACCTTTGTTGGGTTTGTGTTAGCCTGAATGGGTCGAAGAGAAGAGGAAAAATTCAGGGGACGACGAGGAAGGGCACTTGAGCGCACCGAAAGCAGCGTTGATCGAACAATTCCGGACACATGTTAAGGACACGGGCTCACCCGAAGTGCAAATCGCGCTTCTCAGCGAGCGGATCAACTATCTGACGTCGCATCTCAAGTCCCACGTGAAAGACCATGCATCGCGCCGCGGATTGATCATGATGGTCAATAAGCGCCGCCGTTTGCTGGACTATCTCAACCGCCGCGACCCGGATCGGTACCGCGAGATTGTTGAACGTCTTAGCCTGCGCAAGTAATCGTCCTGAATTAGGACGGTATCCACTGCGTTCTCACGAATTGACACATTCCACACGGAGTCTGTCGTCAGGCATCCGGCTGAATTAGTGCCGGAAGTTCTCGCGGTGTAGTCCGTCGCCTTTCGTTCGTCGCACGATGATTCTCGCCTCTTGCTCTTCCTCATGGATGGCCCCGACCCGGTCGGGGGCAACGTAAACTCAAGGCCCGTTTGCTTGGCGAACGCGCCTCAAAAAATGCTCCGCTTGGAAGCGGGGCCAAAGGAAATGATTCATGTCTGAAAACACACATACTCCCGCGCCCCATCGCGTCACGGTGGATGTCGGTGGCCGCACTCTAATTCTAGAAACTGGAAAAATTGCGAAACAAGCCAACGGCGCGATTGTGGCGCGCTATGGCGACACCGTCGTGCTCACGACGGCCTGCATGGCTCCCACCACCAATGACCGCGACTTCCTGCCCCTCACGGTGGACTACCGCGAGAACACCTACTCCGCCGGAAAAATCCCCGGTGGCTTCTTCAAGCGCGAAGGCCGTCCTTCGGAAAAGGAAGTTCTCACCTCCCGCCTGATTGACCGCCCCATGCGCCCGCTCTTTCCCGAATCCTGGCGCAACGAAACGCAAGTCGTCTCCATGGTGCTTTCTGCGGACAGCGAGAATGATCCCGACGTCATCGCCGTAACCAGCGCGTCGGCTGCGGCTTACTGTTCGGACCTCCCGTTCGAGAAGCCCATCGCCTGCGTTCGCGTTGGCCTGGTGGACGGGCAGTTGGTGATCAATCCCACGGTTGCCGACCAGAAGAAAAGTTTGATGAACATCATCATTGCCGGCACCGATCAAGCCATCGTCATGGTGGAATCCGGCGCCCTTGAAGTTTCCGAAGAAGCCGTCGCCGACGCCCTAGAGTTCGGCCATGCGCAAATCAAGAAAATCGTCTCCGCCATCAAGGAACTTCACGCCCAGCTCAAGCCCAAGAAGGTCGTCGTCGCGCCGCTCCCGTTTGATGAAGCCATTTACAAGGATCTTCAGAAGAAATATGGCGACCGTCTGCACGATGCGCTGAACACCGAAAAGCATCCCAAGAAAGAGAGCTATCACCTCGTCGACGCTCTCAAGGAAGAGATCATCAAGCTCATTCCCGAGGAACCCAAGAAGGAGATGGACGAGAAGCGCACCCTCACCAAGCGCGCCTTCGAACGGCTTCGCGAAAACATCTTCCGCGACGACGTCTTGAACGCCCGCCGCCGTCCCGACGGCCGCGCCTTCGACCAGATTCGTCTGATCACCTGCGAAGTCGGCTTGCTCCCGCGCGTCCACGGTTCCGCCCTTTTCACTCGCGGCGAAACCCAGGCCCTCGCCACTCTGACTCTCGGCACCAAGGAAGACATGCAGCGCCTCGACCTGCTCTTCGAGCAGGACCAGTTCAAGCGCTTCATGCTGCACTACAACTTCCCGCCATTCAGCGTCGGCGAAGTCAAATTCCTGCGTGGCCCCGGCCGCCGCGAAATCGGCCACGGCGCTCTTGCCGAGCGCGCGCTCCTCAATTTGCTTCCTCCCGAAGCAGATTTTCCCTACGCCATGCGTCTCGTTTCGGACATTTTGGAATCCAATGGCTCTTCCTCGATGGCCACGGTGTGCGGCGGATCGCTCGCCCTCATGGACGCGGGCGTTCCCATGAAGGCTCCGTGCGCCGGTATCGCCATGGGCCTCGTTTTTGGTGACGACAAGAAATACTCCATTCTTACGGACATCGCCGGAGCCGAAGACCATTACGGCGACATGGATTTCAAAGTCGCCGGCACTCGCGCGGGCATCACCGCGCTGCAAATGGACATCAAGGTCCTGGGTATCTCCATCAGCATCATGCGCGAAGCCCTCGCGCAGGCGAAGAAAGCCCGCCTCCAGATTCTCGACACCATGGAGAAGACTCTGAGCGAGGCGCGCACTGCGATTTCCGCCTACGCTCCGCGCCTCTTCAAGTTGAAAATCCCGCAGGATAAAATCCGCGACCTCATCGGTCCGGGCGGCAAGAAGATCAAGTCCATTATCGAAGCCACCGGCGTCAAGATCGACGTCCTCGAGGACGGCACCGTGCACATCTTCTCCACCAGCGGAGCCGGCGGCGATGCGGCTCTGCAAATGGTTCGCGACGTCACTGCCAGCGCCGAAATCGGCAAAACCTATCTCGGCAAAGTCGTTCGCCTCGCGGAGTTCGGGGCTTTCGTCGAACTTTTCCCCGGCACCGACGGTCTTTTGCACATCAGCGAAATCTCCGAGCATCGCATTCGTGACGTTCGCGATGAGCTCAAGCTCGGCGACCAGGTCCTCGTGAAAGTTCTTTCCATCGAAGGCAACAAGGTTCGCCTGTCGCGCAAGGCCTTGATCCGCGAAGCCCGCGAAAAACAGCAAAAAGCTGCCGCCGGCGGAGGAGGCAACCCTGTCTCCTCAAGCGGCGAAGGCAGCAGCGGCGATTCCGGCTCCCACGAATAAAATTTAGCGCTCCAATTCACGCAGGAAGGCGGACCTCGGTCCGCCTTTTTGTTTACGCCGCACTCTCTACCGGATGCATGCAGGATCCACACAACTTCGCCCGTGGCGTACGCAGCGGTTTTCCGCATTTAGCGCAGGGCGGCCCGTACATCGACAACCGATGGTGATAGACCGCGTTGACGTTCGTCTCGCATCTGCCCGTTACGCGGTTGTATTCCTTAAGAACCGGTGCCAGCTGCTCCCTGAGAGGCATCTTCGTATCCTTAAGTAAGCGCTTGCCCGTGACCGATCTAAACTCATCATCGTCAAGCATTGGCATGACTGTCCTGCATCGCCAGCACCATAGCATCTTCATAGGTATCTCTCGCCGCACTTAAACCAGCCTTAGAATAACAAAAGGCCCCCGAGATTCTCAGGGGCCTTTCTAGTTTCCGTTTTTTCTCTGTGTCCTCTGCGCCTCCGCGCCTCCGCGTTTAGCTCCTTTGCCTTTTAGTGCGTTTCCGTCGGCTTGGACATGTGCACCGCATCCAGCGCTCCCCAAAGCGCATCCAGCGCCTCATTCGCTGTCTTTAGAATCTCTTCCTCGTTTCCCTCCGCGTGCTCTTCCAGCCACCCGCGCCAGGCCGCCCGATGCGCCTTGTCCGCTTCTTCATGGATCTCGAAGTACGCCAGCCCTTCGGGCTGCGTCACGCCGTAAAACTTCTTTAGCCCGTCAACCTTCGTAGTCGCTACCTCCGGCACCTGCGATTCGTAAGCGTAGAGTGCCGCCACTGCCTCTGCCACCGGCCGGTCCCCGCAAATCTCGCGGAACTTCTGCACCACCGCCTGCGTCCCCGGCAGGGCAGGGCAGCACGTGATGTCGTCTTCGCCCACGCCCACTGCCGCCGCAAAATCCCGCCACAGCTTCGGATGCGGCCCCGCCGGATTCTCTTCCTCCGCCAGGTTCTCCCGGATCAATCCCTGCAGTGGACCTTCCGTCCGTGCCGCCAGCACCCGCAAGTGCTTCGGGAACGCCTCGACGTGCCGGTAATACTGCGCCGCATAGAGCTGCAGCGCCTCGCGGCTCAGCTTCCCCGCCTGCCAATCCTGGTAAAACGGATGCTTCAGCAAATTCTTTTCCGCGATCGCCGCATCCAGCTTCCTCACCAATTCCGTGTTCCCCATGGTCGTTCTCCTCCGCGGGCCTCTCCCTGTCATTCGCCCGCGCCCACCCTGCCAAAATCGTGGCGAGGATTGTACAATGAAATGACGCTGGCCGTCATTCCACTATTTGGCGAGCGACTTTGACTCAAGGAGTTTGTCATGGTTTCACCAGAATCTTGCGCGATGCTAACCGCTCATCTCAAAAGGATGCAACGGATCGCAAAGTTTCAATTGTTCGCTTTCTTTACGCTTCTCTTCGTTCTATGTGCCATTCTTTTTCGGATTGACCACCTCGGTGCAACAGGTGCTGATCTCCGCTTGATCCTGATCTGGTCGGTAATCGCTACTGTATTCGCGATTGTTTATGGCGCCCTGGCGCTGGCTTTTTATATCAATCGCGTGACTCAGGGGCTGTTCCAGGCCATAGTTCTCTTAGCCAAGAACTGAAAGCGCCTCAATTCCGCGCCGTTATTGCTAGAAAGTGTCGCGGGTTTGTGTGACCAAATAGTCGGAAAAAGTTCCACCAAAGAAGCGCGTCACCTCGACATCGCCCCAAAGCTCCTGCGCCAACGGCAGGTCCTCTTACGACTAGCACCGGAACCCAAGCCGCTCACTTTTCAGAAAATAAGGCTCGCAAAGCGCTCCCGCCTTCACAATTGCTCCCTGAAAGCGGCGAAGAAACTATGAGCTAGAACCAGTCGCATTCGGGGGGCGCACCACAAGTGATATCGCAACGACCAGCGCAACTACTAGTCCGAACCTGTCAATGTAATTGACTGTCACACACCATTGCGGCCCCAATGTCCTGAGGGGCGACAGCAGAAAGAACGTGAACCACCCGACCATGAAAAGGCGCTCTCGCCCTTGGTTGCCGCGTATGAACCAGAACCCTCCCCACCAGAAGACAGCGTAGAAGCCGACGTTCAGAACTATCACCAACCAGCCGGGCAGCCAACCATCTGAAGTTATTAGCAATCCACAGTCTGCGTGAGCTGGATGCAGTAGCTCGCGAATCCCTAGCGCGAGCACGTAAGCAGTCACGACTACTCCCACCGCAGCTCTAGCTCGCGTCGTGGGCATTCGTGCTGGATGCGATTGCGCCAAACTCAGGGTTTCCCTTCTACTGCGGCGCGATTATTATTTGTCATCTGCGTAGCCGTTGGGAAGAACAGAACTGACCACATGCGCAACTAAAAATTCAACAAATCTAAATCAGCCCGAATGACGTGGTTCCCGCAACCAAGTGCCTGGTCAACGCGCCAACCGAAAATTGATCCACTACCTGGTCAGGAGCCGGCGCCGTGCACCCGCTCAATATCCGCCCCCACGTCTTGCAACTTCTCCACAATCCCCTCATACCCGCGGTCAATGTGATACACGCGTTCAATCATCGTCTCCCCGCTCGCCACTAGCCCCGCCAGCACCAGCCCAGCGCTCGCCCGCAAATCGGACGCCTGCACAACGGTACCTGAAAGTGTCGCTGGCCCGCGCACCGTCGCTGTGTGTCCTTCGATCGAAATGTTCGCGCCCATGCGCATCATCTCGCTCGCATGCAAGAACCGGTTTTCAAAAATCCTTTCGGCGATCACCGATGTGCCTTCCGCCTGCGTCGCCAGCGCCATGTACTGCGCCTGCATGTCCGTCGCGAATCCCGGATACTCCTCCGTGGTCATGTCCGACCCCACTAATTTCTTTGCGCCCCGCACGCGCACCGTAGTGTTGTCCACAATGGTCACGCGCACTCCTGCCTGCTCCAATTTCGCAATCACCGCGCCCAAATGTTCCGGCGCGCAATCCTGAATCGTCAAATCGCCGCCCGTAATTGCTCCCGCCACCAGAAACGTTCCCGCCTCAATCCGATCCGGAATCACCGTATGTTCCGTCCCGTGCAATTCATCGACGCCGCGAATCCGCAGCGTCGAACTCCCATCGCCGCAAATCTGCGCCCCCATCTTCCTCAGCATCACCACCAAATCCGTCACTTCCGGCTCGCGCGCGGCATTCTCCAGCACTGTTTCCCCATCCGCCAGCACCGCCGCCATCAAAATGTTTTCCGTCCCGGTCACCGTAATTTTCTCGAACACGATGTGCGCGCCCTTCAGTCGCCCTCTCGTTTTTCCGTTCATTGGCGCTTGCGCCTCGATGTATCCGTGCGACGTCCCAATCTCCGCTCCCATCTGCTCCAGCGCCTTCAAGTGCAAATCCACCGGCCGCGCTCCAATCGCGCATCCTCCCGGCAGCGACACGCGCGCCACTCCTGCGCGCGCCATCAACGGCCCCAGCGTCAGCACCGACGCTCGCATTGTTTTCACCAATTCATACGGTGCTTCCGCGTGATTCAACTTCGGCGTCTCAATTGCGTAGTCGCTGCTGGGAAACTCCGTTATCGTCACCTTCGCGTCCATGAACGCCAGCAGCTTGCTCATGGTAATCAGGTCGCGCACCTTCGGGATGTTGTGCAGCGTGACTTTTTCCGCCGTCAGCAAAGCTGCGGCCATCACCGGCAGCGCCGAATTCTTCGCCCCGCTGATCGCCACCGTCCCCCGCAGCGCCTTCCCGCCC
>Ga0209056_10004546_pt1 | contig 14611 bp, 16 predicted proteins | sample GraSoiAngelo_114_FD_185876 | JGI IMG/M metagenome (GOLD analysis project Ga0209056, IMG submission 185876) | Grasslands soil microbial communities from the Angelo Coastal Reserve, California, USA - 14_0903_13_40cm (SPAdes) (version 2) | ecosystem: Environmental > Terrestrial > Soil > Grasslands... | reverse complement strand
CCTTCCGTTTCAACTTTTTACCGCTTCAACTCTTTAACCTTGGAACCCTTCAACTTCTCACTTCTCACTGCTCACTGCTGTTCTCCGACCTCTGACACCTCCGACCTCTGACTTCTGATCTCTGATCTCGATTACGAGCATGAGCATGAGTTCCTCACTCGCCTGCCGCGCCGTTGCGTAGTGAAGGCGGGTGCTTCGTCATTTTCCGCCCTCTGCTCCTTGCGCTCTGTTCTCGGTGCAACCATCTTGTTCTCGTTAGATGCATTGGCTCGCGAGACTCGGCGTATTGTTATTGGCGTTGACGATCTCTGCCTCGCGTTTAGAAGCAATTTCGATAGAAGAACTTGACGGCATCAGTTTCGCCGACGATCCCCACATGCTCTTCGTTCCGATTGAGGAAATTGCGTCGGCCCTCCGCTGGGAAATGCAAATGGATCAAGAGTCCGGGCAAATCTCCCTGAACGGCCACTTGCTCGATGCCGCACATCTTCGAAAGCTCACCGACGGGACCTTATTGGTGCCGCTCGATGAATTGGAGCGCGCGGGCGCGACGATTACTTGGAGCAATGACGGAATGCAGGCTCTGGTTGCGAGCGACCATACAAAAATCCCGATTCCGTTTGCCAATAAACGGGTCGAAGTGGATCTGGCGAACCAGCGCCTGCGCGCGTATCAAGGAGCGCGACTCGTCCTCGACAGCAGCATCAGCACAGGACGCGAGGGCAAGAAGACGCCAGCGGGAGAATTCAAGGCTGGGCCGGTCAAATCGCGGATGCACCGCTCACGGCTCTACCACAACGCACCGATGCCGTGGAGTGTACAGGTGCACGAGAATATTTTCATTCACGGATTCCGGAAGGTCCCGCGACGGCCCTCCTCACACGGTTGCATTCGCCTGCCTTTGACGGGCGCCAATCCGGCGAAGTGGTTCTACGCTTGGATCGATCTCGGCACACCCATCAGCATCAAGGGCCATTGGCCTGCCGCCGCCAGCGTGCCTGTTGAAAAAGGTGCTCCTCCCGCCCACCCCTTCCTCCCGAAAGTACTAATCCTCGCCATTGTTTTAACAATTGCGTGCTTCATGATCATCTTGTTCGTGTCGCGACGCCGTGGAAAACTCTAACGAAACGCTCCCCTGCCCTGTCGCGCCGTAGCCTTGCGCGAAGGCGGATCCATGCTCCTAGCTCCATGCTCCATGCTGGATGCTCGATCCTACGATTCTCGATTCACCACGCTTCAACCCTTCATTGCTTCAACGATTCACGGTTCACGATTCTCGATTCACGTTGTAACTTTGTAACTTTGTAACGTTGTAACTCTTTTAACCTTCAGCAAAGATTCTCGCCCATGAGCTTCCGCGGCGGACAACGGTCGTTCTTCAACCTGCTGATCGAGGTCGTCCTCGTCGCCGTGGGCGTTTTTCTCGCCTTGTGGGCGAACAACTGGCACGAAGACCGCGAGCATCGTGCGCAGGCCCGGGCTGCCCTGCGCAATTTCGCCAGCGAAATGGAAGCCAACCGCCAGGCAACGCAACGCAACCGCACCTATCACGAAACTCTCGTGCGCGAGCTAGAGCAGTTTCTCCGCAGCAAAGAGCCGCCGAGCGAGGAACGCCTCTATAAGGAAGTACATTTCGAAGGGGTGCGCCCTGTTATCTTTGAGCACACCGCGTGGGACCTCGCCCTCGCCACCCAAGCCTTATCCTATCTGAAACCGGATTTAGCCTTCGACATCTCGAAAGTCTACACCCAGCAAAATGCCTTTCAGACCTTGGAAAATAGCTACCTCGCTTCGGCCTTCAGCCCGGCGAGCCTGTCGGGCGACAACGTGAAAGGTTTCGCCACTGCAATGGTGATCTACCTCCGTGACGTAAACCAGCAAGAGCCAGTGATCCTTCAGCTATATGACAAAGTAATTCCGGAGGTAAACAGCACCCTGTCTCGTTAGCCGGCTCTATTTCTGATCTCCGATCTCCGCTCTCTGACCTCTGATTTGCTCCTTGCTACAATCCTACCTCATGCCGCAACCGTTCTACGCTGTGATCTTCGACCTGGATGGCGTCCTCGCCGACTCCGAGCCGTGGTGGAACGAGATTGACGCGAAATTGCTCGCCGAACATGGCGTTACTTATCGCGGCGAATACCACCGAAACGTGCTGGGAGTGAGTTACCGGCTCGCCGTCGAGTTTTACAAGAAGGCGTTTGGCCTCTCTGTGCCCAGCGACGAAATGATGCAACGGCGGGGGGAGATCGCGGTCGACTTCTTTGCCAACCGGGTGGGCATTTTCCCTTCGACAAGACCGGTCCTGCAAGAGCTGCGGCAGATGAACCTGCACCTTGCCGTCGCCACAAGCTCCCTGAGCGCGTCCGCGCGCCCGTTTCTCGCTCGGCACGGACTGACGGCGTTTTTCGAAGCCGTTATTACCGGCGAGGAAATCGAACACGGTAAACCGCATCCCGACATCTACCTGCGCGCGGCGATGAAACTCCGCATAACCGTAGATGGCTGCCTCGTCATCGAGGACGCTCTTTCCGGGATCGCTGCTGCCAAGGCCGCGAAGATGCGCGTTGCCGCCATACCCGACACGCGCTTCGTCGATCCGCGCGATTATGAGAAAGAAGCGGATTATCTGCTCGGCAGTCTTTCGGAAATCCCCGCGCTGATCCGAGGAGCTGATCTTGCGCATTCAAGCTGACCGCGCTTCAACGCCTCAATTCGCCAACTTTGTAACGTTGGTAACCTTGTAACTTTCCAACCTCTCACTTCGCAGTCCTCGCTTCTCACTATTCACTTCGGTCTCTGCCCCTTGTTCCTAGCTCCCTGCCCCCCTGCTCCATGGTTCCTTGACCACTGACCACAGACAACGGACTGCAGAGCGTTCTGATGCCTGAAGCGTTTCGCGGTTCCTTACTCCTTGCTCTCTGGAACGGCCAGCGATAAGACGAGCCCGTGCAGGGGAACCACGCAACGCGCCGCACGAACTACGGCCCGTGGTTTGTCGGGTTGGGCGCGGCCTTGTGGGGAACCGAAAGCGCGTGGCGCATCCCGCTCAACCGACTCTTCGATGCGAAGGTGATCGTGTTTTGGGAACACGTCCTGATTCTGCTCATGCTCTTGCCGCTCCTCATTTCAAAGCTCACGGATTTGCCCAGGATCAACGCGCGCACGTGGGGTTATCTCATCTTCTCCGCATTCGCAGGGTCGGCCGTGGGGACCATTTTTTTTACTTTGGCGCTGAAATATGGGAACCCCACCGTCGTCAATGTGATCCTTAACATCCAACCGGTCATCTCCACGCTCGGCGCGTTCTTTCTGTTTGGCGATCGGCTGACTCCGCGCTTCTTCTTTTACGCCGGCATCGCCATTCTGGCGGGGATCTTTTTGTCAGTCGAGCATCCCACGCTCATAGGAGAATCTTTCGAGAAAGCGGGATTGAACCTGGGAACGGGTTACGCGCTGGTATGCGCGTTATTCTGGGGACTCTCCACCGTAGCCGGTCGTGGCACGATGATCGGAATGCCATTGCGCCTCGCCGCGAGTCTGCGCATAGCGGTCGGACTGATCTGCATGACGCTCATTCTTTTCATCTACGGAAAACTAAACCGCGTTTCCCTTTGGCCGCCGGCCGCTCAGGCGCATATGACCACAGCCATCGTCGCGTTTCTTCTTCTCGCCTCGATCTCAGGCGGCATTCCACTTCTCATTTACTTTGAAGGATTGCGACTGACCCGCGCGTCCACCGCCGGTTATTTCGAAATGATGCAAACGCTCGCCGCCGTTTTCATTACCTGGGGATTCTTCCATGCTGCTTTACATTGGCATCAGGTCATTGCCGGAATCGTGCTGATGGCTGCGGTAGCGATGGTACAAAGAGCGCAGGCCGCAGTGGAATCGGTGTAGCTACGTTGTAACTTTTTACTTGTCGCGCCGTAGCCTTGCGCGAGGCGGAACCTTTTAACTCTTTTCGCCTCTCACTTCTCACCATATCCTTGCCCCGTCTTGCTCCTTGCTCCCTGATTCACCCGAGCGGGAGAAAATCATTGTCCTATCTTACCTATTGCTTAGGATGGCTCCGTATTTTTTATCAGGCGCGCCCGTTACGAACATAAAAAAGGAGATCACATGAAAAAAATATTAGTGACGTTGGGAATGACGGCGGTGGTTGCGGTCATCGGATCGATTGTAGTAGCGCAGAACCAGGAAGAGTCGCCCAAGAAGAACGACTTGATTTTTGCCTCTGCGGAGAAGGCCAAGTTCAAAGAGGTCAGCCCCGGGATATCCAAGGCAGCGGTGTGGGGAGACGAGGAAAAAGGGGCATATGGGACATTTACCCAGTTCAAGCCCGGCTTGGACAACGGCATGCACACGCACACGAACGATATTTGGGTCGTTGGGATCAAGGGCGCGTACGTCTACCGGGATGAAGCCGGTGAGAAGCGAGTTACGGCGGGGAATTTCATTCGGATTCCGGGTGGAAAAAAGCATTGGAGCGGCGGCGACAAGAAAACGGGTGCGTTGTTCTATGAAGAATCATCTGGCAAATTCGACATTGTGCCCGCGAAGTAGAACAACATTGCCTATTGGATAGTGGACCGGGACCTTTCCGGACAACTGCTAACTGTCCTCGGACTTCTGGTTCTTCGTCATTCAACGCCAGTCCGGCTCAGACCATTCGTGCTTCGCCGCTTATAGGGCCACGTTAAACGGGTTGGAAGGCTCCATGTTTACGCGGCTTCGTCATTTCCACTCCTCTGACCCCCAATTGATTACCAATCACGGATAGGCGGCGAAGCTTACCGCTTTACCGAATTAGCTCGACAGCCGTGCCCTCAAATGTCACAACTTTTCCCAGTTTACGGTGTTAATTTTGTGAACCCTCTGCAATCCCTATGAATACGAAATCATTCCTCGTCTGCTTTATTGTTGTGATGCTGGCAACGTCAATGGCCACGGCCGGGACGCACCACGGACATTTCACGCCCGCTCAAAGCGGTTTCGTTCGCAACGGAACCGGCTCATTCCACGGCAATTGGAATGGCGGCAATTGGAATGGCGGCAATTGGCATCACCACCACCACGACGGCAACTTTAATAATTTCGTTTTCATAGGCAGCTTTGGCTTCCCGTTCCTTGGCTATCCATATGGCTATGGATCTTATCCTTACAGCTATGGCTATTCTCCCTACGGTTACGGGTATGGGTCGGGTTACTATGGATATGGCTCCGGTTACTACGGGTATGGGTCGGGTTATGGGTCGGGTTATGGATATGGCGCCGGCTACTATGGCAACGGCTACTCCCGCAATGGCTACTACCCCAGCAGTTATTACCGCGGCTACGGCTACAATGGTAATCGATCGCGCGTTGTCCGTCTCCAGCAACAACTTGCTCGGGCCGGTTACTATCGTGGTCCAATCGACGGAATAATGGGAAGTCGAACGCGCTACGCGTTGCGCGCCTATCAGCACGATCACGGAACGGCTAGCTTATAAGCTTTCAGGTCGATCGGTCGCCCTTCGGTAAGCTCAGGGCGTTTTAGCATGCCGAAACGGCTCCACAGACGTATCTGTTTAGCGTCCGCGGCTAGATGATTTCGCCTCTCCCTTTCCAAAAGGGAGAGGACGAAGGTGAGGGATTTTCTTCTCTGTAGACTCGTGGATTCGAACGAGAGTATCCGATCTATCGACTCCTCACCTTAGTCCTCTCCTCGCACGAGGAGGAGAGGAGACGATTCTCGATTCACGCTGCTCATTCACCACTCCCCGTCATCCAGTTGTCCGCGGTCTAGTCGTCCTATGGTCTAGCCGTCGCTCTGCGCTCCCCGCTCCCCGCTCCTTGCTCCATGTCCGCCGTTCGGGCGGAGTCGCCGTGGCGAGCTACAATCTCCTATCTTCTATCTTCCAAGTCTTGACTACTGCTTATCGTAGTAGGCCTTGTCCGTCACTTTCTTCCCATTCGCATCGGTCTCGCTCGCGGTGACCACGCGCGACTTCCCATCTTTCGCTACCGCAATCGTCCCTGTCACGGTCGTCTTGCCATCCTTCATTGCGGCGAACTTGTTAGTGCGATCGTTCACCATTTGTTGGGCAATCGTATCCATCTCCTTGTTCCCTTTTACCTTGTACGGCTTGCCGTCGAATTTTCCTTCCCATGTCCAATGGGTCGCCTTCCCATCCTTATCCACGCCCTCCACTGATAGCTTCATCATACCGTTCTTGGCCTCGGTATAAGTGACGGTATTATTTTTAGTACCGCCGACGAGCTTCGATTTGCTTTCGTTGAGCTTCCAAGTGCCAAGATGAGGATTGGCAGCGAAAACCGCCGCCGCTGCCGTCAACCATACCGCTACAGCCACTAGCATTGTGCGAGTTATTTTCATAACACGATTCCGACCTTTTGCGGCCTCGCGGTCAATCCAAATCGGCATTCTTTACAATTAGGCCTGCCCCTGAGCGTAGTAGAACGGGTAGCGCCTCCCCACGTAGCGGCGGTCTGTGACCGCCGAGCTTTTAGATTTCCGGAGGTGCTTCCGTAGGTCCTATGACGAGCCGAAGCGCGTCCCTCCGATTTAACGATTCATCGGTTCAACGATTCGCCGATTAAGCTTCAGTGTTCGACCTTTACCTCGAGCTTCGCGTGGTTCATGCGCGTGTCCATGCTGGGCATATAGTAAACGCTGCAACCGCCGCGATGGAATAGCCGGGTCGGTCCCCGATCGGCGATCTTGACCTGCTTGTTCGTGATGCCTGGTTGGCGATAGCCATAGTTGCCGTTCGTGCGAACGAATCGCATGTGTTCGTAGTCAATGACCGTGACGCTGATGTCGAACTGATCGACTCCGTTTACGATGACCTCGACATTCGGACCTCCGAAAGTCCGAAGTTTGACTCGCTGCCCGATCTCCACGTCAAGGCTGCGCCCCTGCTGAGCGAGGGCAGAGCTGACAAGCAGTGCGCCGACGCTGATAACCCGGAGTATCTGTTTCACTACCTTTTGCCTAACGGAGCTGGAGGCCTGCCGCAATATTAAAATGCGCGGCTACGAGCAAGCTTTCGCGCAATCGCGTCTGCCGGCGTGAACCCGCCCGAAATTTCCTTAGAGACTGTTTAACTTTACAAAAAGTGAGGACTGCCTCCACCTGTCCGAGCAATTTCTCTCGTTGACCTTGCGGCAAAGTGTTGCGGCTGTCCCATCGTGCGTCGCTAACGCTTCCGCGTGAAACTTACATGGACGCTGTCGAGACGGCGCGACCAGCTTCCTTCGCTTCGGTAATGAAGTCTCTTAGCTTTTGCGTATCCTTAAACCCATCGCTTCCCCTTGTCCCCGAATTCACGTCTACGCCAAACGGTTTCACTGTCTGTATGGCCGCGTGCACATTGCCAGCATGAAGGCCACCGGCGAGCAACATCGGCGTGAGGCTGTAGCGGCTCACTATCCTTTGACTGATTGTCCAATCATGCGTTAACCCCGTGCCCCCTACCTGATCGGTTGCGGGATTGAAAGAGTCGAGCACGAACCCGTCAACCAGGTTGAGGTATGGCTTGGGATATTCGATATGGTCGAGGGAAAGAACATGCACCGACTTAAATATTGTTAGGTTGGGCAGCCGCCGCTTCAGCTCTCGAATTTCGTCCGGCAGGATTTCGCTGTGAAGCTGCACGGTCGCTATTGCGGTTTCTCGCAACAATCGCTCGATTTCGTCCACTTCCGGGAGATGCGTTACGAGGACTGCTTTGGCTTTACCTGGCAAGACGCGCGCGATTCGCGCAGCTAGTTGTTCGCTGATGAAATCGGGGCTTCGGTGTCGTTGGCCTACCAGGAGACCAATGGCATCGGCGCCAAACTCAGCGGCGAGTAAAGCGTCTTCTTCTCGTCTAACACCGCATACTTTCACATGCATTATCTGCCAAAGAAAAGATGCGTCAGTCACGGCCTGCGTCTAGCAATGACGCGGGCGAGTATGAAGTTCACCTGAAGGTGCCAAGAAGGCGAGGCTTTGCGGTTTTGCTATCGTTCGCCCTTACTCGCGTCTTTGGCGGTAGCCGCTGTGTTTTAGTATATGTCTAAAGGCCAGTGTGATACTGAGACCAAGCAGCAAAAGTATCCACGTGGAAGATGTATCCGGGACAGAGTTACCGCTCTGGATTTTGAATTGCAGCACCGAGCCGTTCAGTAATGTGCCACCGGCAAAATCGGCACTCGGCTCGGTACCGAAGCCATCGAAATGTACTGTGAAACCGTCGGTTCCGATGTAAATGAAACTGGCCGCGTTAACCACGTGCGATTGCCTCCTGTTTGTTTCGAACGTTAGCGAAGCGAGGCCAATTTCGTAATATTGCGCGATTCTTGTGACGCTTTCCTCATCCTCGCGCCCAACCAACGCGCGCTTAGCTCTGCTCGTGATCGCCGTCGTGTTCGCGATCCTGAACGCCGATATCACGACGGTCAACGTAGCGCTGGTTACGCTCGGTAAGGATCTGCACGCAGATTTGGGCGACCTTCAGTGGGGACTCAACAGCTACATGCTGGCGTTCGCTGCGCTGATTGTCGCGGCAGGCCGTGTCGCTGATGTTTTTGGACGTCGCCGTTGCCTGCTTGCAGGCGCAATCCTGTTTGCAGTGGCCTCGCTGTTTTGCGGAATCGCGCCCACACTTTTACTCCTTGTAATCGGGCGGGTCTTACAGGGTGCTGCTGGGGCGCTAATGGTTCCCGCGGGCATGGCGATCATCTCCAACGCTTACGACGGGGAGCAGCGCGCGTTTGCTCTCGGGACATTAGTAGGCGTATCGGGCGTAGCTCAATCGATGGGGCCGCTCCTGGGTGGTTTCCTTACAGCCGAAGTGAGCTGGCGATGGGTCTTTCTCATGAACCTGCCGTTGGTCGCCGTCATAATGATCGTTACGGTACGGTCAATTCAAGAGTCGCACGCAGAGAACGCTTCACATCGCATTGACGTCGCCGGCGTGCTCACCCTGGCGGCGGCCCTAACGAGTTTGCTCCTCGGCCTTGATGCCGCCGAGGATCCTGACAAGGATCAGATGGTGGCGTTCGGCTTGATCGCTCTTTCGCTGGTCCTGTTTGTGATCTTCGCCTTGGTTGAACGCCACACAGAGAACGCCATTCTCGATGGCAAACTTATTCGGCTACCAGCTTTTCTTTGTTCCTGCGTCGCGAGCTTTCTTCTTGGGTTCGTATTCTTTCTTTTTCTGTTCATCACAGCGGTTTACCTTCAGGAACGGCTCGGCTACAACGCATTGACAGCGGGAATCGCTCTGGCGCCGCTCAGTTTCGTCCTCGCCGTCACCGGCGTCATGTCTGGACGTCTAACCAGTCGGTTTCCATTGAGGACTCTGCTGATCATGAGTTGCATTTTCCTGGCCGCGGGCCTGGCGATCCTTTCGTTAGTACCGGCATCCTATGGATATATTGGGATGGTATTTCCGTTTCTGCTGGTTGCCGCCGGCGTTGGCCCCGGATTTACTCTGCTGAACACGGCCGGCTTGGCCGCGATTCCTCCGGAGCGTTCCGGCCAGGCAACGGGAATGATCTACATGTTTCGGTTTGCCGGCGGTGCGATTGGAGTCTCCGCGGCCAGCGCTCTTCACAGCTCGCTCTTTCACCGCCAACTCGTTTTCAGATTGTCCGAAACCCCATTGTCATTTGCGCAACAAAAGCTTTTGGAGCAGCCGGGTGCGGCCGAACGAATCGGGCAGATCGACAGCGGCCTGGTCGCGAGCCAGGTGGAACAAGTCCGTCAGGCATTTTACGAATCGTTCGCGGCGGCATTCACCGGCACGCTACGGTTGAATGTGATACTGCCGGTCGCGATCGCGATCCTGGCGATAATGCTGCTGGAAAAGAAGGAAGGAATTAAGAATACGCCGAGCGGGAATGCCGTCGGGTAGATTGGCCAGATCCGGTGCGTTTCCGAACAGATCGCACATGTCGCCGAGTGGCGCGATATTCATGGAAGGTCACCGTGCGAATCTGGCCAATGTCGTGATAGGTGATGGTGTCGTACTCCACTCCGCTGCCCTCGCGGATCCGGAGTTCGAAAGTGAGAATGGAATTGGTGACTTCCTTGATCACGCCGGAGCCGTAAGTGTCGTCGCCAATGCCATGGAAATAAATGCGCACGATCCTGCCGATGTTTGCCTTTAGGATGTCGCGCAACTCACCATTCATAAGTTAAGGAGAAGCTCCTTGCGTCCGGCTCGCCTTGCAAACTAGTTCCCAGCCTCTTATTGAGAGACGTGCCCCACCAGCCTTTGCCGAGCCGGGGGCGTTCCTCGTTCACTAATGCGCACCGTTCGCAATTCGGCACACAGAAATTTGCGGCTGAACCTTAGTATGGTTCACGTATTGGCGTGCCAATTCCTGGCCGACAACCGTGGCGCGGGCTTGCTCGCATAAGGCCACGATCGCGCCGCCAAAGCCGCCACCAGTTAGCCGCGCACCACAAACGCCTGGTAGACTCCGTGCGATGTCGACGAGCAGATCAAGTTCAGGGGTGCTGTTCTCGAAGTTTGTTCGTGAACTTTCGTGCGATTCATTCATTAGAGCTCCAAAGCCGAGGCCGTCACCGGCGGAGAGAAGGTCAAGCGCCCGCCGGACCCGCTCGTTTTCGCCAACGATGTGGTTGGCGCGACGCAATAACACAGAAGAAAGATTCGATTTTTCGAGGGTGGCGCGAGACGCATCTCGCAGAGTTGGGATGCCAAGGGCATTGGCGGCCAACTGCGTTTCTTTGCGCCGCTCATTATATAGGCCGCTGGCGAGTTCCCGTTTGCTACCTGATTCAGCAATGAGCAACGCAAACCCGCATGGAAATGGGATCGTTCGGACTTCCTCATTTCCGGCATCGAAGAAGACAGCGTGTCCTTCACGGCCAAAAATCGAACAAACTTGATCCAGCAAACCGGATTGAACACCAACAAACTGATGTTCGACGCGTTGACATAGTTTGGCAATTTGCAGCCCTGGCAGTTCCGCCCGGGACAGTTTTAGAAGAAAGAATGCCGTCGCTACCTCAAGCGCGGCGGAACTGGCAAGCCCGGATTCCGCGGGAAGATCTCCATCAACCCACGCGGAAAAATTCGGGATTGGAAGACCCAAAGAGTCCAGCTCACTCACGACACCAAGCGCATAATTAGCCCAAGGATGTTCCGTCTGCGGACATAGCTCGGCGCGGCGGATTTCCATGCTTCCCATCTTGGCGGAGCTGATTCGGATCAGCCCATCTTCTTGACGTCGACCAGTCACGTTCAAGCCGCGGTCGATGGCGGCACCGAGAACCATGCCCCCATTGTAGTCGGTGTGATTGCCCAGAAGTTCGACCCGGCCGGGGGCGTAAGCTTCTGCACGCACGATCACGAGATTATTCCACAGTCAAGGCCGGTGGAATTGAACTCCTGACAACCAATAGCTGATAACGCGAGGCTTGGCCTCTTTTCTTTGACCTCTGATTAGCCCCGCCTCCCATCTTCCCTTAAGGCGTGATGAACACTTTGCCGGTATAAGGATCTTTGACTTCGGTTCCGCTGGGAAAGCCGCGAATGTCGACATAGCCGGCGTTGGGCGAATAAGGACTAATCACGAATCCCGGTTTGTTCGGCAGCGAAACGCCATAGGGGAGATCTGTTCGCGGCCGTTGCGTAGGCACGCTGGACGCGGTTCGAGTAGTCACTGGCTCCGGTGATTCTGTTGGCTCCGGTTCTTTTAGGTCCGGTGGTCTGAGGTCGTTTCGTTTGACGGTGGTGCTGTTATCCTTCTTCGATCGAGTAGTGGAAGGCGTTCGCTGATGAGGGCGTGGATGAGCGATGGAGTCCCGAATCCTTCGTAAGAAATCGAACGGCCCGGCTTCCGCAACAGACAAGCCGAAGGATACTTGTCCAACAACAAGGATGAGAAAAATTTTGCTAAAGGCGTTTCGCATTTGTTCTGGAGGATTGTGACGTATTTCGAGCAATCGCTCAATCGCTACGATGACGGACGCTTCTGCTCTCCGACCTCTGCCCTATCTGGCACGCCGGAGCCTTGCGCGTAGGTGGCTGTCCTCTGTCCGCTTTTACTAAGCGCTGGCGGTCGCGTCCCAGCGCGTGTGGGCTGGGTCGCGTCTTACGCCAGTCCGGCTCGGACCGCCAGTCCGGCTCGGGCCGATGCGCAGCGAGGAAATGCGCTCAAGAAATGCCTTATGTCTCCGAGCCCTCTCGCGTTGTTTGAGGACTCGCATCTGGTTGCGAACATGAATCGCTCCGGCGACGAACGGCGCTCGGCCAATAGTGAAAACCGGTTGGCTTTGGTAAATCATCATCTGCACAGTTTATGGTATTTATAGTTAAATGGCAACCCTTGAGTTCTTCGCACGCCTCGGATCGCAAGAGTTGTGAGCCCGTTTGGCCAACAACACCAATGGGTTACGCATAAACCCCAGTTTTTGTTCCATAGGACGCAAACAAGTCAGCTCCTATTATAGTACGCAGGAACGCCGGCCGGTTTGATCAATGTCGATACACTATGCCGGTCTTCGACTACTCGCCAATCAGCTCTTCAAGTCGGAAGCGATCTCGGCGAACTGGGCGCGCGCGGCTTGGGAGGTCTTCGATCCTTCTGATCTCTGTCCGCCGATCTCTGACCTCTGATTCCTGCTAATGCCCGCCGCCTGGCCCTTCGTTCTTCGGTTTCTTCTTTTTGTTGGGCTGCGCGGCTTGCCCCTTGGCGTGAGTGCTCGAGGCGGGCCCCGCTTGTTGGACAGTCCGGTGCGATTTCGCCACGTGCGAAGCATGTGCCTCCGCCGACTGTGCCTTGCCGTAGGCGTTGTTTTGCGATCCCGTGGTGCGGGTCGTCGCGTCGCCCTGCTTGTGGCCGAAAGCGGAGTTCCCCTTAGCTGCTTCCTGGCCGGCTTTGCCTTTGGCCTTCCCGGCACCAGCCTGCGTTTCGCTGTTGCGGTCGAGTGCCTTGATCGCTTCGGCATTAGGCTTCCCTTGATTATTAGCAGCATGCAAAGCGGGATTGTTCCTCGCTGCCTCGACGCGTGACTGCTGTGTCGAAGTAGCTGGGACGTGCTCCGCCTTGGCCGCGGCTTCTTCCTGCGAGGTGGGCTTGGCTGTTGTGCCGCCCGGGCCGTTAAAGCTGGCGCGGCTGCCGGTGCTCTTGACGACCTGTTTGTTGACGTAGGTGTTGTGAATCACATTTGTGTTCACCCGGGTCACGGCCCTGTTATAGCGGAACGTATTGCCGACCCATCGTCCGCCGTAGTAGCCCTGCCCCCCGTAGCCGTAGCCGTAATTGATTCCGCCGTAGAACCCAACGGTCGGGCCCCAGTAGCCTTCGTTGAAGAAGTAATTGCTCCCGTTGTAGCCCCAGTATCCGGGGGTCCACAGGAATCCGACGCGCGGCGGAAGAACCCAGGCGCCAGGGACCCAGTAATAATCGGTATCGTAGGCCCAGTAGCCCGGAGTCCAAATATAGCCTGCGGCTGGAGGATAGGGCTGCTGATATATCGGTATCGCGGGTGGCGCGATCCCAATCGATATACCGACTTGTGCAAAAGAAGACGTCAGCGAAAGCCCTACAAAGAGGAGCGCCGCGAGCGCGATGGTAGAAAATTTCATTTTCATATTCAGGTATAACACCAGTTAGAAATAAAAGACGCTATTGCGCCGCGAAGTATTCAGACGAAAACCCTTCGAGGTTTCATCGGGGCCATCCCCAACACTATCCAACACTATGTAATCGGTTCAGCGGAAGGTGACAACGGCGTTACTTTTAAGGCGCAGCGCGCGGAGGCAAATGGATGTCAATTTCAGTGACCTCATGAAAGGAGCGTTGAGACCATGAAAAACACAACACCCAGGCGGATGCGCGTCCGCCGTTTCATTACCGATCGGTACGCCTACCGAGCGCAGCCCGATTATTCGTCTGAGCTGATTACCTTCGGAGCAATCGTCCTCACCGTCTTCTGGTCGATGTTTGTACTGGCCAGCGCAATGGCGGGGACATTAAAATGAGCCCAAATCGGGGGGAAAGAATTTTATGAGCTTATTGATTATTCTTCGTTCTCTCGTGCTGCGAGTCCTGGACGATCTGTCGCATCGGTAGCCTGCGGATCCGTCCCCCGTTTTCTTTCAGCGATTCATCGCTGTAGAGGAGCAGCGAGGTCGGTAGGTCCAGGTTCAGAACATAGGTAACACTGCAGGGGCAAGGAGGGCTAAGAAGATGGCCTGATATGCCGTGGAAGAAAATCGAACCTATGGAAGAACGAATTGAGTTTGCGTTGAAAGTGATGGGGACGCTCAATTTTCGAGCGCTCTGTCAGGAGTATGGGATTAGCGCCAAGACTGGGTATAAGTGGAAGGAGCGTTTTTTGCGCGAGGGAATTAGGGGCATGGAGAAGCAATCGCGTCGGCCTCAGGGTCATGCCAAGCAACTGGCCGAAGAGGAAGTGTGTGAGATTATGCGTTTGAAGCTGGCGCACATGCCCTGGGGGCCGCGCAAGATTCGGGAACTGTACTTTCGCCAACATAAAGAAGCGGCTAGCGAGAGCACTTTTAAGCGGGTGCTGGAACGAGCTGGCTTAACGCAGAAGCGCTCTCGACGGCGCTCGAGCGAA
>Ga0209056_10004545_pt1 | contig 14613 bp, 11 predicted proteins | sample GraSoiAngelo_114_FD_185876 | JGI IMG/M metagenome (GOLD analysis project Ga0209056, IMG submission 185876) | Grasslands soil microbial communities from the Angelo Coastal Reserve, California, USA - 14_0903_13_40cm (SPAdes) (version 2) | ecosystem: Environmental > Terrestrial > Soil > Grasslands... | reverse complement strand
GGGTATGCGATGCCCTCGCCCCCGTAGCGTCGCAGGAGTACGCAAGGATGATACCGCCATGAAACGTTATGCGGCGTTCCTCCGCGGCGTGAGCCCGATGAACGCGAAAATGCCCGAGCTCAAGAAGGCGTTCGAGGAGGCGGGGTTCGCGGACGTGAAGACGGTGCTCTCGAGTGGAAACGTGGTCTTCAGCGCGCCCGAGGCGCCGCGCGCCGCGCTCGAGCAGAAAGCCGAGGCGGCGATGAAGAAACGCCTCGGAAGCGCTTTCCCAGTCATCGTGCGCCCAATCCAGACGCTCCGCAGCATGCTCGATTCCGATCCCTACCAAGGCTTCCGGTTGAAGCCTGGCGCGAAGCGGGTGGTCACGTTCCTGCGTGGAGAGCCGAAAGCCGGCGTGAAGCTGCCGCCCGAGGTCGACCGCGCCCGCATCCTGCGCATCAAGGAGGCAGAGGTATTCAGCGCCTATGTCCCCGGCCCGCGCGGGCCGGTGTTCATGACGCTCATCGAAAAGACCTTCGGCAAGGACGTCACCACGCGCACCTGGGATACCGTCACCAAGGTGACGAAGCTCGACACGAGGTCCTGAGTCCCCGGCATGGACCGCGTCCTGATCGCCGGCGCAGGCGTCTTCGGAGTGACAGCAGCCATCGAGCTCCGCAAGCGCGGTCATCCCGTCATGCTGGTCGATCCGGGACCGCTTCCGCATCCGCTGGCCGCCTCGACCGACATCAGCAAGGTGGTGCGCCTGGAGTACGGCGCCGACGAGCCCTACACCGCGCTGGCCGAAAGAGCCGTCGAGGGCTGGCGGCAGTGGAACCGGGATCTCGGCCCGCTCTACCACGAGACCGGACTCCTGCTGTTGCGGCGGACGCCGCTCGCTCCCGGCACGTTCGAGCAGGACAGCTTCGAGATGGTTTCACGCCGCGGCCATCGGCCCGAGCTGGTCGATGGCGCCGCGGTGCGGACGCGATTTCCCGCCTGGAACGCAGGGCAATATCGCCACGGCACCTACGATCCTGAAGGCGGCTTCGTCGAAAGCGGGAAAGCGATCGCGCGCCTCGTCGCCAAGGCTCGGCGGCTCGGCGTAGAGCTTCGCGAAGGCGTCGCGTTCGCGCGCCTGGTCGACCGGGGTGTGGGAATCATCTCCGGCGCGGGTGAGGCGATCGCGGCCGATCGAGTGGTTCTCGCCCTTGGCGCCTGGACGCCGCACGCGCTCCCCTGGCTGGCCGCGGAATTCCGCTCGACAGGACATCCCGTCTTCCATCTCGCGCCAAAGGATCTCGATGCCTTCAGGCCGGAGCTTTTTCCGGTCTTCTGCGCGGAGATCCAGAACACCGGGTACTACGGCTTCCCCGCGCACCCGGAGAGCGGAGTGGTCAAGATCGCCCGGCACGGCAAGGGCCGGCCGATGCATCCCGAATCGCCGCAGAGATCGGTCACCGCGGAAGAGACCGCCCAGCTGCGCGAATTCCTGGCCGGCACGTTCCCACTGCTCCAAGAAGCACCCATCGTCCATACGCGGATCTGCCTCTACTGCGACTCCTCGGACGGACACTTCTGGATCGCCCGCGATCCGGATCGCCCTGCCGTGGTGGTCGCATCGGGCGACAGCGGGCACGCCTTCAAGTTCGCGCCGGTGCTGGGGGCGCTGATCGCCGACGTGGTTCAAGGCCGGCCCGATCCGCTTCAATCGAGGTTCGCCTGGAGACCCGGCCTGCGTCCGGCGAACTGGCAGGAAGCGACGCGGTCGCCGACATAGGAGCAATCGGCATCCGCTCGCGGACCCTCAAAGCGAGTTGAGGAAATCGAGCAATGCCGCCCGCGATATGGGGTCGAGCGCCTCGAACGCCTCGCCGGCCATCGCGCCTTGGCCCGCGTGCGCCTTGATCGCATCGCTGATCGTCAAGGCACGCCCGTCGTGAAGGAAGCGCGTCTGCGCGCGCAGGCCCCAGAGCGGCTGCGTGCGCATCAGGCGCCCGGTGGCCTCGTTCTGGGTGATGCCGTCGCCCAAGCTTCCCATGTCATGCAGCAGGAAGTCCGAAAAGGGCTGGAAGTCGACGTGGTCCAGCGCTGCGATCGGGCTCGACCCGGTGGTCAAGGTCTTGGTATGGCACTGGGCGCACCCGATTGCATTGAAGACGGTCTCGCCGACGATCTCGGTGGGCCCCACTGGCCCGCGCGGAGGCGGCGCCAGGAGCTGCATGAAGTCAGTGAAGTGATCCACATCGTCGCCCTCGTCGTTCAATCCGGGAAAGGGATTGCAGGAGAGCGGATGGCCGTCCGCAGTGGAGCAGTCACCCTGCGGACAGCTCTCGGCCATGAACGAAGGGTTGGTCACGCCCATCTCATTGAGGTAGGCGTCGCCGCTGAAAACGTGGAGGGTGGGCACCTGCGCCTTCCAACCGAAGCGGCCGATCGCTGGTTCGCCGTTGTCCGCATTGATGAGGTGGCTTGGCTGGCCGGAAGTGGCGGGATAGAAGATAGCCTCGAATCCTGCCAACGCGACCAAGGTGCTGTCGGGGACCGCATCCACCAGGCCGAGCCCGAAGAGCGGAGTGGTGCGACGGCGGGCGACGACGTTGGCCTCGGGCGGAACGCTCTCCGGAATGAACACGAAGGTCAGGCAGTACGGCGTCGGATTCACGAGAAATTGCGCTGCCGCGCCGATGGCATGGTCCTGCAGTAGCGAGCCGCCTTTCTGCGTGAGCGGGTCGAAGGTGCCGTAGGCCGATTTGCCGAACCGCGTCTCGAGACGCTCGGTAGTGCCGCCGATGGCGCCAGTCGCCACCGCTCCCGCGGGACCGACGTGGCAGACGGCGCACGAGTTCTCGTTGAAGATCGGCCCCAGGCCCGCGCTCGCAGCCTCCGCTGTGACGAAAGCAGCCTTGCCGTCCTGGAACTTGGTCTGCTGCGCGGGCGTCAGGCCCGGAAGCGGATCCCCGAATCCGGCCGCGTAGGAAAGGGTGGGAAAGATTGCTGCCGCGAACACGAGGCGCCACGTCCTTTTGCACATAACGCCATCCTTCTTCGTCTATCGACCATGCCGGGCTGGATAGTTTATCGATTTCCTATCGACGGTCGTGCACACCTCGCAGCTTTTATGCACGCGCGGCCGACGATTCAAGCGGCCACGAAGCGAATCCGAGCGGCTCGGGAATGGACTCGTCGATTCGGTAAGATTATCTACGCAGGCGTCCGGCTGGCCCTGCTGGTTATTGAAACCGGGGTACTCTTTTCGTAGTCCGGGCGGATTCCAGACAAAGGGGTCACATCGCAATTTTGTGAATCAGGAAGTATAAAAATTTGATGCAGCGCCGCCCGGGAGCGATCGCGCGAGCCTTTGGTGATGGGAACGGCCTGTTTCGCTTGCATACGTCTGGGGGCCGTCCGCAAAGTCGTTGTGGGAAAAGCAGAATATTGCGGCACGAGACGCTCATCATCCTCGGCCAGTGCTCAAACCTGATCGGGGAACAGCTCATCGCGTTCTTGCTTCGGCGGGAACTGCTCTTGAAGGCGATCCGCAAGCTCGTTGCTGCCCGCCAGAGCAGCACGGCCAGCACTGCGCAGGGCTACCCGACCCGCCGCCGACCTTCAGAGCCAGCGCGCCCAATAAGCACACTCCTCATGGACCCTCCGGGGCCCCCGGCAGGCCGTCCTTCGCGGCGCGGCTGGGCGGCACACGCTGATGCTCGTTCAGCAGCGCCTCTACTTCGCCAGCCGATCCCAGCTCCAAGGCTTTGCCAGCGAGCCGCCGCGCCTCGTCGAGGCGGGTCCGCCGGATGGCGTCCTTCACCTCGAGCATCTGACCCGGTGCGACGCTGAGCTCGCGCAGCCCGAGGCCGAGCAGCAGCGCGGTGTGGAGCGGATCCCCCGCCATTTCACCGCAGATGGTGAGCTCGCGGCCGGCACTGCTCGCGCCCTCGACCACTGACTCGATGAGGCGCAGGACCGCAGGGTGCAAGGGCTGGTAGTAGGATGCCGTCGTCTCGTCCTCGCGATCGGCGGCGAGCACGTATTGCACGAGGTCGTTCGTTCCCAGGCTGAGGAAATCGACCTCCTTCGCCAGCGACCGGATCATCAGGGCGGCCGACGGCACCTCGATCATCGCGCCGATGGGGACGGCCGCATCGAAGCGCTTTCCTTCGGCGGAGAGCTCGTCCTGCACCTGCCGCACCACTTCCCGGACCTGTCGCACGTCCTCGATGCCGACCACGACGGGGAGGAGAATGGAGACGGGATGACTGGCGCTCACTCGCAAAAAAGCGCGCAGCTGGGTCTTCAGCAGATCGACGTGCCGGAGAAGGAGCCGGATGCCGCGTTCGGCCAGGGAAGGATTCCGCGACGGCGGAAGCGGAAAGTATGGGAGGATCTTGTCGCCGCCCAGATCCACCAGACGGAAAACGAGCTTTCGCGGATGCATCCGCTCCGCCGCGCGCTCGAGGAACTCGAACTGCTCGTCCTCGGTAGGAAACGTGCTGCGGATGGAAAAGGTGAATTCGGTCCGGTAGAGGCCGATTCCGTCGGCCTTGTTGAGCAGCGCCGCTTCTGTATCGGAGAATTTGTTGACGTTCGCCAGCAGTGGAAGCGTCGTGCCGTCGAGCGTGACGGTGGAGAGATCGATGAGGTGCCGCAGCCGCTCCTTCGAGGACTTCAGATCCGCGGCCAGCCGCTCGTACTCGCGCTCGATCGAGCTCTCCGGGTTGACGAAGACGACGCCGGCCACGGCGTCGACGATGAGCCGGTCGCCCGTCTTGATCTGCGACAAGGCGGAAGGCACGCCGGCCACAGCGGGCGTCCCAAGCGACCGCGCGAGGATCGAGCTGTGGGAGAACTTGTTGCCGCGCACGGTCACGAACGCGCGCACATCGTCGAGTTGGAGGCGCGCCGTCACCGAGGGCAAGAGCTCGTCGGCGACGACGATCGCGCCGGCCGGGATCTCCGCCCTGGCGGACCTCGGTCCCGTGGCCAGGGCGGAGAGCAGCCGCCTGCCCACGTCGTGGATGTCCGCTGCCCTTCCCCGCAGATAACCGTCCGGCGCGCTTTCCAGGTTGCTCGTGTAATCCTCGAACACCTCGGAGACCGCCGCTTCCACGTTGACGCGCTTCTCCTGCATCGTATGCAGCACCCGATCGCGCAACGCGGCATCGCCGAGAATGAGCCTCTGCGCGCCGAAGATGTCCGCCTGGGTCGGACCGATCTTCTCGCGTAGATCGTCCTGCAGGGCGAGCAGCTCCGCCTCCGCTCTCGCCACCGCCGAATCGAGGCGCACGCGCTCGCCGTCCACCTGGGACGCCCCGATGCTCCGCTGTGGAACGGCAGTGCCGTAGCCGCAAGCCAATACGTACGCCGTCCCCTGCGCCACTCCTGCGGATACCGCTGTTCCCTTCAGCATGCCAACCCCTTTCGAAGCCGGACTTCGCAGGACGTTTCCGGGGGGTGGTGTATGGGTCCGGAGCGCGGATCACAACCACGATCCACCCGCTGCCCGGTTTCGTTAAATTTCGCGGCGTGACGACGGACCGGCCTCCACGAAGCGGCAAGGCGCGTCGCGAATTCGACCAGAGCGACGCGCTCCTGCGCCTCGCGGCTCTTCCCGACGCCCGCGATCTGCAAGCCCGTGCCGCGCTCCTGGAAAAAGCGATCGCCGCCGGCGACCCACGGCGCGTCCAGGCGGAGGGCGAGTCGATCCTTGGACTGCTCGCCCAGACCTACGACATCGGCCGGCCCAGGTTGCGGGTCCTCGGGGCAAGGCCTCGGAGCGTCTGGGAGGGCGGACATTCCGAGCTCTTCGGTGACTACGACTTCGAGGAGAAGCGGATCCGGATCTGGATGCGCACCGCGGTGCTCGGGAAAGTGACGTCCTACCGCGGGCTCCTTCACACCCTCCTGCACGAGTTCTGCCATCACCTCGACCGCGAGAGGTTCGGCTTCCTGGCTACGCCGCATACCCGCGGCTTCCACGCCCGGGTCGACGACCTGTACCATCTCGCGCTGGCGACGCCTCCCGAGGACCGCCGGCCCCTGGTCTGGATCCGCATGGGCAACGTCTGGCGTATCGACTGGTCGAAGCTCAGGTCTCCGCGCACCCGGCGTTGAATCTGCTCTGCGGCGAGGGGGCGGGCAGTTTAGAACAGTGCGGAACTCGAAAGGGGCGGGACAATGGATCGCGCAGCTCTAGATGCAGCGTACGCGGCCGCAGCCCGCTACCTGGAGGGCCTCCGAGCGCGGCCAGTCGGCGCCGCCGCCGATGCAGCGGCCATGCGCGATGCGCTGGCAGGCCCGCTGCCAGAGCAGGGTGAACCCGCCGCGCGCGTCGTGGAAGAGCTGGCGAGAAAGGCCGACCCAGGCATCGTCGCCAGCGGGGGTCCGCGGTTCTTCGGTTTCGTCATCGGAGGCAGCGTGCCTGCAGCGCTGGCGGCCGACTGGCTGACGAGCGCCTGGGACCAGAACGCGGGGCTGTTCGTGCTCTCTCCCGCCGCCGCCATCGTCGAGGAGACGGTCCTCGGATGGCTGCGTGAATTGTTCGGGCTTCCCGAGGGCACGGGCATGGGATTCGTCACCGGTGGGCAGATGGCCAATACCACTTGTCTTGCCGCGGCCCGGGAGGCGGTGCTGGCGCGCGCCGGATGGGACGTCGGCGCGCAGGGGCTCATCGGCGCGCCGCGCATCGCCGTCATGGCCGGCGACGAAGCGCACGTCACCGTCCACGGCGCGCTCCGGTTGCTCGGCCTGGGCGATGCCTGCGTCGTCAAAGTGAAGACCGACGGCCAGGGCCGCATGCTTTCCGACGCGCTGCGCGAGGCACTCCGGAACGCCGCGGGCGCGCCCGCGATTGTCTGCGCGCAAGCCGGCAACGTGAACACCGGCTCGTTCGATCCGCTCGGCGAGATCACCCGTCTGGCGGGCGCGCACGGAAACGCCTGGGTGCACGTCGACGGGGCGTTCGGCCTCTGGGCCGGAGCGAGCGCGCGCTTCCGCCACCTGCTCGACGGTGTCTCCGCGGCGGACTCCTGGGCCACCGACGCGCACAAATGGCTCAATGTGCCCTACGACAGCGGGCTCGCATTCGTGCGCGACACCGCCGCCCACCGTGCCGCCATGGCGCGGACGGCTGCCTATCTGCAGCGTTCGAGCAGCGAGCGCGACAACTATGAATGGACGCCGGAGTTCTCCCGACGGGCGCGCGGGTTCACGGTCTATGCAGCGCTCCGCTCGCTCGGCCGTGCCGGCATGGCCGCTCTGGTCGAACGCTGCTGCGACCACGCCCGCCTCTTCGCCGAGCGCCTCTCGGCAGCGCGGGGAGTGAGCGTGGTCAACGAAGTGGTGCTCAACCAGGTCCTGGTGCGATTCGAGCGGCCCGGGTCTTCGGTCGAGGAAGGAGATGCCTGGACGCGCGAGGTCATCTCGCGCGTGCAGCGCGACGGCACCTGCTGGCTCTCGGGAACCGTCTGGCGCGGACGGGCGCTGATGCGCATCTCGGTGTGCAACTGGAGCACGGCGCGGGAGGACGTCGAGCGATCGGCGACCGCCATCCTGGCGGCCCATCGCGCTTGACTCGTCTGCGCTCGCCAGGGCCTCTTCGCCTGGCTGATGGACGATCCGAGTTCCGGCCGTCGTCGCAGTTCTTCAACAGCCGGCCATGGTATGTCTTCGCTTTCTCGGGGTCGTGCGCGAGCTCTGCTGATCGGGCGGCCCCCGAGAGGCCGTTGAACCGGTTGGGACCGCGTGAGGTGGTCCCGACTGCTGGAGTCGCGGTAGAACTCGTCAAGCGCAGAGATGTAACTGCGCTCGCGCTCGCTGCGCGCGCCAATCTTCTCCGCCGCTTGAAGCTCCTCCCATCCGCACCTTAGAGCGTTTTCCTGCGGCCGTTCCCAGATCTGATGGAACAAAGTCATTGCAATACCCCAGTGAGCGATGGCGCATTGCGGATCCTCGCTGGCGATGTTCCTGAACTGCTTCTCCGCTTCCTCGTATCCAAACGAATGCAACAACGCGACGCCGCGCTCGAACTGCTGCTGGACCTCGGGGACGCAGGAGATGGGAAATGAAACCTTGCCCAGTTGCTCGGGCAAGCCGTCATGATGAGCGTGCGCTTCGGTCGTCGGGACCCCATGCATGCTGCGGGCACAAGCCGAAGCGCCCAGAAGAAGAGTTGCCGCGAACTTCAGCATGGCAGCATCCCTCGTGTGTCGCGATGGTATCTGCCAGTGCCGGGCGTCGTCGACCCCGTTAATGTTGAAAACACGATGACGACCTCGATCCGCGTCCTGGCCGTTGCCTTCGTCGCCGTGGTCGCCGCCTACTTCGGGGCCATGCTGCTGGTGCAGCGCTCCGTGCGCGTCATCGACACGGATGCCGCGCGGATTTCACGGGACGCAGCGCCCGACATCCGCGTCATCAGCGATCTGCGCGCGGAGCTTCGCGAGATGCACGCGAGGGTCATCGAGGCCATCGAGGGTGACGACGAAGCCCGGGACGAGGTGGAGGACGCTCGACGGAGCGTCGACAGCCTGCTCGCGCAGGCAGGAGCGCTGCCCACGGACGAGCGGGAAGCGGTGCTCCTGGACAAACTGCGGAGCGCGCTCCCTGCATTCGAACAGGCCGCGGAGCGGGCGCTGGAGCAAGCCCGCGCCGGCCACCGCGACCGGGCCCGCCAGACCGTGCGCCGCGAGTTGCGGCCGCTCGGCGACGCGGCCAGCCTGGTTGCGCAGGACCTCGTCGACTACAACGTCGTCGTGGCGGAAAGCGCCGCGCAGCGCATCGAAGCGGTACGGTACCGAGGAAGCCGGATCGCCTGGCAGCTCGCCACGCTCTGCGCACTGCTCGCGGCAGTGGCCGCCTTCGCGACCGTCCGGGTGATGAGACAGGTCCAGCGCGTTCAGCAGCAGCACAATGCCCTCATGCAGCGCAAGGCGGAGGAGCTGGAGGAGTTCGCCGCGCGCGTCGCCCACGATATCCTCAGTCCGCTCTCCTCCGTCAGCATGGCGCTCTCCGTGATCCAGCGCTACCCGGGCCAGTCCCGCGAGGCCCTCGACCGCGCGCACGCCAGCCTCTCGCGGGTGCGCGGGATCGTCGATGGCCTGTTCGAGTTCGCGCGCGCCGGCGCCGCACCCGAGGCGGGCGCGCGGACCGAGGTGCGCGCCGTCGCCACTGGTCTGGTCGAAGAGCTGCGGCCATTCGCGGCGCAGCGCCAGGCGATCCTGCGCATCGATGATTTGCCGGACTGCGCGGTGGCCTGCAGCCCCGGCGTGCTGCTCAGCGTGCTGGGCAATCTATTGCGCAATGGGCTCAAGTACCTGGGCAAGGCTGAACCCCGCCAGGTCCTCCTGCGCGCCCGCCGGCGGCGCGGCCGGGTGCTCTTCGAGGTCGAGGACACAGGCCCGGGCATTCCGGCGCAGCTGGGAACGCGGATCTTCGAGCCGTACATCCGCGGGCCCGACACAGGCGCACCCGGCATCGGCCTCGGCCTCGCTACCGTCAAGCGGCTGGTCGAATCGCATCGCGGCTCTCTCGGCGTGCGCGCGGGCGCGCACGGTGGCGCCCTGTTCTGGTTCGAGTTGGACGAGGCGTCGGCCGCGGATGACGCGTCGCAGCCGGGGCATCTGCGCACCGCCTGACATCCTTGCGCGCTCGACGCGAATCCCCTCTGAACTTGGCCCGGGGCAAGTTCCCTGTGGACAAGTGGAAGCGCGCGCCGAAGCGTCTCAGCGGGAGAGGAGCTTCAGCCCTGCGTCGATCGCCTCGTCCCACCCCGCCGCTTGCCGCAGCGCCTCCATGCTCAACGTCGGCCCCGGCTCTTCGCTGCGATCGCGCAGAGGGAGCTGCCACCAACCCACGTCGTACCACCGGCCGTCCTTGAACCCGACGCGCGGATAGACGCCGACGGGCCGAAAGCCGAGCGATTCGTGGAGCCCGACGCTCGCCTCGTTCGGAAGCGTGACGCCGGCGTGCGCGGCGTAGAAGCCCTGAAGCCGGAGGAGAGCGAACAGCGACGTGTAGAGCGCGCGGCCCACGCCGGAGCGCCGGCAGGAATCGCGGATGTAGACGCTCACGTCGACGCACCAGCGGTAGGCGGCGCGTTCGCGGTGCTTCGACGCATAGGCGTACCCCGCCACGCGTTCCCGGTCGGCGCAGACCAACCACGGCAAGAACGCGAGGGTCGAGGAGATCCGGCGTTCGAACTCTATTTCCGTCGGAATCTCGGTCTCGAACGAGATGGCGGTATGGGCCACGATGGGCCCGTAGATGCCGGCCACTTCCCGCGCGTCGGCCGGCCCGGCAATCCGGATCGTCCACATCAGTCGTCCTCCCCGTGCACGAGATAAGGTTCTAACGATTCGCCTCCATTGTCACCGCCGATGGACGTTATAGTTCGCATCGACGTCATCGATGGGATGGACATGGACCGGGAACAGCTGGCCGCCTTCGATCGCATCGCCCGGGAGGGCAACTTCACGCGCGCTGCCATCTACCTGGGCATCGGGCAGCCCGCCATCAGCGCTCGCATCCAAGCGCTGGAAGAGCAGGTGGGCGGCACCCTCTTCACCCGCGGCAGGCGCATCGCACTGACTACGCTCGGCGAGAGCTTCTTGCCGTTCGCGCGGCGGGCGCTGGAGGTCCTCGGCGAGGGCCTCGAGGCGGCGCGGCAGGCGCAGATCGGGCAGCACGGGCGGATCCGACTCGGATCGCTCGCGTCGCTGGCGGGCGCCCTGGTGGGTCCCGCCCTGAGTGCCTTCGTGCGGGTCCACCCACGGGTGGAGTGCGTTGTCCGGGCAGGCGACCACGAGCGGATCGTGGCGCTGTTGCTCGACGGAATGGTGGAGCTCGCGCTCGTCACCTGGCCCTGCACCGAGGCCGTCGCCGCCGACCTCCAGGCAATCCTCCTGTTCCACGAGCCGGTGGTGCTGGTAACGCGTCCCGGTCACGCGCTCACGACGCGCTCGCGGGTCGAACAGGACGATCTCGTGCGCCTCGGACGGCCGCTGTTCCGGCTGCGCTGGTGGCAGACGCATCACCCGGCGATCCTCCATCTGGCCGAGCGAGCAGGACCGGCCGTCGAGCTCCCCATGGAGACAGCCCGCTGCCTGGCGCTCGCGGGCGCCGGCGTCGGCTTCTTCGCGCGCACGTACGTCGCCGAGGACCTGCAGCGCGGCACCCTCGTCGAGATCTCCGTGCGCGACCTGCCGCCGATCTACCGCGACAGCGCGCTAGTGCGGCGGAGGCGCTCCGGACCGCTCTCACCCGCCGCGGCAAACCTGGCGGAGGCGATCCGCAAACAGGCGGACGCGCTCAGTCTTCTGACCGCGGCCAAGCCGATGGACCCGCCGCGCGCCAGCCGTGGAGCGGTGACGCGACCAGCGACTTCGCTGCGCGCGCCGTGAAAGGCCTCCCGCAAATGGCCATTCACGCGCGATCTGACCTCTCTCACATATTGGACGATACCGGCACCTTGTCGCTCGCCGTCTTCAGCAGTTGCTGGCGCAGAACCAGGTAGAACGAATCCTGCGTGCGTTGCTGAGAGACCAACGAAGCGCGTGTTGCCCGTGCGGCTGCCTTGTCGCCCGCCTTCTCTTGCGCGAGCGCGAGATGGAAGTGGCAGAGGTCTGCCGATGGCATGCACTTCGACATCTCCTGGGCTGCTCCCGCCGCGTCGCCCTTCGCCAGCTTGACCACTCCGCGACCCCAAGCCGCCGCCGACTGCGCGTATGCGTCATTGGGAGAATCGGCCTTGTCCTTTTCCATCAGCGCCAGCGTCTTCTCCGCGTCGGCCTTGTTCTTCCCGAGCGCTTGCGTCCACATGCGCGCCACCAGGATCCCGCGCTGCAACCCTTTGCGCCCGATGCCGGACAACGGCTCGCTCTCGCTCAGCGCCCACGCCTCCGCTGCGTACCTCTGGCCCTCGGCGTGCTTGCCAAGCAACGCGGCGGCGAAGGCGCGGTCGAGCACCGCGCCCACGACGGTATTGGGGTTCTTGGCCGCGCGCGCAGCGGTCTCCAGTGCGAAAGCAGCCTCCAATGCCGCCCGATATCTTCCCTCCGCCACGTGCGTGAAGAGCGCAAACTCCTCCAACCCGAAGCGCTCGTTCTCGTCCGTGGAGAGCGAGCGCGCCTTGGCCACGTTCTCCCGCCCCTTCGCGAACAGCGACTGGTAGAACTCGACGTTGGCCAGCGCTGCCAACGGCTTGGCGTCCGCGCGAGGAAGCGCCGCAGCTCTGCGCGCTACCTCTTCCGCCTCCGCCAGCTTGCCGGCGAAGATCAGCGCATACGAATAGTCGGCTTGCGCGGCAGGATCGTCGGGCCTCATCTCTGCCACTCTCCTGCGCGCCTCGACAGCCTCGGCCTTGTTGCCTTGATCCTCTGCGATGGCGCCCAGGATCGACCAAGGCCCGATCGCCTTGGGGTTGAGGGAAGCCGCCTCTCGCAAGTGCCCGGCCGCTTCCTCGGTGCGGTGCGCCAGAAAGAAGGCGGTGGCGCCCACGTAGGCATGCGCGCGCCAGTCTCGCGGCGCGAGCGAAAGAACCTTCAGCTCCAGCTCTCGGGATTTCTCATAATCGCCATGCTTGACGGCGGCGATGGACTCGATCTCCGTCCGCTCCGCCTCGGGCAGTGCGGCGCTGGCCTGCGCCGCTTCGTCCACTTTCTGCATCGAGCAGGGCTTTGGCGAGCACCAGCCCGGGATCGAGCTGGAGGGCCTTTCGCAAGAGCACGAGGGCCTTGTCCTGGTGTCCCGCGAAGAGCCAGTCCACCGCCTCGACGTAGGCGTCGGCGGCTTCAGGCGAAGAAGTCGTGATTGTGATGATGCCCTCGGGCTTGGCGGGCTCCGCGGTGACCGGAGCAGATGCCAAAGTCGCCTCCGAAGCCGGCGCTGCAGCCGGGGCAGCGGGCTGTTCCTGCTTTGCCTCGACCGTCTTCTCGTGCGCGCAGGCGACGAGGGCCGCCACGGCACAGAACCGGATCAATTTCCATTCCATGTGGATTCCCCCTTGCGCGGAGAGCGCGCGCGGGCAGGACTATCTATTTTTCAAGCGGACCCCTTGTTTCGATACGGACCTAGCGCCCCCGCGTTGGCTGCCTGCAAGGGCTGGTGCGTTACGGTTCAGGCGCTCACTCGACCGTCCGCAGCCAGCCGCCGTCGACGTAATAGGTCGAGCCCAGGCAGTAGCTCGCCCGCGGCGAACAGAGGAACGCGTAGAAGTGGGCGAGCTCCTCGGGTGTCGCGAACCGGCCGATGGGCGCGTTCTCCTTCGCGACGTCGTCCAGGTATTGCTCGGGCGTCTTTCCCGTCCCGGCCGTGAGGATGCCCGCGGTCTTGCGCCAGTCGGGCGTCAGGACCAACCCCGGGTTGATCGTGTTCACGCGGATTCCGTCCTTGACCAGCTCGTTGGCCAGACACTTGGAGAACATCACCAGCGCGGCCTTGGTGGTGTTGTAGATCGGCTCGTACCCGAGCGGCTGCTTGGCGCAGATCGAGGCGGTGTTGAGGATGACGCCGCCGCGGCGCTTGCGCATGAGCGGGACCAAGGCGCGGGAGAAGCGGACCGCGGCCATGACGTGGAGATCCCAATAGTATTGCCAGCGGTCGTCGCCGGCCTCCATGATCTTTTCGGAGCTGCCGGTGCCGGCATTGTTGATGAGGATGTCCACGCCGTCGAAGGCAGCCGCGACGCGCGCGCAACTCCCCGCGACGTCGCCGGCCTTCGAGACGTCGGCCGCGATTCCCAGCGCCTTTACGCGGTGCGACGCTGCGATCTCGCTTGCCTCGCGCTCGGCCCGCGCGCCATCGCGAGCGACGATCGCGACGTCCACTCCTTCCGTCGCGAGCGCATGCGCCACGGCGAGGCCGATGCCCACGCTACCGCCAGTGATGACCGCCCGCTTGCCCCTGAGCTCGAGATCCATGTCGTGCTCCCGCGTGCGCCCGCCTGCGCTGAGCGCACAAGCGCTCGGTCAGAATCGCGATCGGGACATTGCTAGCTGACTGCCCAGTACCTCCCGTTCGCGCCATCCGCAACATCGACCGTTGGGCCGTCGGGCTCCGCGTCACGGCACGAGCCCCCCGACGAGCCCAGTCAGCGTGCTGAGTATCTGGTTGAGCAGGCCAACCAGGCCGACCAAGTCGTTCAGCGTCTGCAGGGTCGTGCAGACTAGATTTCCCAGGGGAGCGGATGAGTCGCCAGAGAGGTCGATCGCGATTGGCTGGGTGGCCACCATAAGCCCCAGGACGTTCAGGTTCACGACGCCGATATCCAGGTGTAGCGCTTCACAGGTAGTGGCCTGTTGCTGCGCCGCCAAGCTGTTGGGGGCGGCCACCCCTCGGCTGCCAGGACTCGCCTTGACGGACAGGGGAAACTCGCCGACGAGCGCCGTCCACGCGCCGGCGACGGCGCCCCTCACGATCCCGATCGCCACCACCTGGCCATCGCGCACCTCGAATCTCTGCACGCTGAGCGTGCCCGCGAACGGCGCGTCCTTTAACGGCCCGATGGTTGTTACCAAGCCGACGATGGGAAGTTGCAACGGCGCTGAGCTATCTTTTCCCTGCTTGTCTGAGCGGTCCGCGAGCGCAGCAGTCGCCAGCAGCAGTATTGCAAGCGGAATCGAAGCCTTCGACAGC
>Ga0209056_10004544_pt1 | contig 14613 bp, 8 predicted proteins | sample GraSoiAngelo_114_FD_185876 | JGI IMG/M metagenome (GOLD analysis project Ga0209056, IMG submission 185876) | Grasslands soil microbial communities from the Angelo Coastal Reserve, California, USA - 14_0903_13_40cm (SPAdes) (version 2) | ecosystem: Environmental > Terrestrial > Soil > Grasslands ... | reverse complement strand
GTGCTCTTGGCTTGCCTCCGTTGTGGATGCGGCAAACGCAAAGTACTCCGGAGTGCCTTCTGGCTTCTGTTTTCGGCTACGTCCTGTGTTGCGTTCGCGCAGGCGCAAGAAACACGACAAACCGACTTGAGTGGTCTGAGCCTTGAAGACCTTGCCAAGCTCAAGGTGGACTCGGTTTATGGCGCTTCCAAGTTTCTTCAGAAAGCCGCCGATGCTCCGGCCTCGGTGACGATAGTTACCGCCGACGAAATCCAGAAATACGGCTATCGAACCCTGGCTGATGTGCTGCGGAGCGTTCGCGGTTTCTACGTGATTTACGATCGCAACTACAGTTATGTAGGCGTGCGAGGCTTCTCCAGGCCGGGCGACTACAACGCGCGCATTCTCTTCCTGCTCGACGGCCATCGTGTGAACGACAACATTTTCGACGGGGCCTACGTGGCAACGGAATTCCCGGTTGACCTCGATCTGATCGAGCGGATCGAAATCATTCGTGGACCGAGTTCATCTCTCTACGGCACCGGAGCATTCGTCGCCGTCATCAACGTGATCACCAAGCGTGGCCGGGACTTGAACGCCGCAGAGATATCCAGCGATGCCGGGAGCTGGAATTCCTACAAAGGCAGAGTGAGCTACGGCGGCCGTTTCGACAGCGGTCTCGAAACTCTCCTCTCCGGTTCTTTTTACGACAGCAAAGGACACAAACGTCTTTTCTTTTCCGAGTTCGACAGTCCCGCGACAAACAACGGTGTCGCCGTAGACGCCGATGGCGATCAGTCTTACAACGCCTTCGCCGACATCATCTATCGAGATTTCAACATCCACGTCGTCCAGGCTTCGCGCACGAAACACATTCCCACCGCTTCCTTCGGGACCGTCTTCAACGACCCGCGCACCCGCACCACCGACGCCCGAGGTTACGCGGACGTGCAGTACAGGCACGTCTTCGGAAGCTGGGAAACGCTGGGACGGCTTTCCTACGACTGGTACGGCTATCACGGCATCTACATCTACGACTATGCGGGCACAGGCGTCCCGCCCTTCACGCAAAACTACGACGCAGCCAACGGAACGTGGTGGGATTTTCAAGGCGATGCTTCCCGCGTCTTCTTCAAACGGCACCACGTCACCCTCGGCACCGAATTTCGCCAGGACCTTCAGCAACAGCAGATCAACTACGACATCCAGCCTTACTTCCTCTACTTGGACGATCACCGCACCGCTCGGGTCTGGGCTCTCTACTTTCAGGACGAATACTCCATTCGCGAAAACATAACCTTTGTCGCCGGACTGCGCAGCGACTGGCACGAGAGGTTTGGGAACACTCTCAGCCCGCGATTGGGTTTGCTCGTTAAACCGGCCCCGAACACGGACGTCAAAGCCATTTATAGCTCGGCCTTCCGCGCTCCAAACAGCTATGAAAACTTCTATGTCGGCAATCAGAGCAATACGCCAAACCCTTCTTTGCGGCCGGAGAGGATTCGTACCTGGGAATTGGATCTGGAGCATCGTTTCGGCAAGACGTTTTACGCTTCAGGCGCCGGCTTCCTGAATCGGATGAACGATTTAATCGTGCAGGGCATCGATCCCGCCACAGGCCGCCCTGTTTATACAAATTCAAGCCCGGTGCAGACGAAAGGGATGGAACTGGAACTGGGAGCCAGATGGCCGAGCGGCATGGAAGGAACCATTTCTCATTCCTTGCAGGACTCTCGGAACGTTGTGACCCGGGACTTTTTGACCAATTCGCCGAAGCAACTCGCCAAGGCTAGCCTCAGCCTTCCGCTCGTGCAGAAAAAGCTCTTGGCCAGCCTCGATGCGCAATACGTGAGTGAGAGAAGGACGGTCGCCCAGACCGAACTCGGGGGCTTCTTTGTCATGAACCTGTCGCTGTTCGCCCGCAAGCTCAAAGAAAATTTCGACATTTCCGCCGGCCTTTACAACGTTTTTGACAAGCGATACGCCGATTCCGGCGGCCTCGAACACGTGCAAGCTTCGATCCCCCAGGACGGACGAAGCTTTCGAGTGAAACTGAACTATCGGCCTCATCTGAGCGCCAGATAGAAGAGCGAGGACCGTAGGGAAGTGATGATGTTTCAGCATCCAATTCGCTCACGGAAGAGGCCGCGATCTTGGCAATGCGGCCAGCTTTCTTCGCGTCGCGTGTTCTCGCGGTCGGGCGCGCCGCTTATTCTTTTGCTGGTCATCGGAACGCTTTTGGCAAACCCCCAATTTGCCGCGGCGCAGGACGATTCTGTTGGTGAGTACGAATTGAAGGCCGCCATTCTCTTCAATCTCACCAAATTCGTCGAGTGGCCCGATTCGGCCTACTCCGGCGTGCAAGCTCCCACCAATCTGTGCATCCTGGGCCGTGACCCGTTCGGGGACTCTTTGGCATCCATTGCCCCGAAACAAGCCGCCAGCGGCAGGAGCTTGCTGATTCGACGCCTTCCGCAGGAGCGGGATATCCGCGATTGCCACGTCCTCTACGTCAGCTCCTCCGAACGGAAAACCCTTCCGGAGATCTTCGCGAATCTGAAGGGTTCGAGCGTCCTCACGGTCGGCGAGATGACCCAGTTCGCCGTGCGCGGAGGCATGATTCAATTCGGCCTGCAGGACAAGCAGGTCCGCTTCGACATCAACCTGGACGCTGCTTCCCGCGTGGGGCTCAGGATCAGCTCGAGGCTCCTCGTCCTGGCGCGAGTCGTCCACGGGCAGAACGCTGGCCAGGGCGAAAAGAAAAGCGCGGCCCCCGCATCGTCTCTCGGAACAATCCCAGGGGTGAACGGAAGTTTCGGTCTCGATTTGGAAGAAGGCTGGGAGCCGTTTGAGATCAATCGTTTCCCCGGAGATTCAGCGCGGCTTGCATTTTCTGACGAAGGGAACGATTGCCAGAACGGGAGTAAGCGGCGATGAGATCGTTTCAAAATTTTTCGATTCAACGGAAATTGGCCACCGTCATTCTGGGCACAAGCTGTGTGGCGCTGGCTCTGGCCAGCGTGGGGTTTACGCTGTATGAGCGCGCGAGTTATCGCGTCGAAATGATCCGGCAACTCTCCACTCTGGCGGACACGCTTGGAGCGAATACGGCCGCGGCCCTGATGTTCAATGACCCCAAGTCCGCACGCGATATGCTCGGTGCGTTGCGCGGCGAGAACCGAATCGTCGCCGCCTGCTTGTACGATCGCCGAGGCAAGATTTTTTCGGAGTACCGGCGGCAAGACGTCCCGAACTCCTTTGCGATGCCGGCGTGGCAGCAAAATGGAGCTCGATTCGATCCAGCTCATCTCATTTTGTTTCGCGACGTGGCCCTGGACCAGACGAACGTCGGCTCGATTGCCATCGTCTCTGACCTCACTGCGCTTCATGCCAAACTTCGGCAATATGCTGCCATCACCGCGGTTGTTTTCCTTGTCTCGGTCCTCGTGGCCTCTCTCTTTTCTTCTGTGCTTCTTCGTGTAATCACCACGCCCATTGTGCAACTGGCGGAGATCGCCGGCAGAGTTTCCCTCCAGGAGGACTATTCGCTCCGGGCCGCGCCCGCGGAAAATGATGAAGTTGGCTTGCTCGTCGGCTCCTTCAACCACATGCTGGACGGCATTCAGCAGCGCGATGCCGCTCTCCAGAGCGCAAAAGATCAATTGGAAGTGCGCGTACAGGAGCGCACCGAGGAGCTGCGGGAGGAAATCGAGGAGCGCAAGCAGGCCGAAGCCGCAATGCGCCGGGCGAAGGAGGCCGCCGAAGAAGCCAGCCGCGCCAAGAGCGAATTTCTCGCCAACATGAGCCACGAAATCCGCACCCCGTTGAACGGCGTCATGGGCATGACCGACCTGGCTCTCGGAACCGATCTCACCGCCGAGCAGCGGGAATACCTGGAAACGGTAAAGCTCTCGGGAGACTCGCTGCTCACCGTGATCAACGACATTCTGGATTTCTCCAAGATCGAGGCGGGAAGGATTGAGATGGAGTTTCGCCCGTTCAATCTCCGGGACAGCCTGGAAGGAGTGCTCAGAACGCTCGCCTTGCGGGCAGACGAAAAGAACCTGGAGCTTCTGTGCGAGCTGGCTCCGGAAGTTCCGGAAATGATCCGGGGAGACGCGAACCGGCTGAACCAGATCGTCATCAACCTCGTGGGCAACGCCATCAAGTTTACGCACGAGGGCGAAGTGGCGTTGAAGGTCCATGTCGAAACAGAGAGCGGCGAAGATCGCATCTTGCATTTTGCGGTGCGGGACACCGGAATCGGCATTCCCCCCGAGAAGCAGAAACTGATCTTTGATGCTTTTTCGCAGGCGGATACCTCCACTACGCGGAAATACGGCGGAACCGGCCTAGGGCTGACCATCTCGACCCGCTTGGTAGAGATGATGGGCGGGAAAATGTGGCTCGAGAGCGAAGTGGGGAAGGGAACTCAATTCCACTTCACCGTGCGACTGGGAGTTGTGGATCCAAAAACGATTGAAATCGGGGCAATCGCTCCCCCGGAAATTTTGCGGGGTGTCAAAGTCCTGGTGGTGGACGACAATCGCACCAATCGCCGCATCCTCGAAGGGATGCTCAAGCGTTGGGAGATGAAGTCCACGTCAGTGGAAGGTGGCGAAGAGGCTCTGGGAGAGCTATCCGCTGCGCGGGACGCCGGAGAGCCGTACGCGCTGATTCTCCTGGACATGCACATGCCCAAGATGGATGGCTTCGAGCTGTCGGAACGCATTCGCCAGCGGCCGGAATTGTCCACGGCTATCATCATGATGCTCACCTCCGCCGGCCATCGAGGAGATGCGGAGCGCTGCAAAAAGGTGGGCATCTCCGCGTACTTGCTGAAGCCCATCCGCCAATCCGAATTGCGCGAGGCCATTGCTCGACTTCTTGGAGCAAAAGAAACCAAGGGCGCGATCCCCTTGATCACCAGGTACTCGTTGTACGACGCTCGCGACCCGGAAACCGTCCTGAGCGTGCTGCTGGCAGAAGACAATCTGGTGAACCAGCGGCTGGCCACTCGGATGCTCGAGAAGAGAGGCCACCGCGTCGTGGTGGCTGCGAACGGCCGCGAGGCTCTCGAAGCGCTCGCGAAAGGCAGCTTCGATCTGGTGCTCATGGATGTGCAGATGCCGGAAATGGACGGATTCGAGGCCACTGCGGCGATTCGGGAAAGAGAAAATGGGACCGACACCCACATGCCGGTCATCGCTTTGACCGCTCATGCCATGAAAGGTGATCGCGAGAAGTGCTTGGCTGGAGGCATGGATGGCTATCTGGCGAAACCCATCCGCCCGCGCGAGCTCGACGATCTTCTCGAAAGCTATGTGGCCCGCCGCATGACGCCAAGCCCCGCGAGCATTTGAGAGGGCAATTCCTGGTGCCGGGTAGCTCCCGGCCCAGCGATCAATTAATTTTCGTCGCGGAACCTACACAGCAGCCCGGGTCTTTCCCCCATTGGGATTATCTTGCGAGTGCGATAGACTCATCATTCTCGTAAATCAGCCGTGGGCCAATGAATGTATTTCTCCGCTAAGCCTGCCAGGATGGGTCTCGCCGCGTCGTTTGGTATCGTCCTCCTGGTGTTGCCCTACGTTTTCGCGCGCTCTCGGCGCACCGATTCCCCCGGGAATTCTCCCGAACGAACCGTGACCGTCGAGAAGAAAAATTTCTCACGGGTGCTGCGAGTAAACGGAACCGCGCAGGCTACTCACTCCTTCGTCGTTCTTGCTCCCCGGCTGGCGGGGGCGCAGCTCAGTTCGCTCGTGATCACCAAGATGATGCCGGCCGGCGCCCATGTGAAGCGCGGCGACGTCCTGGTTGAATTCGACCCCCAGGCGCAGGTGAAGGATTTCCTGGACAAACAAAAGTCGTTTAAGGATTTGGTCGGCCAGGTGGCCCTGAAACAGGCCGAGGAAGATATCGCGAGCGCCAAAGATGATACGGCGCTGAAACAGGCAGAAGACGAGCTGAAGCGCACGCAGCTTGAGATGCAAAAGAGCGAAATTGTTTCCCGCATTGACGCGGAGAAAAATCGCGAGGCGCTGGACGAGGCGCAGGCGACCCTTAAGCAGCTCCGGGAAACCTACGAGTTGAAACGCCGGGCTGCGGCCGCCGGCATACACATTTTGGAAATTCAGAGAGACCGCGCCATGGAAGCGATGAACTTTGCGCAGGCCAATGCGGCCAAGATGATCATCCACTCTCCGATGGATGGCGTAGTGGTGCTGAACACGATCTGGCTTGGCGGCCGCATGGGCACGGTCCAGCCGGGCGACGAGATTCGGCCGGGCGTACCTTTTCTCCAGGTGGTGGACCCGTCGCAGATGGAGGTCCGCGCCGAGATCAACCAGGCGGACTTTCTCCAATTGCAGCCGGGACTGCACGCGCAGATACACCTCGACGCTTATCCCGGGCTGACGCTTTCGGCTGTGCTGGAAGAGCTGGCGCCCCTGGGCCACGCGGGACGTTTTTCGCAAAAGGTTCGCCGTTTTGCTGGCCGTTTCTCGATCCAGGGCAGCGATCCGAGGCTTCTCCCCGATCTCTCCGTGGCACTGGACGTGGAACTGGCCTCGATCGCAAATGCATTGGTTATCCCCCGCGAGAGCGTTGGTGGCGAGCTAGGAAGCGAATTTGTCTGGCTGAAGTCCGGCGCGGGTTACGAGAAACGGCCAATTCGTACGGGGCCCAAAAACGATCTGGAGGTAGTGGCGGAATCGGGGCTAGCCGCAGGGGACGTCATCCGTCGAACAGCTAGGGAAGAGCAAGGAGCCGCTGCCAAGTGAACAACCCGCTGGCCAAACTCTGGAGACGCAGGAAGGGGACCGTTCCGGTGTTTGCCTCTTTGCTCGCGGTAGGCTTGATTTTCGGTTCGGTCCGTCTTGCCAGCCACGCGCCGAAGATTCCCACTGCGGTCGCCGAGCGCAAGGAGTTTGTGGAATACGTACAAATTCGCGGCGAAGTCAAGGCTACACGCTCGGTGACTATCGCCGCCCCGTACAAGGCGGGAGACCTGCAAATCGTCAAATTGGTTCCGAACGGAACAAAGGCGAAAAAGGGAGACGTCCTGGTTGAATTCGACGCCACCACCATGAAGCAGAACCTCGCTCAGGACCAGTCGGCTCTCAAATCCGCGGAAGCCGAAATCCAGCAGGCTCGCGCGGCGGCCCGTCTGAAAGAAGAGCAGGACCTGACGGACCTGATGAAAGCCCGCTACGACGTGGACCGCGCGCGCATGGACACCGGTAAGCAGGAGATTCTTTCCCCCATTGAAGGCGCAGAGGCGAAGCTCAAGCTGGCGGACGCGGAACAAAAGCTCAAGGAAGCCGAGGCAAAGCTGAAGGCCGACAGGGCCTCCGCGGTCGCGGATATTGCCGCGAAAAAACAAAAGCGCGATCAAGCTGCGTATCAGGTCCAGCAGGACCAGCGCAGCCTGGATGCCCTGACGCTGCGAGCGCCGATTGACGGCATGCTGTCTCTCCTTAACCACTGGCAACCCCAGGGCGGGGAAACACCCTTCAAGCAGGGCGACCGCGCCTGGCCGGGCGCAGGGCTCGCCGAACTCCCGGATCCTTCAACTCTCAAGGTAGTGGCGCGCATCGAGGAAGCCGAGCGCGGACGGATTCAAGCGGGGCAGTCCGCTTCCGTGCGGATGGACGCGGTTCCAGACCGCACCTTTGAAGCCCACGTTGCGGACATCAGTCCCATTGCCACGCTGGATTTCAACGGTGGGTGGCCGTTCCCCAGAAACTTCAGCATGGAGATCAATCTTGGCGCGGCGGATTCCCGCCTCAGCCCGGGCATGACGGCGAATGTGCGCGTCGCCGTGGACCGCGTGGCGGATGGCCTGGTGATTCCGGCGAGAGCGGTCTTCCGCAAGGCCGGCCGCACGGTCGCCTATGTGCGCCGAGGCTCGAAGTTTGAAGAGGCCGTCATCGAAGTCGCGCGCCGCAGCGGCGAGGAAGCGCTGGTTGCCCAAGGACTGGTACGCGGGCAGCAAGTCGCCTTGCAAGACCCGACCATCTCACCGTAAGGAAATACAAGTGAACCTTCGGCACAGGGAAATCGCATCGCTTCTCGCCGCGCTCGTCGTTGCAGGCGTGACACCCGGTTGCCGCAGCGCCACAGTCCGCGCCGCGGACGGCGATATTCCCACTGCCGCGGTTCAGCAAGGCGATCTGCAGATCAAAGTCTTCGCGACGGGCGAACTCCGCTCCACGCACTCCTCCACGCTTTCCGCCCCTGCGATTGCGGGCGGCACGCTGCAGATCGTCCGGCTGGCCAGAACCGGCACCCCAGTGCGCGCCAGCGAGATTGTGATCGAATTCGATCCCAGCCAGCAGCAATACTCCCAGGGTCAGGCGCACAGCGATCTCCAGCAGGCGGAACAGGAGATCGTCAAGGCGAAAGCCGACGCGGCGGTGCAGACCGCCGAGGACCAGACGGCCTTGCTCAAGGCCAAATACGCTGTGCGACAGGCCGAACTCGAAGTCAGCAAGAACGAACTCCTGAGCCAGATCGACGCGCAGAAAAATCTCCTGGCGCTTGAGGAGGCTAAACGCGCCCTTACGCAGCTCGAGCAGGATATCAAGTCCCATACCGCCTCGAACGAGGCGGCGCTCGCGCTCAGCAAGGAAAAGCTCAACAAAGCGCGGCTCGCCATGCAGCAAGCCGAACGCAACATCCAGAACATGACCGTGAAATCGCCGATTGACGGACTCGTGGTCGTCCGGGGCAATCCCAACTCCACGGGGGGAATGTTTTGGGGCGGCATGACTCTTCCCGATTTTCAGGTCGGCGACCAGGCAAATCCCGGCAACATCGTGGCTGAGGTCGTCGACATTGGTCAGATCGAAATTGCCGCGCAAATTGGCGAGACCGATCGCGCGAATCTGAAGGCGGGTCAGAAAGCGGAGGTGCAGGTTGAGGCTTTGCCGGGCCATACGTTTTCCGGAACGATTGCGACGGTCGCGGCGATGTCCAATCACCAGTTTTGGGACGATAATGCGCAGAGAAAATTTGATGTCAGCCTGCATCTCGACCAGCCCGACCCGCGCCTCAGACCGGGTTTTTCCGCCAAGCTGACCGCTTTCGGCGAGAAGTTTCCCGGCTCGCTTTCGATCCCGCGCGAAGCCGTCTTCGAGCAAGACGGCAAAATGCGTGTCTACGTCGAGCACAACGGCGGCTTTGAACCGCGGGAAGTAAAGGTGCGGGCGTTCAGCGATGGCCGTGCCATCGTGGATGGAATGCCCGCGGGCACCCGCGTCGCGCTGGTCAATCCGGAGAGCCGAGGCGCAACGAAGAAAAAAGAAAGCAGCGCGCCGAATCCCACTCTCGCCTCCAAGACCCAATGATGCACGCGGAACTCTCAGCGCATTCGCGAACCGCACAACAGTGGCTGCCTGACATCGGGTTCGGCCTCGAAAACCTGACGAGCCACAAACTGCGCTCTCTGCTGACGATGCTCGGCATGATCTTCGGCGTGGCCGCCGTCGTGGCCATGCTCTCGATCGGAGCGGGTGCGCAGCAGAAGGTTATGGCCTTCATCGAACAGTTGGGCGTGCGGAATCTGATCGTGGAGGCCCGCGAAGCGAGCAATTGGCAAGAGTTTCAAAAGGTCCGGCGCACCTCTCCCGGCCTTACCCTCAACGACTATCAGGTAATTCGGAAGAACATATCCGACATTCGCCAAGGCACGCCGCGCAAACGCTTCATGCCCGCGAAATTCATTCCCAAGCCGCAGCAGGAGAATCCGATCGTCTATGGCGTCGAGCCCACCTATCTGGACATCTCCAACCTTCGACTCACGGAAGGGCGCTTCTTCGACGCAGCGGACGACGAGGCGGCTTCCCCGGTCTGCGTCCTGGGAGCGGCGGCGAAGGATAGTCTCCTCGGGGCGTCCGCCGCCGTTGGGCAGTACATCAAGATGAACGAGCAGTGGTTCCACGTCATCGGCGTGGTCTCTCCTCAGCTTGCCGCTCAAACCGAGGTCTCGGGAATGCGCCCGGAAGATCTCAACAACATCGTGTACGCGCCGCTTCAATCCGTCCTCTTCCGCCTCGAAGACTCCCAGAGCGAAATCCACGATGAAATTGACGGCCTGTACTTGAATCTCGCCTCATCCGCCGGCAGCACGACGGACGCCGAAGTTGTGCGCGGCATCCTGAACGGTTCGCATCGTAGCGCGGGCGATTTCACGGTCATCGTCCCCGCCGAACTTCTGGCGGAGCAGAAGCGCACGGAGCAGCTCTTCGACACCGTCATGGTAGCCATCGCCTCGATTTCCCTTCTCGTCGGAGGCATCGGAATCATGAACATCATGCTGGCCGCCATCCTCGAGCGCACGCGCGAGATCGGAGTCCGCCGCGCCGTGGGAGCGCGCAAGCGGGACATCGTCCGCCAGTTTGTCATCGAAGCGGTGCTCATCTCCTTTGCGGGCGGGCTGCTGGGCATCGTGGTGGGGTTTGGCATATCGCAATTGATCGCCTGGCTGGCGGGGTGGTCCACCATCGTTACCGCGAGTTCCATCCTCCTTGCGTTTCTGGTTTCGATCTCCGTTGGTCTTGTTTTCGGCATCTATCCTGCCGTGAAAGCGGCACGGCTCGACCCGGTTGAAGCCATTCGGTACGAATAGCTTCTGCTGGCCCAATTTCCATGACTCGGGGGTTTTTCCCATGCAAATGCTGCGCGGTCTCGGTTCTTGCGCTGTCCTGTTCCTTTCGCTAGCTCCTCGCGCCCTGTCGCAGGAGCACACGCGCTTCGAGCGTTTTCTCGGGATTCCTGCCCGGCAGAGGCCCGCGGCGCCCCTGCCCGGGCCTGACGGCCTTCGAGACCACGTGGTCAACGGGAAGCTCGTGGTCTCTCTCGACGACGGCATCCGCCTGGCGCTCGCCAACAACACCGATATACGTCTCGACCATGTGCAGATCGAAACCGCGGAGAACAGCCTCCACCGGTCCCATCAGGCGTTTGATCCTTTGTTTGCCTCTAGCTTCAGCACTCAGCGGGCGAAATCTCCGAGTTTCACGCAGCTTGCCGGAGCCCCGGTTGCAAGCGCACTGACGCAAAGCACGCAGTTCGGCTACTCGCAGACGTTTCAGACGGGCACAAACTTTCAGACCTTGTTCATTGCCAACAAGCTCTCCTCCAACAGCTCGCTCAACTTCGTCAATCCGTCCATTCCGACTTCGCTGGCGTTCACCATCACGCAGCCGCTTCTGCGCGGGCGCGGCCTTTTCCCCAATCGCGCCCCGATTCTGATTGCGCGGCGCAATCTCCGGCAGGCACACTCCGTCTTCGAATTCGAGGTCAACGACGTCATTCTCCTTGCCGTGCAGCAATACTGGAACGTGGTGCAGGCGCGCGAAAATCTCAATGTGCAGCGCGAGTCCCTCGACGCCGCGCAGAAAAGCTACGATCACGACAAAAAAGCGCTCGAGCTCGGCGCCCTCCCTCCGTTGGACATCTATCGCTCCGAATCCCAGGTCGCTTCGCGCCGCGTGGCGGCGATTCAAGCGGAGTACGCGTTGAAACAAGCCGAAGACCAGTTCCGCCGCGTCATCGGGGCCGACCTCGATCCGGCGATTCGCGCTCTCGATCTCGAACTGCCGGATACGCCGGAGCCCGGCTCCGAACTCCTGACCACCGACATCGCGACAGCTCTCGAGCGCGCGCTGGCCAATCGTCCGGAGCTGGAAGCTGCGCGGGAGCTTCTTGCCGCGAATGAGATGAATGTTCGCCTGGCGCACAACAGCCTGCAGCCGAATCTGAGCCTCTCGCTGATTTACTCCGGCAACGGCCTGGGCGGCAATCAGTTCGATACCAGCGTCACTCCGCCACAGCTTGTTTCCGCCGGAGGCCTCGGCGACAGCCTTGACCAAACGTTTCATTTCAGCTTTCCCGTTTACGGCTTCTCACTTTTGTTGAATCTCCCTATCAAAAATCACGCGGCGGAGGCGAGTCTCGGCGACGCCCTGGTGAGCCGGCGCCGCACGCAGTACCAGGAACGCCAGACGCGCCAGGGCATCACGCTCGAAGTGACCAACGCCGTGCACATGCTCGAGCAAGCGAAGCTCTCCGTTGAGGCGGCGAAAGTCGCACTCGATCTGGCGCAAAAGAATCTTCACGCCGAAGAGCGCAAGTACGAGTTGGGCGCGCAAACGGTCTTCTTTGTGCTGGAGGCGCAGACAGAACTCGCGCAGGCCGAGCAGAGTCTGGTTCAAGCGCAAATCGGCTACCAACTCGCCGTCGCTGCGGTGGACCACGCGACGGGTGACTTGCTCACCCATCATCACGTCCAGATCGTCGAGCCGACGAAGTGATTCGCGGGGTCCGTTTTCGTGAGCGCGAGAAGTCGCGCTTAGCGCCGTTCCAACTTTTTGAAACTAATTTTGTTCTCCGCAGAGATGAAACAGCAGCGAAGTTTGGGCAGCGGGTATTTGGCTGAATAAGTTGGAACGGCATTAGTTTGCCGGGGAGTGGGCGGGGAAGGACAGCGCGAGCGCCCGGTGAACCGCTGCCAGGGTTCCGATTAAGCCGAGAAAAATCACCGCGCTCCACACCGCGCGCACCAGCCAATTGGCGGGTTTCTTGGTCATGCTGATTTAACGGAGCGCGGCCGCTGTCTGTTGAGCCGATGAACGCCGGGCTCCTTTCTCGGATACGCATCTCGGACGCCGAATATTACGCGCGTGGTAAGAAACGAAACACCTCTCCAAAGAGGAACCGAACCGAGGCGGAACGAGTCTGTCGTATAGTCATAGAGGACACAATCAAGACGGATGCGAGTCGAAATTCCCATTGGTGCAGCTTTGATTCCGGCGATCGGGGTCGCGGGTCTCCTCTTTTGTGTTTCGCCGGCGAAGGCGCAAGGAACGGCCCACTGCGGAAACGGCGTGGAGCTTCGCCTGAGCGCGCCAGTGGCCGCGCAAGGTGGCTTGCTGCTGCTCGAAGTGCGGAGCAAAGTTTCATTGGCAGACGTGGAGGCCCATTGGGGCGAGAAGAAGCTTGCGTTCTGGCAGGCGGAGGGCACGAAGGCCCCGGCGAAAGTCGAAACAAACGAAGCGCCAAAGGCCCAAAACACAACCGGCGGCGAGGACGCTCGGCGCGCGCTCGTCGGCGTGGACCTGGAGCACCCAGCGGGAAGGTACGCACTCAAACTGACGGCAAAGCCGGAGAACGGCGCAGACGTGAGTTGCAACGCGGCAGTGACGGTCCGGGCTGGTCATTTTGCGGTCGAGCGGCTGCAAGTGGAGCCCAAGTTTGTCCAGCCGAGCCCGGAGGACCTCGCGCGCGCCGAAAAGGAGAGACTGCGGCTGCGCGAGATTTTTGCAACCGTCACGCCGGTGAAGCTCTGGGAGGGAAGTTTTCGCTTGCCGCTCGATGGCGCGCGTCAAGCAAGCAACTTCGGACGCCGCCGCGTGCTGAACGGACAGCCGGGGTCGCCGCACGGCGGCGCCGATTTCCCCGCTCCCACGGGCACGCCTGTGTATGCGGCGCAGGGCGGACGGATCGTCGTGGCTGATGCGTTGTATTTTTCAGGGAATACCGTGGTGATCGATCATGGCCTGGGCGTCTATACCTTTTATGGGCACCTTTCCTCGGTAAAGGTGAAAGAAGGAGACGTGGTGAAGCGGGGTGACTTGATCGGCGAAGTCGGCGCCACAGGGCGCGTTACGGGGCCGCACTTGCATTGGGGATTAACCGTCGAGGGGGCGCGCGTCAATCCGGTGCAGATCCTCAGCCTGCTGCGGCGCTATCGTTACTCGTTCTCCAGGCCCTCCGTTCGGCCGCGCAGCCCCCGCAAGCGCGGGGTTCAGAGCCGGTTCAAGAGCAGCGGCGCGCCCAGCTTGGCCGAATAGTTGGGGCGATAGCGTTCGGTATTGTAGAGCGTGGCCACGTCCACCTTGCGCGGGCCGAGCGCGGAGTCGGGCAGATTTATGTGCGTGTAACAGCCGTTTTGCACGGCGACCATGCGGCCCGTGACGCCGTCGTGAATCAGGTCGAGCGCGAGATTGGCGAAGGTGATGGCCACGAGCTGATCGATGGCGTCCGGCTCTCCGCTTCGCAGGTCGTAGGTGAGGTCGCTGACCATCGTCTCTTCCCCGGTGCGTTTCTTAAGCTCTTCCGCCAGGGCGTGCCCGATGTCCACTTTCTTGCGGTGCCCGTAGGCATCCGCTTCGCCGTACTCCCCCACCTCCTGCTTCTGCCAGACCGCACCTTCGGAAACGACGACAAGCGAATAATTGCTGGGATTGCTGCGCTTGTCTTCTTTGAGAAGTTTTGCGATTTCATCGGAGTTAAAAGGGTATTCGGGGATCAGGCAGCGGGCCGAGGTGACGTAGCCGGTGTACAGCGCGGTAAAGCCGGAGTCGCGGCCGAAAATGCGGAACACGCCGATGCGCTCGTGCGAGCCGAGCGTGGTGCGCTGGCGCGTGATCAGCTCTTTGGCGCGCGTGATCGCGGTGGAAAAGCCGACGCAGTATTCCGTGCCCTGAACGTCGTTATCCATGGTTTTGGGGATGGCGAGGAGCGGCATGCCCGCCGCGGATAACGCGGAGGAAAAGCTGAGCGTATCGTCGCCTCCGATGGTGACCAGGCATCCGATGCCCAGGCGCTCCACGTTTTCGAGGACGATGG
>Ga0209056_10004537_pt1 | contig 14624 bp, 12 predicted proteins | sample GraSoiAngelo_114_FD_185876 | JGI IMG/M metagenome (GOLD analysis project Ga0209056, IMG submission 185876) | Grasslands soil microbial communities from the Angelo Coastal Reserve, California, USA - 14_0903_13_40cm (SPAdes) (version 2) | ecosystem: Environmental > Terrestrial > Soil > Grasslands... | reverse complement strand
TGGCCGGGGCCGGTGCGGAGTCGACAGCAGAAACTATTGAGCGCACAAAGCGGGCGGCAGAGCTGGGGTATGATGCGGCGCTGGTGAAGACGCCGTACTACTATAAACCCGCATACAAGCCCGAAGTGTTGATCGCGCATTACCGGCGAGTGGCAGACGAATCTCCTATTCCCGTTTTGCTTTATTCGATTCCGCAATTCACCGGCATCGCGCTGGCAGCCGCAGAAGTAGCCGTACTCGCCGAGCACCCCAACATCATCGGTATCAAAGACAGTTCAGGAAATGTGCAGGGCGTTGGGGAAATTGTAGCGGCGGCTCCACCTGTATTTCAAGTCTTGGTCGGCTCCGCGGCCACCGTGTATCCATCGCTGGCGATCGGCGCGCGAGGAGCGATTCTGGCGTTGGCGTGTGCACTTCCGGAAAAGTGCGTGGAGCTGTTTGAAGTGGTGCGGCAAGGTCACCACGAAAAAGCGCGCGAACTGCAATCCACTCTGGCCCGCGCCTCAAAGCTGATCGTTTCCGAGATGGGCATTGCCGGCGTAAAGCACGCCATGGATCAGCGTGGATACTCGGGCGGCCTGCCGCGTTTGCCCTTGCTTCCCTTGCACCAGGAACAAAAGAAACGTCTTAACGCCCTCCTGGCCACCTTGGAACCAGCCGCTGTCAGGGCCTAATTCAGGTCGAACGAACGGAATTGATGAGACGTTTTGCCGCGGGTATCATCTAAGGGCTCATGGATTGTCACGCCCTTACCTTCCGCCAGCTTCCCCATCAACCAAAGCTCTTTGTCGAATATCTGGATCACTTTGAGAAGGTAAAGTCATTCTACTTTTATCCGCCGACCATGCCAGCGGTGACGCGCTCGGCTCGGAAATTGGACTATCCAGGCGAGCGCAGGCGAGAACTAACTTCTATTCTTCGCAAACAGAACATCACCCTCGGGGCGGGTGCGGAAACACTGGGCAACCTGGAACGGCTGGAAAAGAGCGCCGTCGCGATTGTTTCCGGGCAACAGGTAGCGCTGTTCAGCGGGCCCGCTTATTCCGTCTATAAGGCGCTGACGGCCGTGGAGATCGCCGAGGAGTTGACGCGCGGCGGAATCCCCGCAGTGCCGGTCTTTTGGATGGCGACGGAAGATCACGATCTTGACGAGGTCCGCCGCGCCACGTGGTTCGACCAGGGAAAACTGGTCCGTTTTGAATTGCCGCTGATCGCCGAAAGCGGCCGGCCGGTGGGACGGATTCCGCTCGGTGCACAAATCGAGTCTCTTGTCGAAGAAGCCGCCGAGATGTTGGCGAACCAAGGCAGCGACCTGCTGGCGCAGTACCTGGTCGAGAGCTACCGGCCGGAGGAAACGTACGGCGGCGCGTTCGGCAAATTATTCGCGCGCCTGTTTGCGCAACACGGACTGATCCTGATGGACCCGCTCGATGCCGACCTGCACAAAGTTGCAGCACCGCTTTATCAGCACGCCCTTGCAGAACGCGATGCCTTGAACGAAAAACTCTTACAGCGCGGAGAGCATTTGGACCGTGCGGGATTTGATGCCCAGGTCAAGGTGACGTCGCGCAGCACGTTACTGTTCCACCTGGCCGACGGCGTGCGGCAGGTCGTCACGGCGAGCGCGGGAAAATTTCAGGCCGGCGAGAAAACCTGGACGCGGGACGAGTTGGTGCATATGACCCACACCGAGCCGCAAAATTTCAGCCCCAATGCGCTTTTCCGGCCGGTGGTGCAGGATTATCTGCTTCCCACCGCGGCGTATATTGGTGGTCCGGCGGAGATCTCATATTTTGCGCAGTCGGAAGTTGTGTACCGGCAGCTTCTCGGAAGGATGCCGGTGGTGCTGCCGCGCGCGGGGTTCACACTGGTCGACGCGAAGGCCAATAAACTTTTGCGCCGGTATGGCCTGACCGTTGAGGACGTTTGGGCGGGGTCGCAAGGCCTGAGGCACAAAATGGAGCGTCAGTCGGTTGCCAGCACGCTAGGGAAAAACTTCGACCGCAACCAGAAACAGATCGCCAAGATGCTGGCGCAGCTTGGCAGACAAATCGAGAAGCTTGATCCCACCTTGAAAGGCACGGTTGAAAGGGCGCGGAAGAGGATTGAATTTCACATCGACAAACTGCGCCGGAGAGTGGGCCGGGCACAGGACCAAAAGGTCGGGTTGATCTTGGCTCATGAACAATACCTGCAGTCACTCTTGGATCCGCACAAAGGGTTGCAGGAACGGGAATTGTGCCTGCTGCCGTTTCTCGCGCGGTGGGGGGCAAGCGGACTCAGCGAACTGCAAAAACATTCGACGGGAAAGAAAATCGGGCATCACTGCGTAATTCAGTTGCATTAGCTCGCGAGCGGCTGTCCATAATTTCTTGCCTGCGTTAAAGATAGGGGCGCACGGAGTCCGCCCCTGCGCCGAAACAGGAACGCTCCAACTCGTCCAGGAATGCTGCATGCTAGAATCTCCGCGCCTGCCCGGGAGGTCCGCACATGCCAACATTGAGCCTGAAAACGGATCGCCGCACGCAGCTTGTCGAGGTGACGGCGCAAGTGCAAAAAGTTGTCGCATCGTCCGGTGTGGCTACTGGCATCTGCTACTTATACGTGCCGCACACCACGGCGGCGATAACCATCAATGAATGCGCGGACCCGGATGTCGCCGAGGACATCTAAGGCGCACTGGACCGGTTGATCCCCGCTACGGGGCCGTATCGCCACAGCGAGGGAAACTCGGACTCCCATGTAAAAGCCGTGCTTGTGGGAGCGAGTCAAATCATCCACGTGGAAGGCGGAAAGTTGGTGTTGGGGCGCTGGCAAGGCGTGTTCTTCTGCGAGTTTGACGGGCCCCGCGAGCGAAAGTTGCAAGTGAAGATCGTGAACGAAGCAGGGCTGAATAGAACTGTGGCTATTGACACGGACATACGCTAGTCCGGTGCGACGGAAAGCAGCGTGAAGCCCTCTCTTTCGACAAGCGTTGCAAGTCTCCGAAATATTGCATAAGGAACTGAAAACAAGGCACTTCGTTCCGTGGAAGCCACATCCTGTCGTTTTTGGTCAGAAGCATAGAGGGTCGCGTGCAGTTCCACGGGATTGCCAGAGGCAACAGCGCCTTTCCCGCGAAGTGGTGACCTCCCTGGCGATACCATCCCGCCCACGAACCCGCATCAAAAAATAAAAACCACAAACGACAAAAGGCCAAACACACGCCCCCATGAGCTCCCGGCGGAGCCCCATGATGGCTTGGCCGGCTTCGGAGGAATCATGCTGTTCGCGCGATCTCATTTCATCCCCTGGACCAAGAGCGGACGCGGGTGTCTCGAACGGAGGCGCCCACCCCCGACATGGTCTTAAATTGCTGAGAGGAAAGCCTTGCCTACGCATAAGTCCTCGAGCGGGATGATTCCTTACTCGACGATGGACGAACCAAGAGTAGGCTGCGCGCTGACCCGCGGGGAGCGCCGGTGGTTCGAACTGGTGAGGATCAAGTTGATGGGTTCCAGGATTGAGGCCGGGGTGTGCTAGAGTTTTTGAGCGATGAGCAACAGCGGGATTTACGTGCAGGTTCCGTTCTGCCAGACGAAATGTACTTACTGCAATTTCCACACGGGAGTAGTGGTCAGCAGCCGGTTTCGGCCCTATGTTGAGGCGGTCTGCCGGGAGATTCGAGAGCATCGACTGTTGCTCGAGGCAGCTGGGGCGAATTGGCCTGGGCGCTGGAGGGGCGGCGGAGTTGCGCGCGAGACTCGGAGCGAGGACTTGGCTGTGGACACGGTTTACATTGGCGGCGGGACGCCGAGCCTGCTTGATGCCGCTCACTTGCAAAACATTTTGAATGCGATCCGCGCATCATTCGCGGCGGATCTTACGGAAGTAACGCTGGAGGCGGATCCGGAGACAATCGAGGCGGGGAAAGCAGCGGCGTGGGTCCGGGCGGGAATCAACCGGGTGAGTTTCGGGCTGCAATCGTTTTCGGATAAGGAACTGGTGGCGGCAGGGCGGATGCATCGGCGGGCGGATATTTACCGGGCGGTGCCGATTTTGCGGGAGGCGGGGATTCGAAATATCAGTTTTGATTTGATTGCCGGTTTGTCACATCAGACGAAGGCAAGCTGGGGGCAATCTCTGCAGGAATTGGCGGGGTTGGCTCCTGAGCATGTTTCCGTTTACCTCCTGGAGATCGATGAGGACAGCCGGCTCGGCAAGGAGTTGCTGCAGGGCGGGGAAAAGTACAGCGCTCGTTCGGTGCCCAGCGAAGATGACATGGTGGAGTTTTATGAGATGGCGCAGCAGGCGCTGCGCGCGGCGGGGTACCGTCACTACGAGATTTCGAATTGGGCAAAGCCGGGATACGAATCGAAGCACAACCTGAAATACTGGCGGCGCGAACCATACCTGGGATTTGGGGCGGGGGCGCATTCGTTCTCGGGAACGGAGCGATGGGCGAACGCGCATGATGCTGCGGCCTATGTGACGGCGGTCCAGGGCGGACGAATGCCGGTTGAGCAGCATGAAACGCTGACGGCAGAGAGAGCGCTGGAAGAAGAATTATTTCTCGGCTTGCGGCAACTCGATGGAATTGATCTTGCGCAAATCGAACGGGACTATGGCGTGTCGCTGGCGGCGCGATTCGATCCGCTGACGTCGGCTGGCTTGGTGGAGCGCGATGGCAGCATAGTGCGGCTTGCGCCGGAGAGGCTGACTATTTCAAATGAAGTGTTTGTGGAGTTGATGAGGTAAGAAAGTAGGGAAGTAGCGAGGTCGCGGTGAGCACCCCGAGCGGGTCGGGGCAGGAGCCGGGCACGGAGAAGGACGAACATGAGCTACACGGTGGCGAAGGGGAATCAGCGGGTGGATCCGAATCAGGTTGCCGAGCTGGGAAAGACTCCGGAGGGAGTGGTGGACCTGCGGAGCGACACGGTGACGCGGCCCACACCGGAGATGAGACGGGCCATGGCCGAGGCGGAAGTCGGCGATGACGTTTACGGAGAAGACCCCACGGTCAACCGGCTGGAAAAACGCGCGGCCGAGATTTTTGGAAAAGAGGCGGCGCTGTTTGTTCCCACAGGTTGCATGGGGAACCTCATCGCCATCAAAGTGTGGACGCATCACGGCGACGAGGTGATTTGCGAAGAGCGCAGCCATGTGAATTTGTATGAGTTGGCGTCAATGTCCGCGATTGCTGGCTGTATGCCGCGAGTCACACGGGGCGAGGACGGCATTCTGACGTGGAAACAGATCGAAGCGGTCATCCGACCAAAGATTTATTACGATTCGCAAACCGCGCTGGTGTGTCTGGAAAACACCAGCAACATGGCGGGAGGAACGGTGTATCCGACGGCGCAAGTGCAAGACATCTGCGACCATGCGCATGCGCTGGGATTAAAAGTGCACCTGGACGGTGCGCGCATTTTTAATGCGGCTACAGCGCTCGGAGATAACGTCGCGCAAATGACGCGAAGCGTCGATTCGGTGATGTTCTGTTTGTCGAAGGGATTGGGCGCCCCGGTGGGATCGATGATTGCGGGTGCGCACGCGTTCATCGAGAAGGGGCGCGTCTACCGGAAAATGTTCGGCGGAGGCATGCGACAAGCGGGGGTGATCGCTGCGGCGGGCCTGGTGGCCCTCGAAGAGTCGCCGGCGCGGCTCGGCATCGATCAAGAAAATGCCAAGCGGCTGGCTGAAGGTATCGCCGCAATCCGGGGGCTGCGTATCGATCCGAAGAAAGTCCGCTCGAACATCGTGATCTTTGATTGTTCGAAGACCGGGAAGACCGCGGTGGAGCTCTGTGACGTGCTTCATCCGTACGGCGTCTGGGCGCAGGACACCGGGCTGCATTCGGTGCGCTTGGTCACGCACTGCGATGTGGACCGAGGGGGCATCGAGAGAGCGCTTGTGGTGCTGCAGGATGTCGTTGCCAAGACGCAGGGGGCGGGGGCATGAAGGAGCGAGGCATGAAACGACTGCGGATGGTAGCTGGCGCACTGGCAGGTCTGATTCTCGCCGGTTTCGCAGCCGCGCAGAACCCAGCGGCCGCGAAAACCTCAGGAAAAAAGAGTTCTCCGACGGTGGCCGCGGCACAAGAGTTTCTTGACGAAGCGGAAAGCCGCTACTTCGATCTCACCAACAAAGCGCAAAGAGCGTCATGGGTGGAGGAAAACTTCATCACCGACGATACGGAGGAAATTGCGGCGCAGGCCAACCAGGAGTTGAGCGCCTTCAGCGCGGAAATGTCCAGGAAGGCGCATGAGTTTGACAGTCTAACGTTGCCGACAGAAATGGCGCGAAAGATGTTGCTGCTGAAACTCTCGGCGGGGTTTCCGGCGCCTGCGGACGCGAAAGAACAAAAGGAACTGTCGCAAGTATTGGCATCGCTGGACGGTGACTACGGAAAAGGGAAGTGGTGCCCCAGCGGGAACGCTTCGAAATGTCTGGACGTGACGGCGGTTGGCAAGCTGATGGCCACCAGCCGCGATCCTGAGGAACTTAAGCGCGCGTGGATGGGCTGGCACGCCGTGGGCGCGCCGATGCGGCAGCGTTACGCGCGAATGGTCGAACTCGGGAACAAGGGATCGCGGGAGCTGGGGTTTCGGGATGCCGGTGCACTGTGGCGTTCGAACTACGACATGGCGCCGGACGAGCTTACCAAGGAAACGGATCGGCTTTGGGAACAGCTGAGACCGTTGTATGAATCACTTCATGCCTATGTGCGCGGGCAGCTTCGGAAGAAATACGGAAATGAGATAGTTCCGGCTCACGGGCCGATTCCGGCGCACTTACTCGGAAATATCTGGAGCCAAGAGTGGAACAACGTTTATTCACTGATGGATTCGCCAAAGCCTCCGCAGAGCTACGACTTGACAAAGATCCTGGAGGACCGACGCACGGATGTCCAGGGAATGGCGCGTTACGGCGAGGCATTTTTCATCTCCCTGGGGTTCGCTCCGCTGCCGAAGACCTTCTGGGAGAGATCGCTTTTCACCAAGCCTGGGGACCGCGATGTCGTCTGTCATGCCAGTGCCTGGGACATCGATTCGAAGGACGATTTGCGGATCAAGATGTGCATTCAGATCACGGAAGAGGATTTCCGGGTGATCCATCACGAGCTGGGGCACAACTTCTACCAGCGCGCCTACAATGGGCAGCCACCGCTTTTCCAGAACAGCGCCAACGACGGCTTTCACGAGGCCGTGGGAGATACCATCGCGCTTTCCGTCACGCCCGAATACCTTAAGAAGATCGGTTTGATTGACGCCGTGCCGGAGGCGTCCGGCGATATTGACTATCTGCTGCAACAGGCGCTGGAGAAAATAGCCTTCCTGCCGTTTGGGTTGCTGGTGGACAAGTGGCGCTGGGAAGTATTTGCGAACCAGGTGAAGCCGGAGGAGTACAACAAAGCGTGGTGGGAATTGCGGCGGAAGTACCAGGGCATAGTGCCGCCCGTGGAGCGCACGGAATCCGATTTTGATCCCGGCGCGAAGTACCACGTGCCTTCGAATACCCCTTACATGCGCTATTTCCTCGCGCGCATCTTGCAATTTCAATTTCAGCGCGCGCTTTGCCGAGAGACCGGCTACACCGGCCCACTCGACCGCTGCTCGATTTACGGAAATAAACCCGCCGGAGAGAGGCTGAACAAGATGCTTGGTATGGGGTTGAGCAAGCCCTGGCCCGAAGCGCTGGCGGTGCTGACCGGGGAGACACAGATGGACGCCTCAGCGCTGGCGGACTATTTCGCGCCGCTAAGGACCTGGCTTGACGAGGAGAACAAGGCCAACCATTACCCCGTAGGTTGGTAGAGGCGTTCGTGTAGAATTAAATGAGCAAAATTTTGTCTGCGTATCGGCAAAGCCCATAAGCTGCCGAGGAGACTGTGGAATTCAGCTTCACCGAGGAACAGCAAAACCTGCGCCGCAGTGTGCGGGAATTCGCCGAGGGCGAAATCGCTCCACACGTGATGGAGTGGGATGAAGCGTCCCATTTTCCGTTGGAGATCATGCCCAAGTTGGCAGAGATGGGGCTGCTTGGCGTCATTTTTCCGGAACAGTACGGCGGTGCGGGGCTGGGTTATATCGAATACGCCCTGGCGATCGAAGAGCTGTCGCGAGTGGATGGCTCGGTGGGCTTGATTGTCGCCGCGCACAATTCGCTGTGCTCGAACCACATTTTTAAGTTCGGGACGGAGTCGCAGAAAAAAAAGTATCTTGTGCCGCTGGCTTCCGGGAAAGCCATTGGCGCGTGGTCGTTGACCGAGCCGGAGGCCGGTTCGGACGCGGGAGGCACACGAACGACCGCCGTGCGCAATGGCAGCCGCTGGGTGCTTAATGGCGCGAAGACTTTCACCACCAATGGCCAATACGCGAATTATTGCGTGGCCATGGCGGTCACTGACAAATCGAAGGGCGCACACGGGATCAGCGCGTTCATCCTAGAAAAAGGAACACCAGGATTCCGGCCCGGAAAAAAAGAAAACAAGCTGGGAATGCGCGCGAGCGACACCTCGGAAGTGATATTCAACGATTGCCACGTGCCGCAGGAAAACTTGCTCGGGCCGGAAGGCGAAGGCTTCACCGGCAGCTTGAAAATCCTGGATGGTGGGCGCATTTCCATCGCTGCGCTGGCGCTAGGAATGGCTCAAGGCGCGCTCGAAGCGGCCACGAAATACGCCAGGCAACGAAAACAGTTCGGCCAGGCGATCAGCGAGTTCCAGGCGGTGCAGTTCAAACTGGCGGACATGGCTACGCAGGTCGAAGCAGCCCGGCTGCTCGTCTATCAGGCGGCGTGGCTTGCGGATAAAAAGGACGTGCGTTTCACGCGTGAATCGAGCATGGCCAAGTTGTTTGCCAGCGAAATTGCCGTCCAAGTGGCCAACGAATGCGTACAGATTCACGGCGGCTACGGTTTCATCAAGGATTATCCCGCGGAAAAGTATTATCGCGACGTGAAGCTCTGCACCATTGGAGAAGGTACCAGTGAAATTCAGAGGCTGGTGATTGCCCGGCAGCTTCTCGGGAAGAAATAATGGGGGAATGCGCCTGCCTTTCGCAAGAAGGTTCCTCGGGTAAAGTATGACTGTGTCCGTTGAGAAGTGGGCGGAAAGCGTGTGCGCCGGTGATGTGCGCGCCGTTTCGCGGGCGATCACGGCCATCGAAAACCACCAGCCCGAAGCGGAGGCGCTACTTCGGCTGCTCTTTCCGCGCACGGGTCAGGCCTATCTGACGGGCATTACTGGCGCGCCGGGAACCGGCAAGAGCACCATCGTCGACCGTCTGGCGAGCTACCACCGCAGGAAACAGGAACAAGTCGGTGTGATCGCTGTCGATCCGACGAGCCCCTATTCCGGCGGCGCCATCCTGGGGGATCGGATTCGCATGCAAGGGCACGCCGGTGATGCTGGCACGTTTATCCGCTCGATGGCCACACGGGGATTCCTCGGCGGCCTTGCTCGAGCGACAGCGGAGGTAGCGCTGCTCCTGGACGCGGCCGGGAAAAAGCACGTGCTGATCGAAACGGTCGGCGTTGGCCAGGATGAAATCGACGTGGTTCGGCTGGCGGATTGCGTGCTCGTAGTGCTCGTGCCGGGGCTTGGCGATGACATTCAGAACATGAAGGCCGGGCTCATGGAGATTGGCGACATTTTTGTCTTGAACAAAGCCGATCGTGAAGGCGCCGACCGGCTGGAGCAGCAACTGTTGGCCATGCTGTCGCTGGTGATGCCGCGCGACGGATGGCACCCTCCGGTCGTGCGCACGGTAGCCCCGGAGAATAAGGGCATTGAGGAATTGTCCGAGACGGTGGCGAAATTTCGAAAGCATTTTGAGTCCAGCGGCCAGCGCCAGCGAAAACACATCGAGCATTGGAAAAACCGTTTGATCGGCCTGCTCGAATCCCGCCTGCTTGAGCGCGCCTTGGGCGGAACGGGTGGCGAGTCCCGCTTGGCGGAGATGGCGGCAGAGGTTGCGGATCGAAAGAAGGATCCATTTACAGCCGTGAACGAAATACTCAAGAGCAGCGGCCTCGATGATTGAAGAAACGGCGCATCCATGGGGGCAGCAGGAAAGCCCGACGACCGAACTGCGGTGACTCTCGATACAGGGATCAGAAAATATGGCCACAAAGAAGACCGGAAAGTCCAAGCGTGCCAAATCCGACGCACGGGCAGCCATCGGCATCATCGGAGGAAGCGGACTCTATTCGATGGCCGGACTGACCAATACACGTGAGATTCGCGTGAAAACGCCCTTCGGTGATCCGTCGGAGACAATCGTGCTTGGCACGCTAGAAGGAAAGCGCGTGGCGTTTCTGGCGCGCCACGGCCGGGGCCACCGCATCCTGCCAAGCGAGATCAATTACCGCGCCAACGTCTACGCCATGAAGCTCCTGGGCGTAGAGCGCATCATCTCCGTAAGCGCTGTCGGTTCCCTGACGGAAGACTTGCGCCCGGGAGAATTCCTGGTCCCCGATCAGTTTTTCGACCGTACGAAGAATCGCATCTGCACTTTCTTTGGAGAAGGGATCGTTGCTCACGTGGCGTTTGCACACCCCACGTGCGGCCAGGTGTCGGACGTTCTAGCCGACGCCTGCGTTCATGAAGCCATCATGGTGCATCGCCGCGGAACATACCTATGCATCGAAGGGCCGCAGTTTTCTACTCTGTCCGAGGCGGAAGTGCATCGGCAGCTTCGCTTCCAAGTGATCGGCATGACCAACGTGACGGAAGCGCGGCTGGCGCGCGAAGCGGAGATTTGTTACGCGACGATCGCCATGATCACTGACTATGACTGCTGGCACCCGCAGCACGAGTCGGTCACAGCCTCGCAGATCATCGCCACGCTGAATCAAAACGCCGAGAATGCGCAGAAGGTGCTGCGAACCGCCGTTCGTGAGCTGCCCGCGACTAGGTCCTGCAAATGTGGATCGGCCCTCGGCCACGCGCTGGTTACGGATTTTAGCATTGTCCCCAAAGCAACAAAGAAGCGACTCGCGGCAATCATCGGAAAGTATATTTCTTAGGGGCGCATCGTGTCCTTACTGGTTGTGGGTTCCGTCGCATTCGACGCTCTGGAAAGTCCATATGGAAAAGTGGACCGCACACTTGGCGGCGCAGCCACGTATTTCGCCGTGGCAGCCAGTTTTTTCACGCCCGTGAGTCTTGTCGGCATAGTGGGCGACGATTTCACTCCGGAAGACGAAAAGATCTTTCGCGGCCGGAATATCGACACGGACGGCCTGGAGCGCGCCGAGGGCAAAACATTCTTCTGGGCCGGGCGTTATTCCCAGAACTTGAATGAGCGCGTAACGCTGGCAACGGAATTGAACGTGTTCGCGGAATTCAAGCCTCGCTTGCCGCAACAATACCGGACTTCAAAGTACGTTTTCCTCGCCAACATTGCACCCGATTTGCAGCGGGACGTGCTTCACCAGGTCAAGAAGCGGCCCAAAATCGCAGCGCTGGATACCATGAACTATTGGATCGAGCGTTCGAACACGGAGCTGCGAGAGACACTGAAACACGTGGACATCCTGATGATCAATGATTCCGAGACCCGCGAGCTTTCCAGTGAACATAATTTGCTGCGCGCGGCCAAGAACATTTTCAAGATGGGACCGACGACCCTGGTTGTGAAACGCGGAGAGTACGGCGCCATGATGGTGGACAAACGCGGGATCTTCTGCGTCCCGGCGTTTCCCCTCGAAGAGCCGCACGATCCTACCGGAGCAGGCGACAGCTTTGCCGGTGGCTTCATGGGCTACCTGGCGGGTTGTGAGGATAAGAGTGACGCCTCGCTGCGCCGCGCCATGGTTTACGGTTCGGTGCTGGGTAGCTTCACCGTCGAGAAGTTCGGCCTTGATCGGCTTCGCCACTTGAAGCGCAGCGAGATACACGCCAGGGCACGCCACTTCGCGAAATTGACGCAATTCAAATTGTAAATAGCTAAAATTCCGTTCAGGCGGGTGTGGATCCTGCTGGCAATGATTTCTCTTGGGGACATGATCTTGCGGCTGACGGTAGCCGCCGCGTTAGGCGCGGTCATTGGCATTGAGCGCGATCTGCGGCGGCGACCCGCGGGTGTTCGCACCAGCCTCTTTGTTTGCCTGGCGACTGCCTTGTTCACCATTCTATCGGCCGAAATCGCTCGCCGGTTTGGCGATACAGGGAGCACGCGAATAGCATCGAACATCGTCCAGGGCATCGGTTTTCTGGGCGCGGGCGCGATTCTGCGCGAAGCAGGCGGCGTGGTGGGGATGACCACCGCCGCGACCGTTTTCGTGGAAGCCGCAATCGGCATGGCCGTCGGCGGGGGTCTCTATTCCGTGGCTGCCTATGCGACGGGCCTGGTGCTTTTCGGACTGGTGGTCATCGGCTGGTGCGCAGATCGCCTCAACTTGAAGCGCCGAATCATGGTGTTCCGGATTACCGCGAGCCAAGCGGATAACGTAGCCACGGAAGTGCAACAGCTGTTGGCGGAGATGAAAGTCACCATCCGGCACTTGCGCGCGTCGATCGCGGGAATAAACTCCATTGTTGAGCTCGAAGCCGACGTGAGTCACAGCCAACAGCAAAAGATTGTCGCCCACCTCAATCGGAAAGGTATCGTTACCGAGGTGATTCCGTTCGAGGGCCATCACGAATGACGGGAAGCAACGGGACTCCCCGAAAGCCAAGAGCACTGGCCCCCGGTTCCCGCCTGGGAGTGTTTGCTCCGGCCTCTCCTGCAGAGTCTGTCGAGATGATCGCCGGACTGGCAGAACTGAAGCGGCACGGTTTTCAGGTCGTTGCCAATCAGAACAGCAAAGCGGAGGGGTACTTTGCCGGGCCGTCTCTGGAGCGCACCAATGGTTTTCTTGGGACCCTGAATTCCGATCAGGTTGACGGACTCGTGGCCTTGCGCGGCGGCTATGGATCGAATTACCTTCTAGAATTCGAACTGGAGAAGAGCCTCGCCAATCTCAAGTGCGTGATTGGATTCAGCGACCTCACCACTCTGCAGATCTTTCTCTGGCAACGGTGTAACTGGACAACTTTCTACGGTCCAATGGTTGCTGCCGGGCTCAACGCGGGCCCGGGGGCGCGCAAGGGCTATGACGAGAGCTCATTTCTTCAAGCGGTGGGCAGAACGGAGGGGGGCTGGAAGTTACGGCTGAAGGGTGAAGCCGTCCTCGCCGGTCAATCCAGGGGCAGAGTTTTGGGCGGATGCCTGACTCTGCTGGAAGCTACGATAGGAACGCCGTGGGAATTGGACACCAAAGATTCGATCTTGATCCTGGAAGACCGCGGCATGAAGCCCTACCAGGTCGATCGTGTCCTGATGCATTTGAAACAAGCCGGTAAATTCGAAGGTGTTCGCGGGATTGTGCTGGGAGAGTTTCCCGAAAGTGAGCCGGCTGTGGTGGGAGCTCCCACCGTGCGGGAAGTATGCGCGCGAATTCTGAGGCCGTTCGGCGTTCCCATCATTTTCGGTGCGCCAGTTGGGCACACCGTTCGGCCTATGCTCACGATACCCCTGGGCATACAGGCGCGCCTGGATGCAGATGGGGAAGGCACACTCGAATTCCTGGAATCGGCGGTCGTGTCTTGAACGAAACGAAACATGTGCATGTGATCGGGATTGGCGGATCGGCGATGGCCCCGCTGGCCGGGATGCTCCGCGAGCGCGGCTTTCGCGTGTCCGGTTCGGACTCGGGAGTCTACCCGCCCGCGTCGACACTTCTTGAAAGTCTGGGTATTTCATTCTTCAACGGTTTTGATGCCGCGCACTTGCATCCGGCGCCTGATCTTGTGGTGATCGGGAATATTATCGCCCGGGGGAACCCCGAGCTGGAAGAAGTGCTGGATCGAAAGATTTCCTATCGCTCGATGCCAGAAATTCTGGAGGAATTCTTTCTTCCCGAGAGACATTCCATTGTCGTCAGCGGAACGCATGGAAAAACGACCACTACGGCCATGTTGGCTTGGATCTTCCACACCGCCGGGAAACGCCCCAATTTTCTTGTGGGGGGCGTGGCGGAAAACTTTGGAAAGAGTTACGGCCTTGGCGGGGGTGAGGAGTTCATCCTTGAAGGCGACGAGTATGAAACCTCATTCTGGGACCGCGGGCCCAAATTCTTTCATTACCATCCCGATGATCTGATCATTACCTCGCTCGAATACGACCACGCCGACATTTATCCAGATTTTGAGACCTATCAGTTGGCCTTCCGCCGCCTGGTGAATCTTGTCCCCCGGCGAGGGAAAGTCGTGATTTGGGGCGACACGGAGGAAGCAGGCCAGGCCTTGCGGCGCGCGGCGGAAAAGGCTTTCTGTCCAGTGGAAACCTACGGTCTCAATGGCGGTAATGATTGGGTGGCCAGCGATCTCGCTGTTGATGGCGGAATCATGCGGTTTCGGGCCGCGCATCATGGAACGATATTTGGAGAATTCGCACTGGCCGCCACGGGGCGGCACAACGTCTTGAACGCCATGGCAGCGCTCATCGTGGCCGAGGGGCGGGACATCTCAGCCGCGGAGATTGCCAAAGCGCTGGCGACGTTTCGCAGCGTGAAACGTCGAATGGATGTGAGGGGCGAAATCGGAGGAGTAGTGGTGGTCGACGATTTCGCGCATCATCCCACGGCGGTGAAAGCAA
>Ga0209056_10004536_pt1 | contig 14628 bp, 11 predicted proteins | sample GraSoiAngelo_114_FD_185876 | JGI IMG/M metagenome (GOLD analysis project Ga0209056, IMG submission 185876) | Grasslands soil microbial communities from the Angelo Coastal Reserve, California, USA - 14_0903_13_40cm (SPAdes) (version 2) | ecosystem: Environmental > Terrestrial > Soil > Grasslands... | reverse complement strand
GTGTCTGGAAGAAGAACCGCAAGTTTGCGGGAACATCACCGCAGCTCGGCCGTCCGAAGTACGTGTAGGGCGGGAATCCTCCGGTGACGGTAATCCCCACGCGTGCGGGTGACCGTCTTGCCACGCAGGTCGCCGAGACGATCGCCGCGGTAACCGGGCCAGCCCGTCATGAACAGTGCGGTGTCCGGAGTGTGAAGGAAATTGAACGCCATGCCACCGTCACCGCCGCCGATGTTGACCAAAGGCTGACGGACTCGGAGAGCCTGCCCCGATGCGTTGTAGTCGTAGATCTTCCAGTTGAAGTTGCCTTGAGGGTTGTCGAATGTCTCAGCGACCGCGTTCGATGCGGCGAGGAGTGCGAAGACGAGCGCGAAGGCGAGTGCTTTGAGTCGCATACGCGAACACATCCTTCGCCCCTACTGCCGCACCGCCAATCAATCTGGAAGCAGAAAGCGTGCCGGGGCTTGCCGAGCCGCTAAGTCAGTCACGCCCCGCGTGACGTTCTGCACTCGATCGGAACCGCGCGGAGTTCCTGTCGACATTGCGGCCGAAAAGGCGGCTGCGCCGCATCCGTCGGGGGCAGGAGACGCTCGCTAGCTGAGCCATCCGTGAAATGCGTCTCCCGCCCTTACGGCCGACAATCAGCCGACTTCTGCGGCGCCCGGGTGAGATCGGGGTTCTCCAGCGGCGAACTCAATCCATCAGGCGTGTTGCTTTACGAGGATTCTCCCGTGGACGAGCGTGTCGGTCGTGGTGATCGGGGCGAAAGTGCATGTCGCCGCCGACGTCGATGGATCGTTGTCCAGGGGAGCACTGTTCCACATGATCGGTGGATTGAAGATGTCGGCGGAGTTTCCCTCATGGAAGTACCAGACGAGGTACTTGCCCTCGGTGTAGAGGGCATCGGAGAAAACGCCTGTTGACGTCGTGATGCGGGCTCCAACAAACGCATCAGTGGGACTCTTGATAACCACGCAGACGACCTCGGTTCGGAAAATGCCTTGGCAACCGCCGGGCGCGCCATCGGGGATCGTCTGGTTCACTGTTCCCCATGCAGGCGTCGTCATTCCCGTTTGTGCGTGACCATTGATGGCGATGTTCGTGTTGCAGAACGTGCGCTGGCCGCCGCCGACGACGAAATCTGTCCCCCCGCTGGCCTGAGCCACGTTCGCACCAAGCGAAGTCGTCAGAGGCGTGCTGCTCAGTGTGCATGTCAAGCCGGCGGGATAGAGCGTCATCGCCTCGACGGCGTCTTTGAGTCCAGTCAGGGTGTCGGTGTCGACCACATGGTCCCATCGGAGCACGCGAGGTTGGCTTGTACCTCCCCGAGCGCTGCCACACGAATTGGAAGCGCAGACATGATCAAGACCGCCAGAGTGCCGACAAGCGCCAAATAGAAGCGTCGCATTTTTGTGATTCCTCTCCCACTCGCTGAGGCGAGACCTAAAACGGCAAGGTTCATCGAAGGGGTGCGGCGCTGGCACGATCACCCACTGCGCATAAACACACCTCTGCGGGCCGTCCGATTTGTCATTCGCGCCGACGCTCCGCTCCTGCGCCCGCGCGACGAGGCCGCAGGGCATGTGCCGGTTCCCTCAGCAGGAGGTCAAGGTTTCGTAACTTCGCCGGACGCCCGGGTGTGCCGTCGCTGAGTCGGTCGGCACATGGATATCGGCGAGCAACCTAGCGGCGGCACGGCGCTTGCTACCCTTTCGCGCGATGCGCGTCCTGATCACGGGAATCACCGGGTTCGCCGGAAGCCACCTCGCCGAATACATCCTCGCGAATCACCCGGACGTCGCCGTCTTCGGCACCTACCGCTGGCGGTCGCGCATGGAGAACCTCGAAACGCTCGCGCTGCGTCGCGTGCTCGACGTCGTCGAGGGCCGCTTCTCATCCGGCGCGAGCCAGGGCGACGAGGCTCGCAAGGGCCGCGTCACGCTGCTCCACTGCGAGCTCACCGACGCAGGCGCCGTCGAGAAGCTCATCGAAGCTGTGCTTCCCGATCGGGTCTTCCACCTCGCGGCGCAGTCGTTCGTCCAGTCATCGTTCGACGAGCCGTCCGCGACGCTCATGAACAACATCCAGGCCGAGCTGAACCTCCTGGAGGCGATCCGCCGCCAGGACAAGCGCATCCGCATCCAGGTCGCGGGATCGAGCGAGGAGTACGGCCTCGTCCACCCGGACGAAGTCCCGATGAAAGAAACGAACCCGCTGCGCCCGCTGTCGCCGTACGCCGTGAGCAAGGTGGCGCAGGACAAGCTCGCGTACCAGTACTTCAAGTCCTACGGCGTTCATACCGTTGTGACGCGCGGGTTCAATCACGCCGGACCGCGACGCGGGCACGTGTTCTCGACGGGAACGTTCGCGCGGCAGATCGCGCTCATCGAGGCCGGCCGGCACGAGCCGGTCATCTACGTCGGCGACCTCACCACCAAGCGCGACTGGACCGACGTGCGCGACGTCGTGGGTGCGTACTGGCTCGCCCTCGAGAAGGCCGATCCGGGCGAGGTCTACAACGTCGGCAGAGGCCGGACCTGGTCGATCGGCGAGATGCTGAATATCCTGCTCTCGCACTCGAAGGTGAAGATCCGTACGCAAGAAGACCCGGCACGCTTGCGCCCGTCCGATGTTCCCATCCTGTGGTCGGACTCTTCGAAGTTCCACGCCGCGACCGGATGGGAGCCCAAGATCCCGTTCGAGGACACCCTGCGTGACGAGCTCGATCACTGGCGCGAGCTCGTGCGCCGCGAATCTATGGGAGTAGTGATGCATGCCTGATCTCACTGGGCTATGGACCGCATTCGTCAACAACCCGCTCATCCAGCTGTCGGTGCGGCTGGCGGGTCTTTACGTGCTCGCGCTGTACCTGGCGATGGTGTTCTGGACGGTCCGCGACGCACAGCAGCGGACCGAGAACCAGATCCTCCCGTACCTCGCCGGTCTCATGGTCGTGGTCCTCAACATCTTTGGTCTCTTCCTTTATCTCATCGTGCGACCGAAGGAGACGCTCGGCGAGGCGTACGAGCGTCAGCTCGCCGAGGAGAGCCTGCTCGCCGAAGCGGAGCAGCGGGTCGTCTGTCCCACCTGCAAAGAGCGCGTGCAGGACGACTTCATCCTCTGCCCGACGTGCCGCACCCGGCTCAAGCGCGTCTGCCCGTCGTGCGGGAAGCTCATCCGTCCCGAGTGGAACATCTGCCCCTTCTGCGCGAAGGATTTCGACGAGCGCGACTGGACGGTGCATCCGGGCGGCAAGGCCGAGGGTGAGCGCGTAGGCACCACCTAGCGCCCCGCGCCTACCCGCCTGGGGCCCGCCGTTCGACGACGGCTCGAGATCTGCGGCTATGTCGAGGTCGTGATGCCCGTCCTAGCCACTTCGCTCCGTGCCCATTCGACGAGACGCTCACAGCGGCGGACGGCGTCGGTCGCATCGGAGCGGCTGGCGGGCTTGTCCTCGTACTCGACCCGGTTCTTCTGTCGAATCAGCGCTCGCAGCTGGGCCACCTTCTCCCGGATAGGTGGCGAGTCCTTGGCGATTTCTTCGAGAAGGTCGCCCGCCCTGAGATGATCGGGGTCCTTTGAGCGACGGCCGTCGAGCGCGATGCAGACCGCATCAGCGCTATTGATGCCAGCGTGCACCGCACAAAGCAACGCGGCGTCGAACCGTTCAGATCCGATCGCCTCTGTCGCGGCGAGGCAGAACTGCTCGGCCTTGCGCAGGTAGCCGGACGCGTGACTCTTCGGCACGAGGACGACCTCGACCTTAGGCACCCTGCGGCCCCAGGGGAAGAAGCTTCTTCCCCTCGCGCTCAATGCGCGCCCAGAGGTCTCGGCCGGGCCGCCGCGACCGCGCGCGTTGAGCCGCAAGCGCGTCACTCACGACGATGTTGAGTTCGGTCCCGAAGCGCTGACGGATCTCGTCGGCTAGCGGTCCGAGAGCCGCGTCGACGTCCTCGACGCTCATCGCGGGCGCGACGATCGCCAGGTCGACATCGCTTTCTGCGCGTGCGTCTCCGCGCGCGACACTTCCAAAGATGTACGCCTCCGCGATCCAGTCGATCGAGCGCAGCCTCTTGCGGAGCAGTTCCGCGAGGTCTCCCGTCAGCGTGGCCTCGCGCGCGAAGAGTGCATGCAGCGGCGTGTAGAGGACGTGCTTCCGGTTTATCTGATAGAGATCGGAGCGTCCGACACGGTGGACGGTCAGGATGCGCCCGCCTGCGAGGTCGCTCAGGATGCGCAGGACACGCGAATGGGCCAAACCCGCTCGACGCGCAAGGTCCCGTGCGCTCACCTCCAGCCCAGCTGGGACCGCGTCGGCGGCGCGCAGGATCCGGAGGTGTCCCCGGCTGGCGATGATGTCATCGAGCGCGGTCTGTGCACGCATATGGTCACTATAACGACCATTCGGTCACTTTAGAGACCATGGGCGAGCCGGCAAAGTTGGAAACGGGCCGTGCCGCATGGTTAGCCTCGTGGCGTCGGGCCGCCAAGCGCCGCTGACACCGTGGGGTTCTGGCTCGGCCGTGGTGTGGCGGCGCCCGAGCGCACGAGCGGTCCCGCCGGTCCGCCTGCGCGAGCGGCGCGGTCGGGGCCTCAGCGCGCTAACGGAGTTACCCGCGCCAAGCCATATCCGGTAGCAACGGCGGCTCCGATCATCTTGCCGGCGCGGAATCCGCGCTAACTCGACCGCTCGGGCGTTATCGTTCGACGCGGGTCGCGATGGCCCGTGGAAGGGACCACTAGCTGCTCGATTCGCTCTTCGGCATGGTCTCCCGCGACATCGGCGTGGACCTTGGGACCGCAAACACCCTGGTACACGTGCGCGGGCGGGGGATCGTCATCAGCGAGCCGTCGGTCGTCGCGAAGGACACCCGCACCGGTGCGATCCTCGCCATCGGCGCAGAGGCCAAGCGGATGGTCGGGCGTACGCCTGCCTCGATCACCGCGGTGCGTCCCCTCAAGGACGGCGTTATCAGCGACTTCGACATCACCGAGCAGATGCTTCGCTACTTCATCCACAAGGTGCACAACGGCGTCGCGCTCCTGCCGCGGCCGCGCGTGATCATCGGGATCCCCTCGGGCGTAACGGAAGTCGAGAAGCGAGCGGTGCAGGATGCTGCGATCTCGGCGGGCGCGCGGTGGGCGCGGCTCGTCGAGGAGCCGATGGCCGCCGCGATCGGCGCCGGTCTTCCGGTGAACGAGCCCTCCGGATCGATGATCGTCGACATCGGCGGCGGGACCACCGAGGTCGCGGTCACCTCGCTCGGCGGCATCGTCGTTTCGCGCTCGATCCGCATCGGCGGTGACGAGATGGACCAGGACATCGTTTCGTACGCGCGTCGCGAGTTCAACCTCCTCATGGGCGAGCGCACCGCGGAGGACATCAAGATCGCGATCGGGTCCGCATATCCGCTCGACGAGGAGGTCACCACCTTCTTCCGCGGTCGCGACCTCCTCACCGGTCTGCCGCGCTCGATCGAGGTCACGAGCGCGCAGATCCGCGAGGCGCTCGACCCTTCCATCGAGCAGATCGTCGACGCCATCAAGGACACCATCGAGGAGACGCCACCGGAGTTGGTCGCGGACGTCATGGACCAGGGCATCTACCTGGCCGGCGGCGGCGCGCTCCTGCGCGGGCTCGACACGCGCGTCGCCGAGGCCACCCAGATGGCCGTCCACGTGGCCGACGACCCGCTCACCTGCGTGGTCCGCGGCTGCGGCAAGATCCTCGAGGAGCTCGACAGTTACGAGCGAAGTCTCGTAGTAGAGACATACGCGGCGTTACCCCGGTAGAACTAGAGACAATCGAGCCCTCGCCGCGTTAAATAGCCGCGAATGGCCAGCTTCGGTCGCGCGCGGCGCGCCCCCGGTCCCTCTTCGGCCCTAGGAAGGCCATTCATCGCCCTCCTCGCGGCGAGTCTCCTGCTCCTCCTGGCGCGCGACACCGCGGTCGTGCGGGGCGTGTCGACGTTCGCGACCGAGCTCTTGGTCCCGGTCGAGCGCGTCCTCGGCCAGATCGGCGCCCCGGTCGGCCGCGCGTGGCAGGCCATCGCCGAGATCGAGACGCTGCGCAGCGACAACGAAAGCTTGCGCACTCAGGTCGACCGCCTGACGCTCGACAACGTCCAGCTCACCGAGCAGCTCATCGCCGCGCAGCAAGCGGCGAAGCTCGGGGCTACCGCGGCCGCTCTTCCATTCAAGACCGTGCAAGCGCCCGTCGTCGCCGCGGACCCGTCGGGCGTCGTGCACTCGATCGTGCTCGGCGTCGGAACCGGTGATGGCGTGCATCTCGACGACATCGTCGTTTCGGAAACCGGCGTGGTCGGCAGAGTGAGTGAGGTCGGAGCGAACTACAGCAAGGTCGTTCTCGTGACCGACTCCGCGTCAACTGTCTCCGCGCTAGTGCAAGGTTCGCGCGCCGCGGGCATCGTGCGCGGCCAATTCGGCGACACCTTGGTCATGGATTGGATCCTCCAGACGGAGGATGTGAAGATCGGCGACATCGTCATCACCGCTGGTCTTGCGATCGGCGGAGACGTACGCTCTCTCTATCCAAAGGGTCTCGTTCTAGGCAAGGTCGTCGAGGTCACGAAGGGCGACACTGGTACGTTCCAGCGCGCCATCCTCGTCCCAGCGGTCGACCTGCGGCACCTCGAGAACGTTCTGGTGGTGCATACGGCGTCATAGGGCGCGGCCCGGTTTCGTTGAGGCTGATGAGGATGAAGGGAAGGATCACCGCGGCGGTAGTGACTGCGCTCGTTCTTTTGACGAGCGGTGGATCGCTTGCTCGTGCAGCAAGCGATGGTCCGAGCGTGCTCGTTCGGTTCGCTGCTCAGGCCACGGCGTCCCAGCGCGCGCTCGCGCTGCAGGCGATTGGTGCGACCGTCGATGGAACGATCGGCGTGCTCGGCGTCACGCGCGTTCGCGCCGCGGCCGGTCTCGACGCCGACTCCGCGGCAGCGATCCTTGCGGCTGAACCCGGCGTCAGCCAGGCCGCTCTATCTGCGCGATCCCTATTCCGGCCTCGGTCAGTGGGGACTGCGCGTGGCCTCAGTGGACCGCGCGTGGGATCTCGGCATGGGCTCGCCCTCAGTGATCGTCGCGACGATCGACACCGGCGTCGATCCAAACCACCCCGACCTCGCGGGCGATCTGCTCCCGCCGGTCGGCATGCTCAGCGCCGCAAATCCGGGCTGCGGTCTCTCGGCTACCGACGACAACTCGCACGGCACGCACATCGCCGGGATCATCGCCGCGGTCGCTAACAACGGCTTCGGTGTCGCCGGCGTCGCATCCGGAGTGAAGGTGCTCCCGATCAAGGCGCTCGATTGCACCGGCAGCGGCGACATCTCCGACATCTCGCGCGGGATCGTGTACGCGGCGGATCACGGGGCGCGGATCGTGAACCTCTCACTCGGATCGCCCGACGACAGCTTCACGCTTCGCGACGCGGTGCGCTACGCGCAGAGCAAAGGCGCGCTGGTCATCGCGGCGGCGGGCAACTGCGGACAGGGCGGCACCAACTGCAATGCGGTAAATGACGTCTGGTACCCGGCCGCATATCCGGGCGTCCTCGCCGTCGGCGCGACGAACCCGGACGACACCCGCGCGCCGTTCTCGACGCAAGCGAGCTACGTCGCGCTGAGCGCGCCGGGCGTGCGGATCGTGAGCACCACGCCGACCTATGCGACGTATCTCTCGGGCAAGGGACTGACGCAGAGCTACGGGATCCTCAGCGGGACCTCGCAGGCTTCGCCGTTCGTCGCAGGCGTCGCGGCCCTGACGCTGAGCCAGGATCCGTCGTTGACGGCCCAGGCCCTCGCGGATCGGCTTCGCGCGACGGCCGACGATCTCGGCATCCCCGGGACCGATCCGGCGTTCGGGATCGGTCGCGTCGACGCGCTGCGCGCGGCGAGCTCGCCCACCGGTGTGTTCGGCGCGGTGTACGACGCCTCCGGCGCGCCGCGGACGATCGCCGCGGGTGCGAGCGCGAGCGTCTTCGTGAAGCTCACCAACACCTCGGCCTTCGCGTGGGGCGCCAACGGCGCCGTGCGGCTCTCCTATCACTGGGTCGACCCGGCCGGCAAGACGGTGATCTGGGATGGGCTACGCACCGCGGTGCCGGCCGTGCTTCCCATCAACGGGTCGATCATGCTGCCGACGCAGGTCCTCGCGCCGAGCACGCCCGGCTCCTACAAGCTGCGCTTCGACGTCGTCGACGAAGGCGTGACCTGGTTCTCGGGCACCGGCGTGCGGACCGGCGATGTCGCCGTCGCGGTCGCCGGTCCGTGGAGCGCGACGTACGCGACGCCCGCGGTGGCGAGCGTCGTCGGCGGCGCGCAGCAGATGTTGGCGGTGACGGTCACCAACACCGGATCGGTGCCCTGGCCGGCCAGCGGCGCGCGGCCGGTCCACCTCAGCTACCACTGGCTCGTGCCAGATGGGCACGTGCTCGTGTGGGACGGCGCGCGCGCGTCGCTCGCGGCCGATCTCGCACCGGGCGCGAGCGCCACGCTGTCGTTGCCGGTGAGCGTCCCCGCGATCGGCGGGGGCTTCGTCCTGCGTCTCGATCTGGTGCAAGAGGGCGTGAGCTGGTTCTCCGCTCAGGGTGTCGCGCCCGATGACCTCAACCTCCTGATCGCGGGAGCTCGTTGAGGCCACTCCTCGTCGTCCTCGCCGCGGTCGCGCTTCTTTGCGGGGGGACGAGCGCCCTCGCCGCTCCGGCCGGCACGCTTCGCGCCACGTACGACGCCGCGCCGCCCACCCAGATCCCCGCCGGATCCGCGTTCACCGTCGCCGTCACCGTGAGCAACGTCGGGACCGACAGCTGGAGCGTGAGTGGCGCGTCGCCCATCAACCTGAGCTATCACTGGATCGACGGCGGTGGCGCGAGCATCGTGTGGGACGGCGTCCGCACACCGCTGGGCGCCGACGTCGCACCGGGCGCGCAGCGCACCGTGCAGGCACAGGTGCTCTCGCCGGCGACCCCGGGCTCGTACTTCCTGCTCCTCGCGCTGGTGCAGGAAGGTGTGGGGTGGCTCCCGCCGAGCACGCCGTATCCGCTCGCCGCGATCACCGCGTACCAGGCGACCTTCGGTCAGGTGACGCTGCCATCGTTCGTCAGCGGAGGCTCGTACCAGGTCACCGTTCCGGTCACCAACACCGGGACGGTGTCATGGCCGGCGCAGCCGATCTCCACCGCGACGACCTCCACGCCGCAGGTCACGCTCAGCTATCACTGGACCGACGGCACGGGCAAGGTCGTCGTCTGGGACGGTCGGCGCTCGCAGCTCCCATCGACCGTCGACCCGCAGAGCTCGGTGAACGTGACCGCGACCGTCGTCGCGCCGTCGACGCCGTGCGGTTGCGTGCTCACGTTCGATCTCGTGCGCGAAGGGGTCGCGTGGTTCGGGACGCTCGGGAGCGTTCCGCTCCGGCTCGCGGCGTTCGTCGCGCCGGTGACCTATGCAGCGGTGTTCGGCGCGCCCGCGAGCATCGCGGCGTACTTCGGCGAGCCGAAGACGGTGCCGCTCACGATCACCAACGCGGGGAACATCCCCTGGAACGCGAACGGTCCCAACCCGATCGACCTGAGCTATCACCTCTTCGATCCATCGGGGAAGGTCGTCGTCTGGGACGGCCCGCGCACGCCGCTCGGCAGCGACGTCGCTCCGGGCACATCGGTGAATTTGACGTTGAGCTACGTCGCGCCGAACACCGCGGGGACCTACACGCTCGTCGTCGATCTCGTCCGCGAGGGCGTGTCATGGTTCCAGTTCCTCGGCTCGGCGCCGTTCCGGCAGAGCATCGTCGTGACGAGCGGCCTCAACGCCGGCTACGGCGCGACGACGACGCCGCAGCAGGCGACGATCAGCGCGACGCTGCAGCTGAGCGTCGACGTCACGAACTACGGCCAGCGCACCTGGACGCCGGGACTGTTCTCGCTCAGCTACCACGTGTTCAGCGCGAACGGCAGCACGATCCTCTGGGACGGCGCGCGGGGCGCGCTGCCGACCGCGGTCTCGCCCGGCACGACCGTGAGCGTGCCGATCAACGTCGCGCTGCCCGGGACCACCGGTGACTACGTGCTCGCGTGGGACATGGTCCAGGAAGGCGTCGCGTGGTTCAGCCAGCTCGGCGTGCAGCGCAAGGCCGAGGCCTTCTCGATCGTGCCCGGCGTGACCTTCTATGGCTCGGGCTTCGGGCACGGTCTCGGGCTGAGCCAATACGGCGCGAACGGCTGGGCGACCGGCGTGACCGGGGTGCCGCTCACCGGCGAGCAGATCATCGCGAAGTACTACCCGGGGACGGCGCTGCAGTTCGTCGATCCCTCGCGCGGCTTCAACCGTGTGCTTCTCTCGGCGCCGTCTTCGCAGGGGCGCTTCGTGTGCGGCAACAACACGTACTTCGCCGGCACGCTCGCGGACCTCTCATCGAGCGGCGGCATGCGCGTGCTCAACGAGGGCAACGCGAACACGGTCATCGCGCAGAGCGGTGGCGGACAGAACTTCCAGATCATCGCCGCGAACGGTGTGGTGCAGGTGTGGTCGAACTGGTCGCCGGTGACGATCGTCTACCAGGGCCCCGGGCCGGTCACGGTCACGCCGATCGATCCGAACCAGCCGATCACCTTCCAGCAGAAGGGCGGCGCCTACCGCGGCAATCTGCGCTTCACCAATCTCGGCGGCACGCTGCGCGTCGTGAACGCGCTGAGCTACGACGACTACACCCGCGGCGTGATCTCGCTCGAGATGCCGACGTCATGGCATCCCGAGGCGCTCAAGGCGCAGGCCTATGCGGCGCGGACGTATGCGTACGCCTCATATAAAGGAGGCTCGCGCGATTACGACGTGAGCGACGACCAGTCGGACCAGTGCTACGGGGGCGTGCGCGTCGAGGTGCCGGCGGCGAATCTCGCGGTCGCGGCGAGCGCCGGCCGCGTGGTCACGTACAACGGCGCAGCGATCAAGGCGTACTTTGCGAGCTCGAACGGGGGCTACTCGCTCTCCGACGGTTGCTGGATGAACAACGTGGTCCGCAGCGGCGGGTCGTGGGTGTGCTCCTCGAACGGCTCGCCGTATCTCGCGCCCGTGGCCGATCCCGCGGACCGCCTTGTGAAGAGTCCCGCGAACCCGCGTGCGAGCTGGACGGTGACGTTTACGAGCGATCAGATCCGCTCGGCCGTGATGCGCTGTGGCGGCCCCGATATTGGTTCGCTGCAGGGCGTGGATCTCTCGAACCAGGCGCCGCCCGGCGGACACGTGATCTCGGTGCGGCTCTTTGGCTCGTTCGCCAACACCGACCTGCGCGCCGACGATCTGCTGCGCACCTGCCTCGGCCTGCGCTCGACGATGGTGAGGTTGAATCCCTTCTAACGCTTCCTGAGGGCGAGGCCGCCATCTTCGCATGGGGTTGCCAATGTCACCAGTTCGCGGTGTAATATTTCGCCTGTCCGAAAATCAGACAGTGCTGTCCAAAAATCAGACCGACAGTCGGCCTATCCGCGTAACTTGACAGGCCCAGTCAGGGAATCGCTCGCGGAATCGCCGGTCGTGGCGATCGTCGGCGCCCGACAGGTCGGAAAGAGCACCCTCGTCAAAGAGCTCATCCAGAAAGGACATCAGGCCGAGTACATCACCTTTGACGATCCGGCGACTCGAGAGTTCGCCACAGCCGAACCGCGGGCCTTCCTCGAGCGGTTCGAGGGGAACGTCGCGTTGGATGAGGTCCAGCTGGTGCCTGAGTTGATGCGGGCGATCAAGATCAGCGTTGACCGCGACCGTCGTCCCGGCCGTTTCCTTCTTACCGGTTCGGCAAACGTCCTCACCATCCCTCGTGTCGCGGAGTCGCTGGCCGGCCGGATGGAACTCCACACGCTCTGGCCACTCTCGCAGGGCGAACTGGAGCGACGCCGAGAGACATTCATCGATCGGATTTTCGATGCCAAGACTCTGCAGTACGGCGAGCACGCGGCGATACGCGACGACGTAGTAACCCGCGCACTGATCGGTGGTTATCCGGAAGCAGTGGCCAGATCACCGCGCCCACGAATGCGATGGTTCCGGTCGTACCTCGACACGGTCATCCAGCGGACAGCGCGCGAGATAAGGGAGATCGAGCGCACAGCCGAACTGCCGCGGATCCTCGGTGCGCTCGCGGGCAGGCCTGGTTCGATCCTGAATCGGGCCGAGCTTTCGCGCGTGCTGGGCATCAACGTTAAGACCCTTGACCGTTACCTCACTCTCCTTGATCAGATCTTTCTCGTGCGCCTGCTGCCAGCGTGGCAGCAGAACATCGGAAAGCGGTTGGTAAAGCACCCAAAGGTCCTCCTCGACGACACGGGCCTGCTCGGTTTCCTGTCTGGGATCTCTGCGGATCGGTTCAAGGTCGACCCAGCCTTCGCTGGCCCAGTTCTCGAGAACTTTGTCGGCCTTGAGCTGTTGAAGCAGATCGGCTGGTCCACCGATGCTCCCAACCTCTATCACTTTCGCAGCCACGAGGGTGATGAGGTCGATTTCGTGTTGGAACGCCGTGAGGGGACCCTCGTCGGGATCGAGGTCAAGGCGGGACCAAATATCCAGTCCGCGGATTTCAAGGGCCTGGCCGCTTTACTCGCGGCTCGTCCGAAGAAAGTTGTGCGCGGGGTACTCCTCTATACCGGGTCTACGACCGTGCCGCACGGACCGGGCCTGCTGGCGCTCCCAATGACCGCTCTCTGGCGCATGTAGTCGGGCCGAGCGGCAATTTCTTGAGTGCAAGAAATGAACAGTTACGGTGAATATCCCGTAGCCTCGATCTGGGATGAGCGCCATCGCTGCGTTCGCGAAGCTGCGCGCGATCGGCTATCCATATCTCACGACCCGCGAGGCCGCCGCGGAACTGCGGGCCTCCGCCAGCTCGGCGAGCCGTACCCTGCGGACGCTGTCCGCGCACGGGCTCACCGAGCGTGTCCGACACGGTCTTTAGCGGTTCGCCGAGCAAAGCCCCGATGCACGGCTGGTTGCTGCGGAGGTGACGCGACCGTATCCGGCCTATATCTCGTTTGCCTCGGCGTTGGCCGCGCACGGAGCGATCGACCAGATCCCGCGGGAGACCTCACTCGCATCGTTGAGCCGGCCGAAGCGGGTGCGGACTGCTCGGGGGAACTTCGTGGTTCACCGGCTTGCGCCAGAGGTCTTTGGAGGTTTCGAGGTCAAGGATGATGTGGCTTCCTGAGCTCGATCTGCCCGCCTCGCTCTCCCGACGACAGGTCGACGCCTGGACTAAACGGATTAGTTCACCTCGACTACGTCGGCTAGTCGCGGACCGGATCGCGAAGACGCTGGAGCACGCGGAATTCGAGGACGCCGTCAGCGCCAAGCGGCGCTGACGCCCGGCTGCGCGCCTGCTGTTTGTGGCGGGCACGACCGAGACCTCGCGGTAACGATGCGCGCACCTCCTCGTTCGACCATGTGACACGTCGCCTCGCTCGAGTGCACAATGACGAACGCACTGGGGAGGTGACGGAAGAGAAGGGGGACCTCGAACTTGCCCCACGTGCGCCATCCGCGACGACTCGTCCTCCTGATCGGGCTCTTCCTGCTCGCGCTCTTTCCCTTCGCCGGTCCGCCTGCCGTGGCATCGCCGCGCGCGAGCGGCATCACCGTCGCCACCGAGAAGACCTTCGCCGCCCCGGCGGTGAACGCTCCACTCACGCGCGAAGGTGGCGGCAACCCGAGCCGCGCCGAGGTTGCCTCAGACGTCGGCCAAACAGGGCCAGACACGCTCCTCTACACATCCGACGTCGTCGACGCGGGACAGCTGTTCGACCGCATCGGCGTGCACTGGCGCGCCGCGCCTGGAACCGAGAACAGCTTCTTCGTCGAGCTCCGCACATCGTCCAACGGGACGAACTGGACCGATTGGGCCCTCCTGACCGCCGACGAGGACATGGCCAACCCCGACACCAACGAGTGGTACGCCCCACCGCAGCTCGCCACCGACAACGCGCGCTACGCCCAGTACCGCGTCTGGCTCACCGACGGCGACCCCAGGGACGTCGTGCGCGTCGGCATGACCTTCATGGACGTCGACGATCTCAACGCCGGCCCGATCGCGCGCTTCGTGAACGATTTCGTCGGCGCCGCGAAAGACGTCGCGCGTTCGTTCACCGAGCCCGCGGCGGCGAACGCGGCGGCGGTCGGCGCGACGAAGGTCCTCTCGCGCCAGGACTGGGGCGCCGACGAATCGCGCATGCAGTGGGTCCCGCGCACCTACCCGGTGCAGAAAGCCGTCGTGCACCACACCGTCACCGACGACGGCGGCACCAACGTCGCCGCGACGATCCGCTCGATCTACTACTACCACGCGGTCACGCGGGGCTGGGGCGACATCGGCTACAGCTATCTCGTCGACAAGTACGGCAACGTGTGGGCCGGCCGGCAGGGCGGCGACGGCACCGAGGGCGGTCACGCGTACGGTTGGAACAAGGGGTCGATCGGCATCGCCGCGATCGGCACGTACAGCGTCACGCAGCCGACGCCGGCGATGGTCGGCGCGATCGCGAACATCATCGCGACGAAGTTCACGCAGTTCGGACTTCAGCCGTTCGGCGCGGTCCAGTTCACGCACCAGGAGCAGGCGCCGGAC
>Ga0209056_10004532_pt1 | contig 14635 bp, 12 predicted proteins | sample GraSoiAngelo_114_FD_185876 | JGI IMG/M metagenome (GOLD analysis project Ga0209056, IMG submission 185876) | Grasslands soil microbial communities from the Angelo Coastal Reserve, California, USA - 14_0903_13_40cm (SPAdes) (version 2) | ecosystem: Environmental > Terrestrial > Soil > Grasslands... | reverse complement strand
TCTGCGGGCCGCGCGTGTGCGGCTTGACGTCTCCAGCGCGCCGACAGATCCATCAAACACGCCGTATCGATTGATCACAGGCGGTTGTGATGTCGACCTCGACGACAACTCGCCGGTGCCACATTGAAGTCAGAACCGCCTGCGGTAGCAGGTGGTTGATCGAAGCGCTGCGAGCGGTTTCTTACCAAGCCCTTGGCTTAACGATGAAGAAAGCACAAACCCAATCAGGAAAACCCGCTCCGACGTCTACAGGCGTTATGAACAAGAATGTTTCGGCGATGAACGATTTGCTTAGCGACCGCCGCGCTCTTTTCTTAATCATCGCCTCGACAGTTCTGGTTTACGCCAACTCGCTGAGCGGCGCGTTCGTTTTCGACGACACCAAACAAATCGCCGGCAATCCCGCACTACGATCCTGGGGCAATATCGCGCGCGCTTTCACCAGCGACGTGTGGGCTTTCCAGCGTGGCACGCTCACTAGAGACATTCCGCCGCCATACTATAGACCGCTATTCACCGCTTATCTGACGGTCAATTACCAATTGTTCGGATTGTGGGAACCCGGCTGGCACCTCATGAACCTACTGGTGCATACGGGCGCAACGGTCGCGATCTATTTCTTGCTGAAACGCCTCTCGGGTGATCGTGTAATCGCAACGATTGCGGCACTTATCTTCGGTCTTCATCCGGCGCACGTCGAATCGGTGTCGTGGATCAGCGGCATCCCCGATCCACTCGCCGCACTCTTCTTTGTGCCGAGTCTGATTTGGTATGTGCGCTATCGCACTGAAGGAGAAAAGAAATTCCTGGTCGCGTCGGTGATTGCTTATGGCTTATCCGCATTGTGCAAAGAAACGCCACTCGCATTGCCTCTCGTCTTTATCGCCTGGGAATTCGCGCGAGCTCAACCTAAGCGCAGTTTCAATACCAAGATGCGCGAGACGATCCCGCAGCTTATTCCCTACGCTTTGATGGCCGGCGCGTATCTTGGGCTGCGATTCTCCGTGCTCGGCCGCATCAGTTGGAAGCATCCATTCATGGCCCAGGTCCCTGACTATGCGATCTGGATGACCGTGCCTTATGTCGTCGTCAGTTACTTTAGGCACTTGATTGCGCCATTCTATCTGAGTCTTATTTACGTCACATCATTCGTTACGAGTGCGACTGATCCAAGATTTTTCGTGCCCACGGGGATCCTGTTGTTTGTCGCAGTGCTATTGTGGGTTTATCGCAAGAAACTGAGCGGCGATGTATGGATCGGCATGGCTTTGATTGTCGCGCCTTTGCTGCCCGTGTTGAATCTGCGAGTGTTTCACTTCGAATACATCGTTCAAGATCGATATCTCTATTTACCGTCAATCGGCTTTTGCTATCTGGTCGCGTGCTTGATTATGCGGTGGTCACGCCGGCCGCATCTGGCCGCCATACTGGCAGGTGCAATCGTCATAGCCTTTGGCGCCAGCACGATTGCCCAGAATCGAGTTTGGCATGACGCAGTCGCCCTATGGCAGCGAGCGGTCTACTATTCGCCCGCCTCCTGGTCCACCCATTACAACCTGGGATTGGCGTACCTCAATCTAAGACAGAATGACGCCGCTCTGGCTCAATTAGCCGAGGCGAAACGTTTGAGTCCACGCGAACCTACCGTGCTAAACAATTTCGCTTTGGCACAAAATGCGGTCGGGCAGAAAGCCGAGGCGATCGCGACCGTAAAACAAGCGCTGGCAATCGATCCAACTTTGCTCGAAGCGCACAACAATTTGGGCGCCTTTTTGTTCGATCAGGGCTCGTACGCAGACGCTCAGCGCGAGTTCTCTGCAGTCCTCGCGCGTGATCCATCGTCCGTTTCAGCGCGTTTTAATTTGGGCCGCACGCTGGCGGCAATGGGCCAGCAGACCGCAGCAATCAAGACCTTCGAAGAAGTTCTGCAACTGACACCGAACGACGCCGAAGCCCACTATCAGCTTGGCTTAAGCTACGCCGCCTCCGGCAGAATGAATGATGCGGTAAGCGAAATTCAGCGCGCTTTGAGTTTTCCTAATGACGCGCAAATCCGGCGAGAGATGGAAACGAAACTGGCTGAGATTCAGAAGACTCGGTAGAAACATATGAATTTTAATAGAACCAGGATCGAATGGAAATGGGGAGTGCTCGCCGCCCTGGCGATGACTTTCATTGGTCTTTATCCGCAGATCAATTTGTGGCTGGCACGTGGAACACAATGGCAAGGTTCCTATGTGCTCACGCAGGGCGATGAGATTGCCTATTCAGCCTACGTCAATGCTTTAATTGATGGCCGCCCGCGCCGCAACGATCCATTCAACGGACGTGATGACCTGCCCGGTAAGCCTACCTACGAATCGTTGTTTTCCATTCAATTTCTGCCCGCCTATGCCATTGCACTGCCGGCCAGACTCCTCGGATTCTCAACAGACACAGCATTCATCTGGCTCATTGTTATCGGCGCGATAACTTCATCGCTGGCAATCTTCTGGTTATTGGCGACGCTGACGGGTGATAGCAAGCTCGCCGCAGTTGGAGTCTTCTTTACGCTTTGTCTTGGCGCCCTCGCGGCTGCTCAGGGAGTGGCGCGATTGATGATCACCGGTAATCGCGTGCATGACATGTTTGCGTTTTTGCGGCGCTATGAACCTTCTGCGATCTTCCCGCTTTTCTTCATTTTTTGTCTGGTGGTGTGGCGCGCTCTGGTGGCAGAGACAGTACGATCACGAATTGCGTATTCCTTATTCGCAGGAACTCTATTTGCCGTTCTGGTTTTTTCGTATTTCTTCTTCTGGACGGCGGCTATTGCCTGGCTTGGAACTATCTTATTTCTCTGGATAGTCTTCAGGCGCAAAGACCTGAATGGCGTTCTGGTAACCGGCGGAATTATTGGAATATTCGCCATCGCTTCGATCATTCCCTTCTTCATCTTGCTGTCGCATCGCAACCGAAACATGGACGCAGTACACTTTCTTCGGTTAAGTCACGCGCCCGATCTATTCTATTTGCCTGAGATAATCGGCTTCATCGTCCTGGGAATAATCGGATTCGCCTGGCGGCGCAAGCTTATCGAAATCGGAAGCCCTTGGGTTCTATTTACGGCATCGTGCGCCCTGATGCTTGTCGTCGTGTTTAATCAGCAAATTATCACCGGCCGATCGCTTCAACCGATTCACTACAAGAGTTTCATCGGCAACTACATGGCTCTGCTGTCTATTGTGTTGCTCTTTTCGATCTTATGGCGCGCCCGCAATCCCAACCGACCGATTCCCCAGCGCCTGCTGGCTATGGCTACGCTGGTATGTTTGGGCTGGGGTGTCGTTGAAGTATCTGACATTACCAGTCGAGATGCTGCCGTTGCCAGGCTCCGAGACGAGGTGCTCCCGGTGTCGCGCCGACTCAACAGCATGGTAAGAGAAGATGGCAGCTTCGCCGCGGCGCGAGCCGGCAAAGCGCCGTACCCGGTGGTCTATGTATCAACGCTCGATGCCGTGCGCAGCATCGGAACCGCTAGTCCGCTCGCGGTTTTATGGACGTTGCATACGCCTGCCTGCGGCGTGAGCCCGACGGAAAGCAAGGAGCGCTTCTATCAGTACATGTATTACTCCAGTTTGACTCCTAGAGAAATCGGGAGCGGCATGTTGCAAGCGCGTTTCATCGTACTGGCGCCGCTGTTCGGCACCGAGCGAATCGTCGAAGGATTGATCTCTGATCCCAAACCAATCACCACTGATGAGATGGCCGAAGAGCTTCGTCGTTACATTGAATATGCCGAACACTTTTCGATCGCCCAGGCGACAAATCCGCAGCTTAATTTTGCCGTTGTGCCAAACGGGGAGGCGAAACCAAACCTTAATAATCTTGATAAGTGGTACGAACGCGATGCCGGCGAACAATTCGGCCTCTTTACAATCTATCGAGTGAAACTGAGGCAAGCGCCTCCAGGTTAAGAACCCGGCGCAATGGCCGAATAAACTTGCGACTCTAAAGAATGAGCCGAGATTATGCCAACAGTCATCGAAATTGATAGGTTGACCAAGGAGTACGAAGCTGGTTTTCTTCGCAAACGGAAAACCCGCGCTCTCGATACGCTATCCCTTAAGGTCGAGAAGGGTCAGATATTCGGTTTTCTGGGAGCAAACGGTGCGGGCAAAACTACCACGCTAAAGCTCTTGATGCGTCTGATTTATCCAACCTCAGGCACGGCGCGTATTCTGGGGCGCGATATCGGTGACATCTCGATGCACGCGCGCATCGGTTATCTTCCCGAAAATCCCTATTTCTACGATTACTTGACGGCACGCGAGTTTCTGAGTTACTGCGGACAATTATTCGGCCAGAAACACAGCACGCGCGCCAGCCGCACAGAGGCGTTGCTGACGCGGGTAAGTCTGGAAAAGAAGAGCTGGGATTTGCAGCTACGCAAGTTCTCGAAAGGTATGCTACAGCGTGTTGGTCTGGCTCAGGCGCTTATCAACGATCCTGAGATTGTGTTTCTCGACGAACCAATGAGTGGACTCGATCCAGTCGGTCGTCGCGAGGTGCGCGACCTGATTGCCTCACTCCGCGCCGAAGGAAAGACTGTTTTCATGTGTTCACACATCCTCTCGGATATCGAAGTGCTTTGCGACAGCGTCGCGATTTTGAAGAGTGGACGACTGGCTCACGCAGGCTCGCTCGATGAATTGCGTTCGCGCGAAACCCGACTTGTCGAAATCATTGCAACGGATGCTCCGGCCGATGCTTTGAAGCAGCAACTTGAGGTAAGGGCAACCGTGACCACAACCGCGAGCGGTGTTCGAATTGAAGTAAGTGATGAGCAAGAAGTCGACGCCGTGATCGCGGCCCTGCGCCGTGTGAATGGAAAACTCATTTCAATTCAGCCGGTGAGACAGTCTCTCGAAGAACTGTTTCTCGATTAGTAAGAAGGAAAGATCATTTTCCATTTGTCATTTGACATTTTTCATTTGCCATCGATCTTGGTGCTGTCGACTGTTTTAGAGTTAAAGCTTCAGCTTGTCTGCCAATGGGAAATGAAAAATGTCAAATGACAAATGGAAAATAATTGTTACCTAAACCGAAAGCCCGTCACTTCCATCTTGATGTTCGCGCGATCGTCTGTATCGGTGAAGCCTTCTACATTGATGCCAACAGACATGGTCTTATTGGGTCCTAATTCATCGCGCCTTCCCGGAATCACCACCAGCGTTCGGTCCCTCACGACTTCGTTCTGATGATCGACAACCGCCGCGCGCATCTCGAGTCCGTCGATCGTGCGGCCCGTAAAGTTACGCGCGGTCGTGTGGAGCGTCATCACAATATCACCCAACGCACGCTTGGCTTCGTCCGCCTCGGGATCGTCCAGCGCGATCAGTTTTTGATATTTGTCCCAGTCAGGCGATCCAGGTCGGATTGCGTTTTCGAGTCTCGGTGATTGGCTAACGCCGACCGTCTTTCGCAGCAGCAGATAGAAAAAAGCGCCGATAAAGACCGCCGCAATTACCGCCACGACGATGATTATCTTGCGCCGCGAGCTATCTTCGGGAATGCTGTGCTCAGCCGGCATCGTTTCTTTTGACGCTTATCTTAGCTTACTTGTTCCGGGCAGCGCGAGTGATTAAACGATGTAATCAATCCCATTCAAATGCGACTTCAGAAAGACCCGTGTCATCGGACGGACCCGGATTTGAGCCATAGTAAACGGACTTTATCACCAGTTTCACCCAACGGGTCCTGATCGATCCAACGTCGATCTTCTGACTCTCCATGATGTCGGCAAACTTCAGCTCGCGTGACGTGCCATCGGAAAACTGCGCGGTTATGCTGGCCAGACGATTGTTCTCGCCCCAAATCTGGGGGCTCTTGAAATACCCGGGCTGGATCAAAATGCGATGAACATTGATTTCGCGATCGAAATCGAAGCGAATCCACTCGCCCAAGCCGGGGCCGTCTACGCCTTCAATCCAGGCCGTGGTGCGCTTTCCATCGATTGCGTTCGAGGCGTAGTAAGTATTCGCCTGCAGCGCCAGCCGCACCGACGATGCCGACGCGGTGATTTTCAAAGGTGCGTTCGTTTGTGAATTCGTAGAACTGATTTCCTCAGAGCCGGGCGTTGCTTCGGGCGTTTTCTGACTCCCTCGATTGCCTGGCGACGGAGATGGGCCCTGGTTGGCTTGCGCTGATTCGTTGCCACCTGGCTGTCTGAGTACGAAGAACCCGGCGATTCCAACCAGAGCGAGCAACAGCACCGCGATTGCGATCACGCCGGCCGTCAGTAGCGGATTCGTCTGACGCACGACTCGCTGCTCGGACCCAATACCACCACCGCTCAAATAGGACGGAACTGTGGGGCCGGAGGACTTCAACGTCGGACTGCCGCGCGGCGGCATGATCTCAGTAGCCGGAGCCTCCGAATCGTGCGCGCTGAACAGCGGACTGCCATCCTCGAGACAGAATCTTAGCGTTTCGTCCGTATATTGCCGATTGCATTTTGGACACCGCTTCATCTTGAGCTTAAACGATCACGCCTTTTGATTTTTCGTTGATGATGGCAACTGCTTCCTCTGGGGTGTTGGCGAAGTTCAGAATTCTAACGTCATCGTCACTCACTGCAAGATGGCGTTGCCAATCGCGCACAATCGGTGGCCAGCAATCGCCGAGCAGAACCAGCGGCCTTGGATCCAGAACTCCCGTTTGCAGCTTGTTCCAAACCAGAGAGATTTCTGTAACCGTCCCCATGCCTCCACGCAGAGCGATGTATCCAACCGAACGCGTGATCAATCGCTGAAGACGTTCATAAAAATGTTCCGACGGCACTTTCTCTGTTAAATAACGATTCGGTTCAGACTTGAACTGATTCATCGTGATGCCGATGACGCGCCCACCGCGTTCGTGCGCGCCACGGCTCGCGGCTTCCATCACTCCGGAGTAGCCGCCCGTGCAAATCGTTAAGCCCGCATCAGCCAGCAGTTCGCCGACGCGCAGCGCCTGCGCGTATTCCAAATCAGACTCGCGACATTTGGAGCCGCCGAAAATCGTCACGATTCTTTCCGAAATCGCACTCACTGGGCAACCTCGCTGCTCATCATGAGCGATCCTGCGCGTTTGTATTCTTCGTAGTCTTCCCTGCTCTTGAAAGAACTGCCCGTGTAATTCTCCGGTATCGGAGTCGGATCAAAAAGACGCTCATCGCGGATATGTACGAAACCGGCATCGATGAATAACGAATGGTAATCGCCGACGCTGAGCAGCTCAACCGGCACCTTCAAAGTATCGATCCATTGGTGCGTGGCCTCGTTCTCCCAATAAAGATCCATGATCGCGACGAACAACCCTCCCGGTTTCAGGACGCGATGAATTTCTTTTAGCGCCTGCGGAATATTCCGGTAGTAATAGAGCGACTCCATCGAAAAGGCGTGCGTGAATTCATGGTCGGGGAATGGAAGTTGTTCGGCGCTGGCGATTTCAAAGTCGACGTTGGGAAGCGATCTCGATGATTCACGCGCCACCCGAATCATTTCGTCGGAAATGTCGATGCCTGTGACGCGGCCGTTGAATGCATACTCAGCAAGCATTCGCGTTGCCCATCCCGATCCACAGCCTACATCCAGCCCACGCGCGTCCGGCGAGATCCGCATCCGCGCAATCGCCTGTTCACCAACCGGGCCGATGGCCCTTCTCCATGCTCTCGCCTTTGCCGGCGCGGGCCCATTCGTTGAATTCGGTTCGGAGTTGTTCGTCCATTGATTGCTGAAAAATCAATCTAAGCGTAGTTAACAGACGTCTGAAAAACTCTCTTTTCTCTAGCCCAGGCGTTCACGCCTGGGTAACTGGAGTCGATTAATTCACAAGCCTCCTTCAGGAGGCTTTGGCATAACTGCTTTAGCCATGCTCTTACCCGATGCTGCTAGCGAAAGCCCCATAAATGGGGCTGAAGAATTCACACTACTTCGGCAACCCAGGCGTGAAGAGTCCGTGTCAGAACCGCGAGCGGTAGCGACCGGATCATCAAGTTTCGCGGAATTGTTAGAGTCCCATCGCTACCGCTCCGGGTTCTGACACGAGTTTTGACACACTCTCTGAACGCCTGGGCTAGTGGAAAAACTAACATGATTGTCTCGGACTATACCGTGAGCTGTAATCAAATTCGGTCTCGACTCTCTCCAGTCAGGTTCTAAGGTGTCAACCGATAAAGCATCCTCGGAAACGGAATCGTTTCGCGCACGTGTTCGATGCCGCACATCCACGCAGTGCAACGCTCGACGCCCATGCCGAATCCGGCGTGCGGCACGCTGCCATAGCGGCGCAGGTCGAGATACCATTCAAATGCCTCTTGTGGCAGGTCGTGCGCGGCAATTTGCTTTTGTAAGAATTCAAGTGACGTAGCGCGCTCGCCGCCGCCGATGACCTCGCCATAACCTTCCGGCGCGAGCACGTCTACGCCTAACGCCAGTTCATCGCGTTCAGGGTCGCGCTTCATGTAAAAGGCTTTGACTGCGGCCGGGTAATGATGAACCATGACCGGTTTATCGAATTTGCTGGAGAGATACGTTTCATCCGGCGCACCAAGGTCGCCGCCCCACTCGAACTTTTGTTCGAGCGCTCCCTGCTCGAATCCTTCATCCAGCATCTTCACGGCATCATCATAGTGCAGACGCGGGAATGGCGGTATGATCGCTTCTAATTTGGAAGTGTCGCGCTCCAATGCCTTCAATTCTTCAGCCCGATCTTCGAGCACGCGCGCAGCAATGTACGAAAGGAATCGCTCGGCGAGATCCATTACGTCGTCGAGCGTGGCGTAGGCCATTTCCGGTTCGACCATCCAGAACTCGGTTAAGTGCCTTCGCGTCTTTGATTTCTCAGCGCGAAACGTCGGACCAAAGCAATAAACCTTGCCGAATGCCGCGGCCGTAGCTTCGTTGTAAAGCTGGCCCGATTGCGTGAGGTACGCTTTTTCGTCGCCGAAGTAATCGACTTCGAACAGGGTCGTGGTTCCTTCACACGCAGCCGGCGTAAAGATGGGCGTGTCGCACAGCGTGAAGCCGTCATGGTCGAGAAAATCGCGCACTGCTTTCACTACCGTATGCCGCACTTTCAAAATCGCATGTTGTTTTTTTGAACGCAGCCAAAGGTGACGATTGTCCAAAAGGAATTCAGTCCCGTGTTCTTTCGGAGTGATGGGATAATCGTGCGCGTTCTGAAGGACCTGGGCGTCGCGGACATCGATCTCGACGCCGCCCGGCGCGCGATTGTCTTCGCGAACGCTGCCGGTGACGACCAGCGAAGATTCCTGGCCCAGAGGCTTCAATGCTTCCCACACTTCGGGCGCGACGGAGTTCTTGGCGACGACGCATTGCACGATGCCGGTGCCGTCGCGTAGTTGCGGAAACAACAGCTTGCCGCTGGAACGCATATTGTAGAGCCAGCCTTTGAGGGTAACTTCTTCGCCGACGTGTCGAGATAATTCAGTAATGTAGATCTGTCCCATAGTCAGTTTATGTGTTCCAGAGATTCTTTACCACATAGACCCGAGAGATCGCACAGAGGCCCACAGAGAAAAGCTATGTGCTTCTCTGTGAAGCCTCTCCGCTCTCTGTGGTGATTTCTTCGTCAAACAGAATGGAGTCCCATTCGCTCTGTAATCATTCGTTGGAGCACTGGAAAACGTTCCAACCATTCCGCGGCCTGAAGAACAATCGTCAACGTGGGTCGAATGTGCCTTTCGTAAAATGCGCTGCGACCGCAGACCGCCGTTTGATACGAAAACGTTCCCGTAGCCTTCAAGCCGCGCTGAATCGTCATCAACCGAAACTCATTCGCAAAATCATCCGGGTCGATTGCCGCAAGACCCCGTCGTCGCCGCGCTTCAAGAAAGAACAGCCGATGCGAGCGCAATTCCCCGAGCGAAGGCGGTTCCGGCTGCCGATCCAACAGGAGCGAAACCAGGTCGTAACTTGCGGGCCCCATCCGCGCATCCTGATGATCTACGATGCGAATTCGGCCCTGCTTATCCACCATCAAATTCGCAGCATGGTAGTCGCGATGACAGAGGACGCGCGGACAAGCGGCCAATTCGGCCGCGATGTCATTCAGTTCGACTTTCAATTCTGCCGTCTCGCCGTGCTTCAGTTGCTCGCCGCGCAAGCTGCCAAAGTAATGTTCGAAAAAGAAATTCAACTCCCAGGAAAGCTTCGGCTCGTCAAAGGCCAGGCGGCTTGCGATTGAATCGCGCGCGAATGCCTTAGGCGTCGCGGCTTGAATCTGCGCGATGATTTCGATCGCCGGCTCCAGCAACGCCTCTCGATCTTCGTCGGAAGCTGTTTCAAAGACGCTGCATAACTGTCGGTCGCCCAGATCTTCCTGCACGATGATGCCGGACGTGCCGTCGCTGTCGTAGACCTCGGGAACCGGCAATCCGGCTTCGATGAACAGACGCGTCACGTCGAGGTAAGGATGCACCGCAGGATCGAATGGCTCGGGATAAACGGCGGCGACGGCCGTTCCTTTGTCCCAGGGGATGCGAAAGTATTCGCGCGTTGACGCATCCGGGGTAAGCGCGACAATCTCGCCCTTGCCCGCGCGTCGATGCTTCGCCACGTAAGAGGCGATGCGATCACGCGCGCTCGTAGTGAAAGCGTTAGCACTAATTTGAATGGCTGAACTCATGCAACGAAGGTTTAGGGTGTTGGGTTTAGGGTTTCGGGTGTGAACAATAATGGCTTGTTATTTGGTCCCAGATAAGAACGACTCAGATTAAGACTCTAAGTTCCGCACCCCACACCCGACACCCAACACCCCTGCGTCGGTTAATCGAATCTTATCATCGCGATAAAGAGACGACAAAGTTCTCGCCTTTAGTCTCGCCCTTCAACGCTCTGGCGGGAGGAGTAACTCCCGCTACTAAATCGGCTCGAACGACTATGGAATCCTCAATTCGATCACCGGCAGGTATGCGTACTGCGTCGCCGAGAACCGCCCGTCTAACGCTTGCGCCTCTTTCGACAATTACATCGTCCCATAAAATCGAATCATGCACCTCGGCCGCTGCGTCAATCAATGGATTCCGGCCCATATACGTATCGCGGTCCTCCGCTCGCAGCAACGCCAGACTAATATCGAGATATCTCGGCAAGGTGGAAAGTTCATACCAACGTCCCTCGGCGACGTGCGCCGCAATCAGTTCGCCTTTTGCGATCGCCTCCGGATAAACCTCAACCGTCGAATGTGAAAACACGCCGCGGGGAATGTAATCAAAGATGCGCGATTCGAGAACCTGAATTCCGGTGAACATCAAGGGCGCATTGTGTCCGACAAACTTCAGTTTGTCGTTTGACGGCCCGTCGACGTCGTTCGACGAAGGCATGCCACCAAACCGCTTCACGAATCCACCTTCAGTCTCAACGATACTAAAGCGCGCGCGCGCAACGTTCCTTTGCAACACCAGCGTGGCCAGGGCTTTTGTGCGCCGGTGAGTCTCGAGCGCAGCGCGCAGATCGATGTCGGTGACGATCTTGCCGTTGACGACCACGAAGGTATCGCCCTGCAAGAGATTTCGCGCGTTATCCAGAGCACCGCTCGTCCCCAGGATCGCCGGCTCGTAAATGTACTGCAACGCTACTCCGAACCGACTGCCGTCACCTAGAGACCGTTGGACCGACTCAGGCTGATGATGCAGGTTCACAACTACGTCTTTGATTCCAAACTTCGATAGATACTCAGCCACGTAGCCAACTAGCGGTTTGCCGAGCACCGGCAACGCGGGCTTGGTACGATCGGCCGTCAGCGGCCATAGCCGTTCGCCATAACCCGCAGCCAAGATCATTGCTTTCATCGCACCGACATTCTAACTAACCAAAGCTGAACTCACTACTCAAATGATCTCAAGGTAAGGAAGGGTGGCTTGCCCCCGCTCTTTCTAAACCCGCGCTTGGTAAGTTGTCCTCCAGGATCTGGCGGGGGCAAGCCACCCTTCCTTACCTTGAGATCTTCCAGGTTCATTTGAGCAGTCTCTGGTTTATTTGTATCGCTGCCATTCCATGTCGTAAGCTTGCTCTGGTCCAGTCGCGCAAATACACTCAGCCTCAGGAATCAATGCCAACAGATACATTTCAGTCACTTCCCCTCGAACAACGCATTGGACAGTTTTTATTTATTGGTCTTCCCGGCGCTGAATTGGACGAAGTGGCACGCTCGCTAATCGAAGAGATCAAACCCGGCGGCGTGATCCTGTTTGGACGCAATGTTCAATCTCCCGAACAGGTTCGACAGTTGCTCGATGGTGTGCGCGCAATGTTGCCCGTGGTTCCGCTCTGTGGAGTCGATCAGGAAGGCGGCCTCGTCGATCGGCTGCGATTGATTTTTCCGTCGATGCCTTCCGCCCGGGCCATTCGACAACATGGCGATCTGGCAGGGGCTCGAACCCTCGGAAAGATCACCGGCGAAACCCTGCGCATGCTTGGGTTCAATATTAACTTCGCGCCCGTGATGTCGATCATAACTGAGGAGCGGAGCCAACTCACCAACGGTCTGTATTCGCGTTCCTTTGGCCGTTCGCCCGGCGAAGTCCTGGGCTATACGACGGTTTACATGCGCGGATTGCAGGGCGCCGGCTGTATCGGCTGTTTGAAACACTTTCCCGGCATCGGCGCCGGCGCCGTCGATTCGCATATCGAAATGCCGATGGTGCCGCTTTCGCGCGATGATTTGCTGGCGCAGGACCTGGCACCTTACATCGAACTCTTTCAACGAGCGGATGATCGGGTGCGCGTCGTCATGGTAAGCCATGGTGGTTTTCCCAACATCGATATCAAGAAAGGAATTACCGGCGGCTTGATCGAGCCGGCTTCGATCAGCGTGCGCATAGTTTCAAATCTCTTGCGACAGGAACTACGTTACAAGCATCTGGTCATCACTGACGATCTTGAAATGGGAGCGATTGCGAAACAGTACGAAATCGAAGATGCGGTAGTGCGGGCCTTCAATGCCGGTGAGGACATGCTATTGATTTGCGCGACGCCGGAAACGATTCGACGCGGATATCGCGCTCTGTTGGCGGCCGCGCGGGCAGGCGAAATTAGCGAGAAACGAATGAATGGTTCCCTGAGACGCATCGCCGCGACCAAAGCCCTGGCCCAACCGCCGTTGCCGTTGGACATGGATCGCTTCCAACAACTTGTCAACGACATAAAAGAACTCAACGTTAGACTCGAATATCGGTATCCGGGAGAATCGAATGTGCAGTAGTTTCAGATTCCTGAAGTGTCTTGCTCTAACCTCCGTGTTGTTGGCGATGCTATTGCCGACAGCATGCCGGCGCCGCAGTGGTGTTTTTGTCATAGCGCTTTCTGATCCAATTCGCACCATCGATCCTATCGGAGCTGCTTCGACCGAAGCCGCTCCTGAGCGCGTGCGCGTTTTAATTTTCAACTCACTGGTCAAGAAAGACGAAAAGTTTGACTATGTGCCGGAGCTCGCTTCAAAGATTGATCGATCCGAAGACGGATTGACCTTCACGTTTGCGCTGCGCGACGGAGTGACTTTCCATGACGGCCAGCCATTCACTTCAGCCGATGCCAAATACACAATCGATACCCTCCTCGCCAGCGACTTTGGGAAGTCGGCAAGTTTCTTCGCGCCGTCAACCAATGCAGCCACAAAATCATCGAAGGGGCCATCATACGTTAGCAGCGTCGAAGCGTCTGATCCTCATACCTTGATCATTCGCTTGACCACGGAATGGACTGGTTTGTTGTCGAATCTGGTCGCGATTCCAATGATTCCCAAGGACAGCTACGAGTCGCAGAAAACACACCCCCTTGGAACCGGACCTTTCAAGTTCAAGAGCTATGACTCTTCGCAGCAGGTTGTCGACGTGGAAGCAAATCCGAATTATTGGGACGGCCCGCCGAGAATTCCCGCGCTTCGCGTCCGCGTAATCAGCGATATGAACGCATTGCAGGCTGAGCTCCGAGCGGGCCGCGTGGACATGGCTCCGCTGCCAACGAGTCTTTCTCCTGATGCCGTCAACTCGTTCAAACAGGATCAGAACCTGCAAGTTCTTCAGTTTCCGGGCTCGAACCTTAATCTCCTCACTTTCAATGTCTCCGCGCCGCCGCTAAACGATGCGCGCGTGCGTCGGGCGATCTGCTACGCAATTGATAGGGAGACCATGGTCAGCAAGTTGCTGCTCGGGCAAGGCAAGATTGCGCACTCAATTCTGCCTGAGGAGTCGTGGGCCTTCACCGAGGGGACTACCTATCATTACGATCCGGCCGAAGCGAAGAAGCTGCTGGATGAAGCCGGCTTTCACGATCCGGATGGTGACGGACCGCAGATGCGTTTCTCGAAGCCACTGGTTCTCCGGATCATCGGCAGCAGCACCTCGGCGCGTGAATATGCCGGTGTGTTTCAGAATTACTTTAAAGAGGTTGGCGTGCCGATTACCATCGAAGCCGTGGAATCAACCACGCACTTTACAGAGATTAGGCGAGGCAATTTTGAGATTGCTTACGGTCAGTGGGTGGGCGGCAATCAGGATCCAATCTTCTACAAAGATTTGTTTGCCACTTCCGAGATACCAACAGAAACCCGCGCGTCAAAGAACCGTAGCCGTTACAGCAACGTCGCGCTCGAC
>Ga0209056_10004531_pt1 | contig 14638 bp, 15 predicted proteins | sample GraSoiAngelo_114_FD_185876 | JGI IMG/M metagenome (GOLD analysis project Ga0209056, IMG submission 185876) | Grasslands soil microbial communities from the Angelo Coastal Reserve, California, USA - 14_0903_13_40cm (SPAdes) (version 2) | ecosystem: Environmental > Terrestrial > Soil > Grasslands... | reverse complement strand
TGAAGCGACGGTAGGAGAAGCGACGGTAGATGAGACGACGGGTACAGTACGGGTTGAGCGCACGATGATGGTCGGTTGATATTTGAAGAAATATTTTGGCATGCTAGCGCACGAGAGACTGCAAGCTTGGAAGCTGTGCCATGAGCTAGTTCTCGCTGTCTATGCTGCAACCTCCTCGTTTCCCAAACATCAACTCTACGGTCTAACGTCCCAGGCCAGACGGTCCGCTTTCTCCGCGGCTGTCAACATCGTCGAGGGTGCTGCGAAGCGCGGGCCTCGAGAATTCAGAAGATTTCTCGATATCAGCATTGGGTCCCTCGCCGAACTCGCGTACACTTTGCGAGTCGCAAGAGATCTGCAATTTCTTGATTCCAAAGATTGGTCTGATTTGGAAAGGATTCGAAGAAGAGCAGGTGTTATGACGTGGAAACTTTATGCTGCAATTCGAGAGGTTGCCAAGCGGGCTTGAAATTACCGTCGTCTTCTCTACCGTCGCCTTCTCTACCGTCGTCTTCTCTACCGTCGCCTTATCTACCGTCGCCTTATCTACCGTCGAATTATCTACCGTCGTAGTTATCAGCCCACATCCTTCCAGTCAATTCCGTAAGTCCGGCCGCACTCGGAGCATTTCGCGTCTTTGCGGCCTTCCGGGATGACCGCGCGCGCGTGACAGCCGGGACACACCACGTGGGGCTCGCGCACGACGCTCCAGTTCTTCGGACGGTCACCGCGGATTTCGATATCGCCACGAAGAATGCGGATCTCGACGTGATGGACGTCGAGCACGACGTAGTCCTTCGGCGGATCCTCCACCACGCGATACCACGCTCCCCGCCGCAGTCCCTGTGGCTCGGCGCGGTTCCCGCGACTCCGTGCCCATCCGATGTCAGCCATGCTTCCCTCGTACGAGTACCAGGATGGCGGCTTGCGGCACCACGAGATACGTCTTGCCCTCGAATGTGATTTCCACCGCGGCTTTGCGGAAGAACAGCGCGTAGTCGCCCATTTCAGCCTGCATCGGCAGGTACTTCACGTCCGCGCCGTGAATTTTCCACGGCTCCTCATCCATACTTGCGGGCTCGGCCATCGGCGTCCCCGGCCCGGTGGCGACGATGCGACCGCCCTGCACCTGGCGGCCTTCGAGGGCTGACGGCGGGAGATAGAGACCGACGTTCGTGCGCTCTTCCCCCTCCTCGGGGGTGATCAGCACGCGATCTCCAACAACGATCAGACGTTTCGGGTCATCCGACACACGAGATGAGTAGCGCCGTTTGGGCATTCCGCGCAAGTCGCAGCACCCTCGTGATGGGCGTCACGCGGCTTTTGCTTGACTTGTCCGGTCCGGTTTATAACAATGTGCCCGCCTCGATTCGCTCGCCGTCCTATTCCTGGGAGGGCTCCGCCGATGCAAGAGACTGTCGCGACTGCCGCGCAGACCCAGCAGTGGGCGTTCATCCTATCGCAGCTGCTCGATTGGGTGATGGCTGGGTTGGCGTGGATTGTCCCATTTCAGAGTCGTGTGTTCAACACGATTCTCCAGGGAAACTCGTTCTGGGCTCTTGCTGGCACCTCCGTTCTCCTCGTGCTGCCCGCAGCCGTATTTATCGCAGGTATCTGGGGCACGATGGTGGCTCTCTACACGATTCCCTTCCGCCTGGGCCGCTCCGTGACCCTGATGCAGTCGGTGGCGTTGGCGTGGTGGGATGCGCTGCGGATGGTGTGGTTCTATTGGGCCGGTCTCGTGAAGTTTCTCATCGTGCTGGTCGGTTGGGTCTGGGGCCTGCTCAAGCTCAGCGTGCAGATAGTGTGGGGCACACTGAAGGGCGCAGTCACATCGCCGCTCGCCATGCTCGATGCGACGTCGCGCCGCCCGGGCGTGCCCTGGCCGGCGTTCTTCATGCTGCTCGTATGGTCGGCGGTCGAGGCGACGATCTTCACGTTCACGCTGCGCCCGACGATGAGCGAGCTGCTCGCTGACCTCACCGGTTATGAGGTCAACGGCTTCGCGCTCGTCCTGATCCTCTGGATTTTCCTCGCGATCATCATCGCCGGCAGTTTCGCGTGCATCCACGTGCTCAATGAGGCTGTCAAGGCGAAGCAGACCGGCAACATCATCTTCATGATCCTGGTCGAGATCGCCGTCGCCATGTTCGAGGTGCTGTTCCTCTATCGCGAGCTGGTCGACGCCATGACACCGTGGTTGGCGCAGCAAGGCATCCAGCTCGGCGTCTTCGGCACCATCGGCCTGGCCTTCTTCGGCTGGATCGGTGTGCGCGGCATGACCTGGTTCCTGTTCGGCCGGTTCGGCGCGCCGGCGCTCATCGGGTTGTTGGGACGTCAGGCATTCGCGGTCGAAGGATCGGCCAGTCATGCCAGCGCCCCGCTGCCGGATTACTGGAAGGGCCCGATCAGCGCGCTGAAAGCCGAGCGCGAATGGTTCCGCAAGGAAGCGCGCGAGCTGTTCGAGCTGGTGTCGCTGCCCGTGCTGCAAGTGGTCGCGGCCGGCCTCAATTTCCTGTTCGTCGTCTTCACGGGGCGCGGCCATTTCACGCTGCCGTTCAAGTCGATCGACGACGTGTTGGCGAGCACGCACTTCCCGGCCCGGGTCAGCGGCGAGGTGGCCCGATGAGACGGGCGTTCGCCGGAGTTCTCGCTCTTGCGCTCGTCGCATGCAAACCACCAGCCAACGCGCCGCCACCGCGCTCGACACTGGTCGTCGGGCTCGACATCTCAGGCTCGTTCCGAAAGAGCGGCCAGTTCGACGACGCGCTGCACTATGCGGCGCTCTACATCTACGGCCACATCCATGCGCTGGGCGGCCTCAAGCAGGCGACCGACGTCTTCGTCGGTTCGCTCGGCGGCGAGCACGTCGGGCAGCCGAAGAGCTTTCATCCCATCCAGGATCTCTACGGCAAAACCCCGGCGCAGATCGAGAACGACCTTCGGAACTGGTTCCCGGAGGAGGATCCGATCACCGATTTCAACTCGTTCTTCCAGCGCACGGCGGTGCACATCAAGCGCCAGAACCTCGTGCTTGCGCCGCTCAACATCGTGTTATTCTCCGACGGCATACCCGACTTCCCCGGCGCGGGGCGAATGCCGCCCAAGGAGCGCTACGCCAAGATCGACGTGAGCCCGATCGAGTACTTGTCGCGCAATGTCACCATCCGATTGCTGTACGCGAAGCCGCAGGAGGCGCAGAACTGGGAGGGATTCGTGCCCCGCAACCGCGTGAAGATCTGGACGCAGGATGAGCAGGTGATGGGCGGTTGGCACCGGCACGAGATCCAGGGCGTCGCGATGGAGCGTCAGGACTCCCTGTGGAGCTGGACGCAGCAGATCGTCGACTTCCGCGTCCGCCGAGGGAAGATCCTCTAGCAGTACTGCTCGAACGCAGCAGTCAAATCCGCCGCAATGTCGCGGGCATTCCGCCCCTCGATGTTGCGACGCTCCAGCATGAAGACCAGCTGCCCATCCTTGAACAGCGCGATCTGAGGCGATGACGGCGCATAGCCGGTGAAATAGCCGCGTGCGCGAGCCGTAGCGTCGGCATCCTGGCCCGCGAAGACCGTCACGAGACGCGCGGGCCGGCGCGGATGCTGGATCGCGAGCGCGGCTGCCGGCCGCGCATTGCGCGCCGCACAGCCACACACTGAATTCACAACGACCAGGGTCGGCGCGCGCTCGCTCGCCAGTACGCCGTCGACCTCCTGCGGTGTCCGCAGCTCTTCAAAGCCCAGCCGAGTCAGCTCCTCGCGCATCGGGCGCACCATTTCGGGGTCGTACATTGGAACGTTCAGATTACGCATGCTCACCTCGCGGAACTCATGTCCCGTGGCACGTGTTTGACCTCCACACAAGCTAATCACCTCGTCGAGAGGAGCCGTCCTGGAATGGATACGAATCACTCTCCCATCGAAATCTTTGGGATCGCCGGTAGCCTGCGCAGCGGATCCCTCAACAAGGCGGCATTGCGTGCTGCCCAACAGCTCGCTCCGCCGGCCGCGGTCATCGAGGTCTTCGATATCGCTGACCTCCCACTATACAACGACGACCTCTGGGCCGGCGGCAACCCCCCGGCGCGTGTCCTCGAGCTCAAGCGGGCCGTCCGCGCGGCCGACGCGATTTTGCTCGTCACACCAGAGTACAACTACTCCTTCTCCGGCGTTCTCAAGAACGCGATCGACTGGGCTTCCCGACCCTACGGCGACAACGCCTGGAAAGGCAAACCGGTCGCGATCATGGGCGCGTCGGGCAGTCCGCTGGGCACGGGGCGCGCGCAATATCACCTGCGCCAGTGCTTCGTCTTTCTCGAGATGTACGCGCTGAATCAGCCCGAAGTGCTGATCAATCACGCCAATCAGAAGTTCGATGCGAAGGGGAATTTGACCGACGAACCGACGCGCGAGCGCATTCGCCAAATGCTGGCGGCCCTGATCGACCTCACGCACCGCGTCGCGGCACCCGGGGGGGCGCCGGCTGTTACTTCTTGAGGAACGCAGCGAGCGCTGCGCGGAAATCAGGAGTACTGCGACTCACCGCATTGACGTCCGCGCCGAGCCGCAAGCCGTCCTCGAAGCTGACTCCATCCAGCTGGTAGAACTGCTGCTTGGTGAAGGCGAGCGCCGAGGGGCTCGCCTCCGCGAGGACACGGAGCACCTCGCCCGCCTGTTCCTCGAAGTCGGCGTCTTCGTAGACGCGTGAAGCGAGACCCACCGCTGCCGCTTCCGTGCCGTCCAGAAGCCGCCCCGTCGTCGCGAGGTCGAATGCGATCTTTTCTCCGACGGCGCGACGCAGCATCGTCATCACGATCGCCGGGACGAAGCCACGCTGCACTTCCGGGTAGCCGAATTGCGACGATTCGGTCGCGAGCACCAGATCGCACGCCGTCGCCAGCCCGCAACCGCCAGCCAGCGCCCGCCCCTGGACCAACGCCACCACCGGCTTGGGGAGCCGGCGCATGCGCACGAAGATTCCCGCAAAGTGTAGAGCTGCCTGGCGATTCTGCTCGAGCGTGTGGTCGGCGGAGGCGAGCAGCTCGTTCAGGTCCATGCCGGCGCAGAAGTCTCGACCGGCGCCGCGCAGCGCCACGACGCGAACGTCGGCATCCAGGTCGGCCTGCGACAGCACCGCCGTGAGCGCGTCGATCATCGCGATGTCGATCGCGTTGCGCTTGTCGGCACGATTCAACGTCGCCGTAAGCACGCCGCCCGCCAGAGCGGTTAGAACGCGCTCCGTCACTTGCGTCCCTTTACGTCGATTGCCATCCGCAGCAGCGCGGTCGAGAACACCTTTCCCTGCGCGTCCGTCTTGAGCGAGATCGTCCCGCCGCCATCGAGAGCGCCGTGCAGCAGGAAATTCAACGCATTGAGGTTGGGCAGCTCGAAGCGCTCGACGGGTCCCGTGATCATGCCCTTAAAATGTCGCGCCACACGCGCCGCGGTCACCTGTTTGACGAGGATGGGATAGAAGGCCGGCTTCTTGGCGATGAGCCCGACGTTCGCCGTATCGCCCTTGTCGCCGGACCGGGCATGCGCGAGCTCGATCAGCCGTCGCTTCACGCTCGGACGAGCTCCACGGCGGGCTCGACCATGCGCTTGTCGATGAGCGCCGGCCAGTACGCCACGATCTCCTCCGGCTTCGGCCGCCCCCCTGCGAATCCCGTCACACTCGGCGGCCCGTTGAGAATGAGCGGTGCGATCTCACGGGTGAACCGGTCCACCGGTGCTTTGTCTCGGGCCCGCACACCGATGCGCAGCTGCACTTCTGGGATGGTATCCGGATCGATGTCGGCGAGGGCGAGCGATCCGTGCGTCGCCGTGGCGCCCAGAAACTCGGTGTGGATCGCTTCGAACTCGAGACCGAGATTCTTGAGACGCTGCCGCAGGATGCGATCGCCTGCCTGCGCTTTGACGAGCGCATCCGGCCATGCGTACACGAGCGTGCCGATCGCTTTGTAACCGTAGAAATACGCGATCGACACCTTGAGCTTGTCCGTTGCGGGCTTTCCCCTGACACCAGACACCCGAACCCTGTTCTTGCCCGCCTGAGTCAGCTTTATCGTCGTAAAATCCGCGACACCGTCGGGCGTGATGTACGCGCGCGGGTCGCCCATTTCGTAGACGAGCTGCTCGGTAACGCACGCCACGTCGATCCGTCCGCCGGTCCCCGGGTGCTTGACGAGGTGGAAGCTGCCGTCCTCCAGCGCCTCGACGATCGGATAGCCGACATTCGCCAGATCGGGAATACTCTCCCAGCGGTCAAGGCAATTGCCGCCGCTCGCCTGCGCCCCGCACTCGATGATGTGTCCCGCGACGGTCCCTGCCGCGATCAAGTCCCACGCATCCGCCGGCCATCCGAACGCATGCATCATCGGCGCGAGCGTCAGCCCGGTGTCGGTCACCCGTCCCGTGATCACGATCTGCGCGCCGCGTTGCAGCGCGTCGACGACGGGCGCGGCACCGAGGTACGCGTTGGCCGACAAGACCGTATCGCGGACGTCGCGCAGCGGTCGACCCGTGTCGAGGTTCTTGAGGTCGTGGCCGCGGGCGATCAAGCCGTCGAGCCGGCTGAGGAGATCGTCGCCCATGACGACGCCGATGGTGACCTTGCCGCCGAGTCCCAGCTTACGCGCGACCGCGGCAACGGCGGCCGCGCACGCGCGCGGGTTCACTCCCCCGGCATTCGCCGTCACTTTGATGCCGCGCTCGACGACCGTCGGAAGAATGCGTTCCATCTGGGTGACGAAGTCGGTCGCATAACCGAGCGCCGGATTGCGTGTCTTCTGCTTTTGGAGGATGGACATCGTCACTTCGGCGAGATAGTCCATCATCAAATAGTCGATGGGTCCGCCGGTGACCTGGCGGTACGGTGCTTCCAACCAATCTCCCCAAAAGCCCTGGCCCGCCGCGATGCGGACTGTCTTCAAGGCTCGAGTGCCGTGCGCCGGGCGGCAACCGGGCCCGCGAGCGTCGTGACCCGCGTCTCGATCAATGCCGTGAAGCCTTCGGGCATGTCGTGCTTGGGCGGCGCGGGGAGTCGCACGACACTGCGACCACCAGACACCACCGCAAGCGATCCGCTCTCGCCAATCGGTTCGTCCAGACCGAGAAACCGGACCCGCGCAGTACCGTGCCAGACATGTCCTGGAAGCTTTGCGAAGGCGGGGAAAAACTCGACCGTGAGCGGTGCGCCCAGCAGTGAATCGGGCAACGAGAAGCTCAGCCGGCCGAAGGCGTAGTTCAGCGCCTCGTTGCCACCGCGGATCTGCTGGCCGGTCGAGTCGTACGCGGTGACCGCAAAGTCCGTGAACTCGTCCCACAAGTCGGGCGGCAGGTCGATGTCCACCTCCATGCGCTTCGCCCAACGTGGCGGGCGCACCGTGAGCGTCTCGGCCGGTTGTCCGCGTCCGGAGATCGCGTATGTGCGCTCGACTCCAACCAGCCGGTGCGTAAACTCTGCGGTGACCGTGCTTCCGACATTCGACGCTTCGAGACCGTGCTGAGTGGGACTCAACGCCACTGGGCCCAGCTCCGCACGAACGGTCGCGGTCGCGGCAGCAAGCGGCGGCGCGAAGACATCCAGCTCGTAGACGCCGGTGACGAGATCCTCGGCGCGGACAACGGTCGTGGCGGTACCCCGCTGCTCGCGGCCGATGTCGATGTCCTCCGGCGCAGCGCGCGCCGGCTGACCATTCGGCTCATACAGTCGCACCGTTGCCTGTTGTCCCTGTGAGTCGGGTAACGTCACGGTCGCGCGCAGGGTGGCGCCGGGTGGTGTCACGCGGAGGAAGTATCGCTGAACAGCCGCTGGGCCAACGACTCGCCGCTCGTCGACAAAGACTTTCGATTCAAGGTCAATCGGCACGATCACGGTGTTGATCAGCTTGAAAAGGGGACCGGCAAGCGTGTCGTGCGGATTCCACGCGGTGACCGTTCCGACGTAGACACCCGGTGCGCCGAGCGCCGAGCGCCGGTAGGTGACACGGATCTCCGTCGTTCTCGGTCCCGCCGGGACGCTGTCTTCCGTGCTGAGCCAGGGGACATCCGAGCGCAACGCGAACACCGCGGCGCGCAGACCCGCCTCCGGCCGAACCGTGAATGTCTCGACGGAGTCCTCGTTTCCGGCAAAGCCATTGCGCCGAAACGCGGCGGAGACGCCGTCGGCCGCGCGCACCTCGTATCGTGAACCTTGATGTCCGGCTTCGAGCCACTGATATGCAGCCTCGAGGACCGGCACTCCCGCGCCTTCGTCGATGACACGCGCCCCGTTCAACGGATGCGCCGATACCCGGAGCGCCTGGACGATCTCCGCGGCACTGGGCCGGCGTCCTTCCTGAACGAGCGCGGAAATGAGACACGCCGCGAGCCCACTCGCATGCGGCGCGGACATGCTGGTGCCGCCCTTGATCTCATTGCCGGTATCCCAACGCGGCACGGTCGAGAATGCGACTCCCGGCGCCAGGATGTCGGGTTTCGCGAGCTCCCCACCGCGTGAGCTGAACCAGCCCATTACGTCACGTGGAGGCGGTGCGCCCTGCTGGGGCGGCTGGGTAAACACACCGGGGTAACTCGCGCCGACAGAGAGCGCGAGATCAGCAGATCCCGGAAAGCCCACCGTCGAGAGGCCCGGACCGTCATTGCCGGCGCTGATCGAGAACACTGCGTCCGGATGACTGAGGAGGAAGGCGTCGACGATGGAGTCGATGACGGCCTTCCCCTCGTGCTCGTTCCCGACGCCGAAACTGAGATTCAGGACAAGTGGCAGGTTGCGCTGCGCCGCGTACCGAGCCGCGTAATCCATCGCGCGCATCATGCTGCCGTGCACGGTGACGCCGCCGCGCGCGTTGTTGGCGATCTTGAGCCCGATGACCTGCGCGCCGGGCGCGACACCGGTGAAGCCGCTGACGTTGTAGAGGTTGTAACCGGCCGCGATCCCCGCCACGTGCGTGCCGTGTCCGGAGGTATCGAAAAACAGATCGAGCACGGGCACGCTGTCCGACCCGCTGAAGTTCGCGACGATGGTGAGCGGCTTGGTGCCGAGCGCGATCGTCTCGCGACCCTGACGGTAATCGTGGAGGGGCATCTCGTCCTCGAACGAGCCATCCAGGTTCGTATCGATGAACGCGACCCAGCCGTCCGATGCCCTCACGACCACCACGGGGAATTCATCGGTGTTGCGACCGTTGCCGTTTACGTCGGCAGCCGGTGCATGACCGAGGGGCAACTCGCGGAACACGCCGCGATACCATGTGGTCGCGGTCGTCAGCCGCGCGATGCGGGCCGCTCCACGCAGCGCGCTCTCGGTGGGCGCGGCGATGGGCGTGAGGGCGACACGGCCTTCGGCGGAGAAGTCCCGCAGCTCGATGACCTTCGGTGCGCCGGTGCTGGTCGCGATGAGTCCCGGCACGTTCGGGTCGATGCCGCTGTCCAGAATCGCGATCAAGACGCCACGGCCGTCGTACGTCGGATGCGCCGCGTGAAACACATCGACACCGGTGCTCTTCAACGGCATCAGGCCGAGCATGTACGCCACCGGTGGCTCGACCGCCGGTTCGGGCGTGTGACTGCCATCGGACGGTGTCGCCACTGGAGGCGGAGGCAATGGCGCGCTCGTGCCGGGAGTCGCCTTCGGAGCGACAGCTTTGGTGGTCGCGCAGGCCGCCGCAAGGAGGAGGAAACCGGTGACGAATGGCTTTAGCACGAGAGACTCGGCAGTGCAAAGGCCCCGAGGTGCGGGCCGGTGAATTCGGTGGATAGCTCGAGCAGAAACGCGAGCGTATCACGCGTTTCCTCGGGCGTGAGAATCGCATCGACAAAGCCGCGCGCGCCCGCAAAGGTCGCGTCGAGCTGGTGTTCGTAGTCGGCGCGCATGGCGTCGACCGCCGCGGCGTTTTCCGGCTTGACGGCGTCGGCGCCGTAGACCGCCTGAATCGCCGACTCGCCTTCCATCACGCCCATCCGGCCCGTCGGCCAGGAGACGATGAAGTCGGGATCGAACCCCTGCCCCGCCATCGCGTAGTAGCCGGCACCGGACGCGTGATTGACCGTGAGCACGAGCTTCGGAACCGTCGCCGTCGCCATCGCTTCGACGAAACGCGCGCCCGCGCGAATAATACCAGAGTGCTCGGCCTCCGTCCCAACCATGAATCCGGAGACATCCTGCAGGAAGAGCAGCGGCAACCGTTCGCGATCGGCATTCTCGATGAAGTACGCCACCTTTTCGGCGCTCTCCGTGTAGATGATGCCGCCGATCTTGGGAGCTTCGCCTTTCGACTTGCCTTTGATCACGCCGCGCGAGTTGGCAATCACGGCGACTTGTCGGCCTTCGATGGCGGCGTGCCCGCAAATCATCTCGGGCGCGACGTCAGACTGAAACTCGTCCAGCCCACCGGCGTCGAGCAGGCACTCGAGCACCGCGCGCACATCGTAGCTCATGCGATGATCAGCGGGGATCAAGTCGTACAAGGCCTTCGCATCGCGCTTGGGAGCGGGGTATGTGCGCCGTAGCGGCGGCGCGTGTGGCAATCGGGCGACATATTCGCGAATCCTCGTGAGGCACTCTTTATCATCCTTCGCCCGGTAATGGGCGACGGCGCTGATGGCGGTATGCGTCACCGCGCCGCCCAGCGACTCGGCGTCCACGACTTGACCGGTCGCGCCTTTCACGAGGTTCGGCCCCCCCAATCCCATAAACGAGGTCCCGTCGACCATAAAGATCACGTCGGACAGTGCCGGCAGATACGCACCACCGGCGATGCAGGGCCCCATGACGGCGGAGATTTGCGGGACGTTCAGATAGCGGCGCATGATCGAGTTGTAATAGAAGATGCGCGCCGCCCCGTACTGCCCCGGAAAAACACCGCCTTGATACGGCAGATTCACGCCCGCCGAATCGACGAGGTAGATGATCGGAATGCGTTGCCGCATGGCGATCTCCTGGGCGCGCAGGATTTTCTTGATCGTCTCCGGCCACCAGGAACCGGCTTTGACGGTCGCGTCGTTCGCGACGACCACCACCGGGCGTCCCTCGATGCGACCCAAGCCGGTCACGACGCCGGCGGCCGGCGCCTGACCGTCATATTGATCCCACCCGACCAGCAAGCCGATTTCGACCCAGGGACCATCGCGATCGAGCAGCGCGGTAATCCGTTCGCGCGCCGTCAACTTGCGTTGATCGTGCTGGCGCTTGATGCGCTCCGGCCCGCCCCCCTCCTCGAGGCGCGCGCGCAGCTTCTTGTATTCTTCGGTGAGGGTCTTGAGACGATTCACGCGGCGACGTGCTCCGCCGCCCACTCCTCGATGTACTTGATGAGATCGGACGTCGGCGTGCCCGGACCGAACAGCTTGCCGGTGCCCTGGGTCTCCAGCGCGTTCATGTCTTCGGGGGGGATGATGCCGCCACCCGTGAGCAGCACCTCCTGGCGGCCGGCCGCGTCGAGCAATTTGCGCACTCTCGGAAACAGCGTCATGTGCGCGCCCGACAAAATCGATAGGCCCACGACGTCCACGTCCTCCTGAATCGCGGCCCGGGCGATCATCTCGGGCGTCTGATGCAGCCCCGTGTAGATGACCTCCATCCCGGCATCCCGCAGTGCCGCCGCCACGACTTTCGCGCCGCGATCGTGTCCATCGAGTCCGGGCTTTGCAACTAGTATGCGGATCGGGCGGCGGCGTGCGGTCATCGCGTGCGGAAGCGCAGCAGTGCCGCGAGCCCTTCCACGGCACGACAGGCCTTCTCGTCGTACAAGACGTCGACCTGGGCGCGCTGGCGGAGGCCTTCCTCGACCGCCTCGTCGATGCGCGCATCGTCATTGCGCCCGTCCGCCAGCAGCGTGCGCACCTGTCCGCGCGTGAGCGCCTTGAGGGTCGGTTCGATACCATTGACTGCCCAGCCCTCCGGCACGCCCTCTTTCACGGCATCGGCGTGCGCCCGCTCCCAGGCCCGCTCCCGCTCCTCCCGGAGCGCGAGCGTTGCGTCCCGCACCTCGGCGGGTGTGGCTTTCTTGGGATTGAGCTTCACGACGCCGAGCACGAGGTCGTGCACGTAACTGTGAAGGTGGGGAATCACCGCACCGGCATCCACTCCGACTCCGCCGAGGACGATGCCGCTCAGCGGCTGCTTGCGATTGAGCTGGAAGATGCGGTCGGCGATCTGCGCGTACAGCCGCTGCTTTTCCGTGCGGATCCGCATGTGGTAGTTGTATTCGCCCGCGCTGCCGGAGGGGGTGCCCGCGCGTGCCAACACCTGTCGCTGCTCGGCGCCGTGGAACTTGCTCGCGCGAGACGCCTCAATGCCGGCGAGGGCGGTGAGCTCGACGCTGTCGTAGGCGGTCACGTGGAAGAAACGCGCCGCGGTGCGATCGTAAATCACCGCCAGGATCGTCCCGAACTCCTCCTCGAGGGCGAGTAGCTCGCGCACCAACGGCTCATGGTCCACGGCCAGCCGCGAGCGGTGTACGTGCGGAAGGGGCAGCACTTCGAAGAGACCGAGGTCGCGCGAGCTGAACAGCGCGATACCGCGGGCGTGTGGCAACCGGCCCGGCTCCTCGAGGTAGTCGATCACGCGATGGAGATCGGCTGAGATACTTTCGCGCTCCTGATGCGTGCGTGGCTCCCGGGCCAACGCCGCCTCCATCTCCTTCACGCGGTTTTTCATCTTGATGAGGTACTTGCCACGCGTCCGGTCGCGCGGCTCGAGCTTCAGGTAGCACGTCACAATCCACTGCGGTCCCGGCTCGATGGAGGCGAGCCGATCGACGACCGCGCGGGCATCCTGTTCAGTGATGGGTAGGGCGCTCATGGGTTAGAAGAATATGGGTTCGCGGTAGGCTCCCCAGACACGCTCGAGGGCGTGTCGGATTTCGTAGAGCGTGGCATAGGCGCGCGCGCAATCGAGCATGGGACCGATGACGTTGTGATCCGACTCCGCCGCCTGGCGCAGCGCGTCGAGCCGTCGCTCGACCAGGGCGTTGTCGCGCTCCGCCCGCAGCCGCACCAACCGACGGCGCTGCTCGTCTTCCGCGTCGTTGGACACCTTCAGGATTTCCACCGGATGATCGTCTTCCGACAGAAATTCGTTGACGCCGACAATCACCTTCTCTCCCAGCTCGACCTGCCGCTGGAAGGCGGCGGCCGACTGTGCGATCTGCCGCTGGAACCAGCCGCTCTCGATGCCGCGCACCACGCCGCCGATCGACGCGATCTCGGCAAAGAGCGCTTCTGCTTCCCGCTCGAGCTGGTCGGTCAGGGCCTCGATGTAGTATGAGCCCCCCAGCGGATCGATGACCTCGGCAACGCCGGTTTCGAGCGCCAGGATTTGTTGCGTCCTGAGCGCTACCTGCACCGACTGCTCGGTTGGCAACGCCAGCGTCTCGTCCAGGGAGTTGGTGTGCAGCGATTGCGTCCCGCCGAGGACGGCCGCGAGCGCCTGGTAGGCGACGCGCACGATGTTGTTCAGCGGTTGCTGTGCCGTGAGCGTGACGCCGGCCGTCTGGCTATGGAAGCGCATCATCCACGACCGCGGCTGCTTGGCTTTGTAGCGCTCGCGCACGTGGCGCGCCCAAATGCGGCGGGCCGCGCGCAGTTTCGCGATCTCCTCGAAGAAGTCGTTGTGAATGTCCCAAAAGAATGAAAGCCGGGCCGCGAAGCTGTCGATGTCGAGCCCGCGAGCGACGCCCCGCTCGACGTACGTAAAGCCATTGGCCAGCGTGAACGCGAGCTCCTGCGCGGCGGTCGCACCGGCTTCGCGGATGTGATAGCCCGAGATCGAGATCGTATTCCAGAGCGGGGTGTGCTTCGCGCCCCACTCGAACATGTCGACGATGACCTTGAGCGCGGGCTCGACCGGATAGACCCAGGCATGCTGGGCCATGTATTCCTTGAGAATGTCGTTCTGGACCGTGCCGCGCAGTTTCGCAATCGAGACGCCTTGCTTCTCCGCCGCCGCGACGTAGAAACAGAAGAGGATCGCCGCGGGCCCGTTGATGGTCATGGACGTCGAGACCTGGTCGAGCGGTATGCCGTCGAAGAGCGTCTCCATGTCGGCGAGCGACGCAATCGCGACGCCGCATTTCCCGACTTCACCTTCGGAACGCGGGTGGTCGGAGTCATAACCCATCAGCGTCGGAAAATCGAAGGCGACCGACAGGCCCGTCTGGCCATGCTCGAGCAAGAACTTGTAGCGGCGGTTCGTATCGACGGCGCTGCCGAACCCGGCGAATTGCCGCATGGTCCAGAGCTTGCCACGGTACATCGTCGGATGAATGCCGCGCGTGAACGGGTACTCACCGGGCCGGCCGAGCTGGCGCTCGACGTCGAAGCCGTTGAGATCGGACGCCGTATAGAGGGGCTTTTTCTGGATGGTCATTTGCCGTTTCTCACGCGCTTCAGAACTTCGGCCGCGACCTCGTAGGGACTCGTGGTGCCGGCGGCCACTGCATCGAGGCGGCGAGCCAGCAACTCCTCCGCCTGCGTCTCGTCGAGCACCCATTGCCGGATGGCCCGATTCACCACCGCTCGCGTTCGCGCGGCGAGTGCATCGCCTCCCACAAATCGCTGCGTCGCTGCCCGTTCAACCAGAAGTCCGGGCTATTACCGAACACGCGGGCAAGGATGAGCGCGGTCGGCGCGGTCACGGC
>Ga0209056_10004527_pt1 | contig 14639 bp, 17 predicted proteins | sample GraSoiAngelo_114_FD_185876 | JGI IMG/M metagenome (GOLD analysis project Ga0209056, IMG submission 185876) | Grasslands soil microbial communities from the Angelo Coastal Reserve, California, USA - 14_0903_13_40cm (SPAdes) (version 2) | ecosystem: Environmental > Terrestrial > Soil > Grasslands... | reverse complement strand
GGTACTGTTGAACACCCTGCGACGCCGCACGGTCGCGCGGCGCTGCGGCGGTAAGGCCAAGGCGTCGGTGAGGGACCCATGCGGACCGCAACGCATCCCATGAAGCTCGCCGTGTAGCTTCCCCCCCTGGTAAGATACGGCCGTGCGCATCACCGCCATCCTCACCGACGCCGAGGGCATCGTGACGGTCTGGACGCCCGAAGAGCGGCGCTTACTTGAGCCGTTCGCCCAGCGGGACGGCTGGCCGGCGACGCTGCGCTTGGCGCACCTGATCGTGGCGCAGGCACGCGCTCTTGGCGAGCTGTAGGCATGACGAGGCCCACTCAGCCGATAAGCAGGATTGTGTTCGCGCTCATTCTGGCCGTCCTCATGACCGTCGCGCACACGATCAGGAGCTTCGTCGAGTACGGGAGGGACAGCCAGCTCGTGCGTTGGCTGCTCGATAGTGACCCGCGCGCCTACTCGGACATCGGTCTGACCGCGCTCATCTATTTCGTCGTCGCTTGGGTGCTCCAGCCGATGCTGACCCGCTCTCGTGGGGCAGGCGGGTCCCAGGGAGAAGGGATCGCCTGACGCACCGGGACTCCGGCGAAAGATTCGGCGACCGCTCCCGCCACCCGCCGGGGGCCCGTCAGCTCGCCGCCGCCCGCGTGCTTCGCCTGTCGCGCTCTCGGATGTACTCGCCGAGGTCCACGGGCTTCGCCCTGCGCTTCGTGCCGAGCTTGTCGAGCAGCCGTGCGAGCGAGTCCACGAGCGTCTGACGCTGCACGACGACGGGCAAAAGCTGGCGCTTCCTCGTCACGAGCGAGGGCTGCCTGGCGAGCCAGTCGTCGAGGGACGAGACCAGCACCCAGGACTGCGCGGCCAGCTCCAGGAGCGTCTCCTGGGCCCAGGAGAGCCCGCCCCCGAGGTCTCCCCGCACGCCCTCCTTCCAGCGCCGTACACCGACGGCCACGGCGCTCCTGCCATCGAGCCTTCGCGTCGTCAGCGTGGTCAACGCCTTTCGCATCGTCGTGAGTGCGTGCTGCGCCGGCCTCCCACGAGCCCGCTTCCCGTTCGTCTGCACCGCTCCCATCGTTCGCGGATACGCTGCCGACCGCCAGGCGACCGCCGGGTATCGCCGGCTCCTCGCTGCGTGGGAGCGGGATGGCGTCGAGTGCCGCTCCCGAGTTCGCCCGATTTTCACTGGCACTTCTCCTGGCACTTCTGTCGCCGAAATGGGCGGGAATCGACCGGAAAGGACGGAATAGCCGAGACGCGGGAATGTAGGACTGGCGCGGGGTTGGGGCTAAAAAGGCTAGAAACGCCAAGGGCTAGCGTCCGCCTTTCACGCCGGTAACGTGGGTTCGAATCCCGCCGGGGACGCTGCCTTGCCGTCCGCCTGGTCGACCCGATCCGCGAGGGGGCCCGCGCTCGGCGGAGAGCGCGACACATGCGGCCGAGGCGCGACATGTGCCGGCTTGGCACATGGGCCTCGCAGCCCTCCGGCATTTGGCACAGGGCGACCCGGCGAGCGCAAGAACCGGCGGTCTTCCCACGGGCATACGTGGCCGACGGGCGTGGCACCCGCGTTGCTCAGGCGCGCATGACTTCACTCCCGGTAGGCAGGCACACGCCAGCCGCTCACGCGCCCCGCCGCCGCCACCAGCGTGGCATGGCGCTCGTCATGGCGCTCTTCACCATGACGACCCTCATGCTCGTGACCACGGCGGGCCTGCTAGTCGGCGCCGCCGATATCCGCGCGACGCGCAACTACCGGGGCGCGGTGCAGGTGCACTTCGCCGCCGAGTCCGGCATCTCCGAAGCCCTCCAGCTCGTCAACGGCGTCGGCGTCGTCAACCTCCAGAACGACGTCGCCGATCAGTGGACGAACATCTGGGGCGGTGCCCCGCATACCTTCGCGCCGCTCGGCGGCTTCAGCCTGACGGTGACGACGGTGGCCTTGGACGCCAACACGGGGCGGCTGACCTCCACCGCGACGGGCCCGGAGGGCGTTCGGAACACGGTGGTCGCCACCGTCGTCCGCTCGAACGCCCCGTCGGGCTCGCCGGGAGCGGTCTACCTGGCCACCGACAGCCCGACCAACGCCACCTTCGACGGCAATGCCTTCGCCGTCGACGGCAACGATCACAACTACACCGGGGGAGCCGGGCCCGGGGCGCCGGTACCGGGCATCTCGACGCGGAACGACACCAACACGCAGCGGACGATCAGCAGCCTCAGCGCCGGACAGAAGGACAACGTGACCGGGCTCGGCTACCAGAGCGGGCCGCCGATGGTGCCGAGCGTCGAGACGTCGCCCGCGGCCCCGACCGTGTCACAGCTCGACCAGATCGTGACCGACCTCACCAATCGGCCCGGCGTCGTGCGCGTGGACGACAAGAGCTTCTCCGGCACGAAGATCTTCGGCACCGAGCTGGTGCCCCAGATCACGTACTTCACCGCCACGGGCGACGTCACCATCAAGGGGAACGGCAGCGTCAGCGGTGCGGGCATCCTGATCGTCGACGGCAACCTCACCATTCAGGGCAACATCGAGTTCAAGGGCCTCATCATCGTCCGCGGCGGCACGAGCGTGAAGAAGGATCCCACGACCAAGGCCACCGGCAACGCCACGCTGTACGGTTCGCTCTGGACCACGGACATCAACCTCGACCTCGGCGGAAGCGCCATCGTCTACTACAGCTCCCAGGCCCTCCAGCTGGCCAACAGCGTCGGCGGCGGGGGCGCCCTCCCCGCCCCGCTCACGGTGACCTCGCTGGCCGACTGCGCGCAGCTCCCCGCCGCGGTGGGAGGCTGCCCGTAGAACCGGCTTGCCCGGCCACGGGCGGGCACCGCAGCGAGCATGGCCACGCGCCCCGCTTGACAACGGGGGCCGGACGGGACGAAGGTGCACTCTCCGACAGTCAGGGTTATGCATCGGCGCCGCTCCGGGCCGACCTTCGCGCCGTGGGGCTCGGGAAAGGAGTGGAGGATGACGCTGCAGCGAGAGCAGGTGGCCGCCATGGAAGACGCGTGGGCGGGTCAGAACCTCGCGCAGTTCGAGCCTGATCCGGAGGGGTTCGACGCCGACGTCACGCAGGCCGCGCCGCCCGCTTCGACAGAGCCCGGCGACATCGCGTGGATCGTCTGGCCCGATTCGGCGGAAGAGTCGGCATGGGCCGCGAACGAGCTCGAGATGGAGTGGCAGGCGGCCGCCGGGCTGGCGGGCAAGGGACCGGGGACCTAGAGCGTCGGTAGACCCCCGGTGAGGAGCGCGCGCGCGATCACGCGGCGCTGCATCTCGCTCGTGCCCTCGCCGATCTCGCCGAGCTTTGCGTCACGCAGGTAGCGCTCGGTGGGCCGGTCGCGCACGACGCCCGCACGTCCCTGGAGCTGCACGGCCTTCGTGGTCACCCACATCGCGGCCTCCGAGCACATGAGCTTCGCCATCGAGGCGGCGGCGCGAAAGGGACGCCCGGTGTCCTTGAGATAGGCCGCCCGGCACAGGAGGACCCGCCCGGCCTCCAGCCGCATCGCCATCTCGGCGAGCGTGCTCTCCATCGCCCGCAGCCCCGAGCCCGGACAGCGCCGCCGCTCCCGCACGTAGGCGATCGATTCCTCCAGCGCTCCGCGCCCGATGCCGTGGCACCAAGCGGCGATGCTGATCCGGCCGCCGTCGAGGACGCGCAGCGCCTGCTTGTAGCCCCGGTTCTCTTCGCCGATCAGCTGGCCGGGCGGCACGCGGACGTTGTCGAGGATCACCTCGGCGGTGTCGCTCGCCCGCAGGCCGAGCTTCTCGATCTTCCGCCCGGTGCCGAGGCCGGGCGTGCCCCGCTCGACGACGAAGGCCGAGATGCCGCGCTGACCGAGGTCGGGAGCGGTCGAGGCAAGGACGACGTAGACGTGGCCCACCGTCCCCTGCGTGATGAACATCTTCGTGCCACTGAGGCACCATCCGTCGGCGTCGCGGACGGCACGCGTGCGCAGCCCCGCGGCATCGCTCCCCGAGCCCGGCTCGGTCAGGCACCAGGCGCCCAGCCACTCGCCCCGCGCCAGGCGCGGCAGGTAGCACCGGCGCAGCGGCTCGCTCGCGAACTGATTGATGTGTCCCGAGGCGAGCCCGGCATGGCTGGCGACCGTCAGACCGAGCGAGGCGTCGTAGCGCGCCACGCCCTCGACGACGAGCGCGCACGCGAGCGCGTCCGCGCCCCCGCCCCCCACGTCCGGCGGGAGGCCGAGCGCGAGGAAGCCGAGCGCGCCGAGCCGCGAGACGGCGGCGTGCGGGAACGCCTCGTCCCGGTCCCACGCCGCGGCGTAGGGCTTCACCTCGCGTTCGCCGAAGTCGCGGATCGCCTCCTGGATGCGCCGGTGCTCGTCGGTGAGCGCGAAGTCCATGGATCAGGCCGTCCGCGGCCGCACGTGCTCGCGCACCCAGGCGACGATCTCCTGCGTCGTCGCGCCCGGCGTGAAGATCGTGGCGACGCCGACGGCCGTGAGCTGCGCGACGTCCTCGTCGGGCACGATGCCGCCGCCGAAGACGAGCACGTCGCCGCCGCCGCGGCGTTCGAGCTCCTGCACGACGGCCGGAAAGAGCGTCAGGTGGGCACCCGACAGGATCGAGAGGCCGACCGCGTCGACGTCCTCCTGCACGGCGGTCTCGGCGATCATCTCGGGCGTCTGGTGGAGCCCGGTGTAGATGACCTCGAAGCCGGCGTCGCGCAGCGCTCGCGCGATGATCTTCGCGCCGCGGTCGTGTCCGTCGAGGCCCGCCTTCGCGATCAGAATGCGCAGCGGGCGGCCGCTCAGAGCCATGCCGGGTCCCGGTAGACGCCGAAGACGTCGCGGTAGACGTCGGCGATCTCGCCCACGGTGCAGAGGGCCTTCACGGCGGCGATGACCGGGGGCATCAGGTTCTCGCCGCTCTCGGCCGCCGCGCGCACGCGGCCGAGCGCTTCCCGCGCCTGCGCGCCGTTCCGCTCGCGCTTGACGCGCCGCACGCGCTCCGCCTGCCGCTCCTCGACCTCGAGCGGGACGCGCAGCAGCTCGAGCGGCCGTTCCTCGGGCACCTGATAGCGGTTCACGCCGACGACGGCCTTTTCACCGCGATCGACCTGCTGCTGGTAGATGTAGGCCGCCTCGGCGATCTCCTTCTGGGGGTAGCCGAGCTCGATGGCGCGCACCATGCCGCCGAGGCCGTCGATGTGCTCGATGTAGGCGCGCGCCTCGCGCTCGATCCGGTCGGTCAGCGCCTCGACCGCCCAGCTGCCGCCGAGCGGGTCGATGGTGTTCGTGACGCCGCTCTCCTCGGCCAGGATCTGCTGGGTGCGGAGCGCCACCATGGCGGCCTGCTCCGAGGGCAGCGCCAGGGTCTCATCGAGCGAGTTGGTGTGCAGCGACTGCACGCCGCCGAGCACGCCGGCCAGCGCCTGCACCGCCACCCGCACGATGTTGTTGAGGGGCTGCTGCGCCGTGAGCGAGCAGCCCGCGGTCTGGGCGTGGGTCCTGAGACGCAGCGAGCGCGGGTCACGGGCGCCGAAGCGCTCGCGCATGAGGGTGGCCCACAGCCGCCGGGCGGCCCGGAGCTTCGCCACCTCCTCGAGGAAGTCGTTGTGGAGGTTGAAGAAGAAGGACAGCCGGGACGCGAAGTCGTCCACCGCCATGCCGCGCGCGCGCGCGGCCTCGACGTAGGTGAGCCCGTCGGCGAGCGTGAACGCCAGCTCCTGCACCGCGGTCGAGCCGGCCTCGCGGATGTGGTAGCCGCTGATCGACACCGCGTGCCAGCGCGGGACCGCGCGCGCGCAGAACTCGATCATGTCGACGACGATGCGCAGCGACGGCTCGGGCGGGCATATCCATTCCTTCTGCGCGATGAACTCCTTCAGCATGTCGTTCTGGATCGTGCCGCCGAGCGCCGTCCACGGCGTGCCCTGCTCCTCGGCCACGGCGAGGTACATGGCGAGCACCGCGCTCGCCGTGCAGTTGACGGTCATCGACGTCGTCACCCGATCGAGGCGGATGTCCTTGAAGAGGGCGCGCACGTCGACCAGGCTCGAGACCGCCACGCCTTCGCGCCCGACCTCGCCGCGGGCGCGGGGATGGTCGGCGTCGTAGCCCATGAGCGTCGGCATGTCGAAGGCGGTGGAGAGCCCCGTCTGCCCCTGCGCCAGCAGGAAGCGGAAGCGCTCGTTCGTGTCCTCCGCGGTCCCGAAGCCGGCGAACTGGCGCATCGTCCAGAGCCGCCCGCGGTACATGCTCGGGTAGACGCCGCGGGTATACGGGAACTCGCCCGGCACGCCGATCCGCTCGGGGTCGAGCGGCGCGTCCTCGGCCGTGTAGAGCGGCTCGAGCTCCATGTCGGACACGGTCGAGAAACGGACGGACCGCTCCTGGTCGTTGCGATAGCGGGCAAGCCACTCGGCCTTGGTCATGCGGGTCGTCTCCGGGGTGCAAGCGGCAGGACTCGGGCCGGGCGGCGCCGCCGCCCCTCGAGGAACTTGCGGGCGATCGGGAGCCAGTCCTCGGGCACGAGGACGCGGAGCCCGAAGGCGGGGACCGGGTAGATGGACGGGCCCCCGCTGCGCAGCAGGCACGGCACGCCCCGCAGCTCGAGGAACCCCTTGACGAGATGCGCCTCGGGCGCCGGTCCCGACCAGCACACCGGCCAGCTCATGACGCCGCTCCTCGCAGCAGCCGTTCCGCGATCGCGTGTTTCTCGCGCTCCACCAACTCCGCCGGGACCCCGAGCGCCGCCGCATCCCGGAAGTACCGCTCGACGGCGAACTCCCGGGTGTAGCCGTATCCCCCGTGGACCTGCACGGCCTGCGTCGCGAGACTCATCGCGGTCTCGGCCGCGAACAGGCGTGCCATCGCCACCTCGCTCGAGTGTGGCAGCCGCAGGTCCTGCAGGAAAGCGGCCTCCAGCGTCAAGAGACGCGCCGCTTCCACCGCCGTGGCCATATCGGCGAGCCGCCACTGCGTCGCCTGGAACTCAACCAGGGCGTGGCCGAAGGCACGACGCTCGCGGGCGTACGCCAGCGCATCCGCGAGCGCCGCGCCCGCGACCCCCACGCTCTGGGCGGCGACGCCCGGCCCGGCCGCCTCGAGCGTCTGGCGCGCGATGGCGCCCCCCGCGGTGTCGCCGCCCAGCCGATTCGCCCGCGCCACCCGGACGTGCGTGAGCACGACCTCGGCGCCGGGCGCGCCGTGGAGTCCGATCCGCTCCTCGAGCCGCACCACCCGCCAGCCCGGCTGGTCCGTCTCGACGAGGAAGGCGGCGAGGAAGTCGGTGTCCGGCTTCGCCTCGAGGGCGGCGAAGACGATCGCCAGGCGCGCCTCGGGGGCGTTCAGGACCGATGCGCAGCGACCGTCGAGCACGTACTGCTCCGCATCCGGTGTCGCGACGATGGACGGCATCTCCTCCGGGTGGGCGCGCTCGGCGAATCCCCAGCCGCCGAGCCGCTCCCCGCCCGCGAGCGCCGGCAGGTAGCGGGCGCGCTGCTCGTCGCTCCCGAAGGCGAGCAGCGGCCAGGCGGCGAGCGACGCGTGCGTGGCGACGATGGCCGCCGTCGCCGCCGAGACGCGCGCGAGCTCCTCGAGCGCCAGCACGTAGGCGACGGCGTCGAGGCCCGCTCCGCCCCAGACCTCCGGGATGCAGCAGCCGAGCACCCCGAGCCGGCCGAGCTCGGCGACGATGTCGCGCGGGAAGCGCCCGGTCCGGTCGAGGTCGGCGGCGACCGGGCGGACGCGCCGCTCGGCGAAGTCGCGCACGGCGTCGCGCAGCTGGCGCTGGGTGTCGGTCAAGTCGACGCGCACGCCTAGCGCCCCTTCCAGACGGGTGTCCGCTTCTCCCGGAAGGCGCGCAGCCCCTCGACGCGGTCCTCGGTGGCGAAGGTGACGCCGAACGCCTCGATCTCGTAGCGGCACCCCGCCTCGACGGCACCGGCGGCGGCGAAGGCCGTCGCGCGTTTCGCCTGGCGGAGCGCGACCGGAGCCTTGGCGGCGAGAGCGGCGGCGAGCTCCGCTGCCTCCGCCCGCAGGCGGTCCGGCGGCACGACGCGGTTCACGAGCCCGATGCGATGGCCCTCCTCGGCCGAGATCATGTGGCCCAGGTAGACGAGCTCGCGGGCGCGTGCGAGGCCGACGCGCAGTGCGAGGCGCTGCGTGCCCCCGAACCCCGGGATGAGGCCGAGATTGATCTCGGGCTGCCCGAGCCGCGCCCGCTCCGAGGCGACGATCAGGTCGCCGGCGAGCGCCAGCTCGAGCCCGCCGCCGAGGGCGACGCCGTTGAGCGCCGCGACGACCGGCACGTCGAGCTCTTCGAGACGCGCGAACACGTCGTGCCCGAGGCGCGAGTACGCGTGTCCCTCGGCGGCGCTCATGGCCGCCATGGCGGCGATGTCCGCACCCGCCGAGAAGGCCTTGTCGCCGGCGCCCGTGAGCACGACGGCGCGCACGTCGCCGGCGCGGCGGATGTCGCGCACCGCGCGCGCCAGCTCGCGGAGGGTCGCCGTGTCGAGCGCGTTCAGCGCCGCGGGCCGGTTCAGCGTGACGGTGACGACCGCGTCCGTCCGCGCCACGACGAGGTTGGCGAAACCCTCGTCGGCCACCTCAGTACTCCGGCCGGCGATCGAAGCGGTGGTGCGCCTCGATCATGCGCACGGTGCGCGTCGAGGACCGCATGACGACCGAGTTCGTGATCGCGCCGCCCTTCACGTAGCGGACGCCGGCCAGGTAGTCGCCGGGCGTGATCCCGGTGGCCGCGAACATGACCGAGCCCGAGGCCAGCTGGTCGAGCCCGTACTTGCGGCCGAGGTCGAAGATGCCGAGCCCGCGCGCCTGCGCGGCCTCCTCCTCGTTGCGTGGCTTGAGCCGCGCCTGCATCTCGCCGCCCAGACAGACCAGCGCCGCGGCGGCGAGGATGCCCTGCGAGGCGCCGCCGATGCCCATCAGGATGTCGATCCCGGTCTCCACCTCGGTCGTCGCGAGCGCCGCCGAGACGTCGCCGCTGCTGATCAGCTTGATGCGAGCGCCGGCCCGCCGGACCTCCTCGATCAGGCGCGTGTGCCGCGGGCGGTCGAGGATCACCACGGTCAGGTCCTCGACGTACACGCCCTTCGCGTCGGCGAGCGCCCGGAGGTTCTCGGTGGGGCTGCGGTCGAGGTCGACGATGCCGCGGCCCTCGGGGCCGCAGGCGATCTTGTCCATGTAGCTGTCGGGGACGCGGAGCAGGCTGCCGCGGTCGGCGATGGCGATCACCGAGAGCGCGTTGTAGCCGCCGGTGGCGCAGATGGCCGCCCCCTCGAGCGCGTCGCAGGCGACGTCGAGCTCCGGCCCCTGTCCCGTGCCGACGCGCTCGCCCACGTAGAGCATCGGCATCGCGTCGTGGTCGCCCTCGCCGATCACCACGGTGCCGTCGATCGGCAGGACGTCGATCGCGTTGCGCATCGCCTCGACGGCGGCCATGTCGGCGGCGGTCTCGTCGCCTCGTCCCATGAGCCGGGCCGAGCCGAGGGCCGCCGCCTCGGTCACGCGCACGAGCTCCATGGCGAGGTTGCGTTCCATCGCGGCCGTTCAGCGCCTGAGCAGGCGCTCGAGCAAGGTGTGGCCGTCCGGGATGAAGATACCCTGATCGCGCGCGTCCCTCTCGTTGTAGCCACGCGAGAGGGCGCGCGGCTTCTGCTCGTCCGCCGAGACGTAGACGACGAAGGGAACGGGGTCGGCGGTGTGCGTCTTCAGGGCGCACGGTGTCGGGTGGTCGGGCATGACCAGCACGCGCCACTCGCCCCCCATCGCGCGCAGGCCCTCGAGGAGCGGGCCCACGGTCTTCTCGTCGAAGTTCTCGATCGCCTCGACCTTCTTCTGCGGGTCGCCGAGGTGGCCGCCCTCGTCCGGCGCCTCGACGTGCAGGAAGAGGAAATCCCGCTCGGCGAGCGCGCGCAGGCCGTACTCCGCCTTGGCGCGGAAGTCGGTATCGAGGTAGCCGGTCGCTCCCGGCACCGTCACGCGCGCGAGGCCGGCGAGCACGCCGAGGCCGTTCACCAGGTCCACCGCGGCGATGACGGCGCCCTCGATCCCGAAGCGCTCGCGCAGGGTGGGCAGCCGCGGGCGCCGGCCTTGCCCCCAGAACCAGAGCGCCGTCGGCGCGCGCTCGCCGCGCGCCCGGCGTGCCTCGCAGAGCGGATGCTCGGCGAGCAGTGACCGCGAGCGCTCGATCAGCTCGCGCAGGACCTCCGCGCCCGGCCCCTCGGGGAAGGCCCGGGCGATGGGCTTGTCGGACAAGTCGTGCGGCGGCGTCGTCCGCATCCGGCTCTCGCCCTTCCGCCACACCAGGAGGTGGCGATACGAGATGCCCGGATGCAGCTCGAGGCCGTCGCGCCCGAGCGCGCGAGCCAGGTCCACGACGATCGCCGCGCCCTCCTCGCGCGAGGGATGGCCGCCCGCGAAGTCGCGCATGATCTCGCCGCCGCTCTCGGCCGTCTCGAGCGTCACGAGGTTCATGCGGAAGGCCACGTCTTCGGGGCCGAGCTCCACCCCCATGCTCGCCGCCTCGATGGGCGAGCGCCCGGTGTGGTAGCGGGCCGGGTCGTAGCCGAGCACCGACATCGTGCCGACGTCGCTGCCCGGCGGCAGGCCGCGCGGGATCGTGCGCGTCAGCCCGAGGATGCCGCGCGACGCCATGTGGTCGAGGTTCGGCGTGCGCGCGACCTCGAGCGGCGTCTTGCCCCCCAGCTCCGGGATCGGCTCGTCGGCCATCCCGTCCCCCTGCAGCACCACCACCTTCATCGCATCACCCACGTTAACCGACCTCGAGCACCGCGGCCAGCCGGGCGGGGTCGGCGGCGATCTTGATCGCAGCCTCCGAGTTGGCGATCGCCGTGTCGGGGTCCTTGAGCCCGTGGCCGGTGAGCGTGAGCACGAGGACGTCCTGAGGCCTGAGGCGCCCGCTCGCACCCAGCTTGAGCGCACCCGCCAGGGAGATGGCGGAGGCGGGCTCGGCGAACACGCCCTCGGTCCGGGCGAGCAAGCGATAGGCCTCGAGGATCTCGTCGTCGGTGATCGCCTCGATCGCGCCGCCCGACTCGTCGCGCGCGGCCTCCGCGCTCTGCCAGCTCGCCGGGTTGCCGATGCGGATCGCCGTCGCCACCGTGCGTGGCTCCTCGATCACCCGCTTGTGCACGATCGGCGCCGCGCCGGCGGCCTCGAAGCCCATCATGCGCGGCAGGTGGGTGATCTTGCCGGCCGCGAGGTACTCCTTGTATCCGCGCCAGTACGCCGTGATGTTGCCGGCGTTGCCGACCGGCAACAGGTGGTACTCGGGGGCCCGGCCGAGCACGTCGCAGATCTCGAAGGCGGCCGTCTTCTGCCCCTCGATGCGGTGCGGATTGACGGAGTTCACGAGCGCGAGCTGCGTCGGGTAGCGCTCCTTCACGTCGCGCACCAGCCGGAGTGCGTGGTCGAAGTTGCCCTCGATCTGGATGACGCGCGCGCCGTGCATGACAGCCTGCGAGAGCTTGCCGAGGGCGATCTTGCCGTGCGGCACGACGACGTAGGCGCGGATGCCGGCGCGCGCCGCGTAGGCGGCCGCCGAGGCCGACGTGTTGCCCGTCGAGGCGCAGATGATCGCCTCGACACCCTCGGCGAGCGCCTTCGTCACCGCCACGGTCATGCCGCGGTCCTTGAACGATCCGGTCGGGTTCTGGCCCTCGCACTTGAGGTACAGCTCGACCCCGGGCGCCACCACCGCGGCGAGCCGGTCGGCGCGCACGAGCGGCGTGTTCCCCTCGTTCAGGGTGACGATCTTCTCGGTCGGGCCGACGGGCAGCCGCTCGCGGTACTGCTCGATCAGCCCGCCCCAAGCCCGGGCGACACTCATGGGTGCTCGATATTACTATCAAAGGTTCGCAGGACTCCAGCACATCCGAGGTGGCGTCACGATGACGCCGCGGCTCTCCTCAGGCTCCCGGTGGGCGCAGTCGATCGAGTACGCCGTTGCGCAGCTCCTCGAAGAACGCCGACAGGTCGCCCGGGTCGATCGGGTGGCACAGGTCCAGCCCCGCCAGGCGGACATGCTTGCCCTGGTGCAGGGCGCGCGCGAGGTGGTACGGGTCGATGGTCCGCTTGCGCGCGGCGTGCTGCATGACGCCGTCCGCCTCGACCCGGCCGGAGCGGAGCCCGGCGTAGAGGTCAACGAAGTGTTTCGGCTCGGGAAAGTCGAGCAGCGCGACGACCTTGTTCGCGAGGATGTCGAGCAGCCCGTCCACCCGGATGCCGCCGCGATCCTCCTTCGGCAGCTGGGGCGCGGCGTCGTGGCAGAAGTCCACGCGCAATCGCTCGCCGAGGTACACCAGGCGGAAGTTGTGAAAGCCGCCCTGGGCGAAATGGCTCGCGATCGCGAGCCCGCCCTCGTCGCGGAGGCCGATCGTGAAGCGCGCGGCATCCCGCACGGCGTCGGCGGTCGGCACGAACAGGTCCAAATCGAGGGAGACTCGGTGCCCGAGGTGGAAGGCGCTGAGCGCGGTGCCTCCCGTCAGGTAGAACTCGCCCGCGAACGGTTGGGCAAAAAAGGCCCGCAGGAAATCCCGCTGCGCGGACGAGAGCTCGCTCACGCCGCGCGCGGCCGCCACCGCGCGACCGCCTCCCTCCAGAACGAGTCGAGCTCCGGCGTACGGAGCCGGAGCCCCGGCAGCGCCCGCTCGACGTCATCGAGCGTCAGGTATCGCCAGATCTCCTCCCACTCACCGTACTCGAGGAGGCGGCGAATCGCCCATCGGCGCTCGTCGTCCGTCCCCCGCGCGACCAGACGGCGGAACTCCGGCTCCGAGAGCCGCACGTCCCAGAGGAACCCCAGCGGTTCGGTTTCCACCAGTCGCACGATGCTACGCGGGGGTCGGCCGCACCGCAACGGCGTGTGAGTGCGCCCGGCCGATCGAGTGCCACGAAGCGGGTGTGCGCGTCCCGCCCGACACTGGGGTGGTGACCGGCGCCGGTCTCCGCCGTCACCCGAGGCGATCCTCGATGCGGATCGACACGGGCCGGCCGCGCACGACCCGTAGCCGCCCGATCTCCCCGAGCGCCCGCCCGAGGTTCCGCTCGCGCGCGCGGTGCGTGCGGAGGACCACCGGGACCGTCGTCCCCGCGCGCCGGTCCTTCTGGATCACCGAGGCGATGCTGATGTCCGCGCGCCCGAGGATGCCGGCGATGCGCGCCAGCACGCCGGGCCGGTCGAGCGCCATGAAGCGGAGGTAGTACTCGCCCTCCAGCGCGTCGAGCGGCCGGATGGGCAGGGGGCGGAGCGCGCGCCGGGGCACGCCCCAGGGCGGCACGCGCACGCCGGATCCGATCTCCCGGTCGCGCGCGGCCGCGATCAGGTCGGCGACGACGGCGGTGGCCGTCGGCATCGAGCCCGCGCCCTGCCCGTAGTACATCGTCGGGCCGAGCGCGGCGCCGCGCACGAAGATCGCGTTGAAGTTGCCGCCGACGTCGGCGAGCAGATGGCCGTTCGGGATCATCGTCGGGTGGACGCGCGCCTCGATCGCGTCGCGCCCGTCCTTGGCGATGGCGAGGAGCTTGATCGTGTAGCCGAGCTCGCGCGCGAAGGCGATGTCGGCCGGCTCGATGCGCCGGATGCCCTCGGTCGGGATGTCGGCGAAGCGCGGCGCCACGTTGAAGGCGAGCGTCGTCAAAAGAGCGAGCTTGTGCGCCGAGTCGATGCCGTCGACGTCGGTCGACGGATCGGCCTCGGCGAGTCCGAGACGCTGCGCCTCGGCCAGCACGTCGCCGAAGCTCCGGCCCTCGCGCGTCATGGTGGTGAGAATGTGGTTGCAGGTGCCGTTGACGATCCCGTAGACGGCTGCCGTCCGGTCGCCCGCCAGACCCTCCTTGAGCGTGCGGAGGATCGGGATGCCGCCGCCGACGCTGGCCTCGAAGCCGAGGCGCACGCCCCGCGCCTCCGCCGCCGCGACGATCTCCTGGCCGTGCACCGCGAGCAGCGCCTTGTTGGCCGTCACGACGTCCTTCCCGGCGCGGATCGCGGCGAGCACGAACCGCCGCGCGGGCTCGTAGCCGCCGATCAGCTCGATGATGATCGGGATCGAGGGATCCTCGATCACCGAGCGCGCGTCCTTCGTGAAGCGCGCGGGGGCGGCGGGGACGCCGCGGTCGGTCTCGAGGTCGAGGTCGGCGATCGCGACGATCTCGATCGGCCGCCCGACGCGCCGGGTGATGTCGGCGCGATGGGCGCGCAGGAGCTTCAGCACGCCGGTGCCGATCGTCCCGAAGCCGATCAGCCCGACCCGGACGGGCGCTGCCACCCCCGGCAGCCCTCCGCGTCAGCCCGTGCCGGCGCGCGGCAGCTTCTGGACGAGGCCCGCCCCGAGCGCCCGCCGGATGCCGCGCACGGCCTGGCGCGTGCGGTGCTCGTTCTCGATCAGGGCAAAGCGGACGTAGTGGTCGCCGTACTCGCCGAAGCCGATGCCGGGCGACACCGCCACCTTCGCGTCGCGGAGCAGGAGCTTCGAGAACTCGAGCGAGCCCATCGCCTTGTAGGCATCGGGTATCTCGGCCCAGACGAACATCGTGGCCTTCGGCTTCGGCACGTGCCATCCGACCCGCTGGAGACCTTCGCACAGGACGTCGCGCCGCTTGCGGTAGTCCTCGCA
>Ga0209056_10004524_pt1 | contig 14641 bp, 14 predicted proteins | sample GraSoiAngelo_114_FD_185876 | JGI IMG/M metagenome (GOLD analysis project Ga0209056, IMG submission 185876) | Grasslands soil microbial communities from the Angelo Coastal Reserve, California, USA - 14_0903_13_40cm (SPAdes) (version 2) | ecosystem: Environmental > Terrestrial > Soil > Grasslands... | reverse complement strand
CCGGGACGCTCGTCGCCGCAGCGCTCCGCTACTGCCGCGCGCAGGCGTCGCCCCGGCGCGTCGTCACCTTCGTCTGCGACAGCGGCAGCAAGTACCTTTCCAAGATGTACAACGACTTCTGGATGCGGGATCAGGGCTTCCTGCGCGGCGCGCGGCGGGGGGACCTGCGCGACCTGATCGCGCGCAGCCACGAGAAGGGCGCCGTCGTGGCGGTCGCGCCCGGCGACGATCTTCTCACGGCGTACTCGCGGATGAAGCTCTACGACCTCTCGCAGCTGCCCGTGCTCGAGGACGAGCGGATCGTCGGCATGCTGGACGAGTCCGACGTGCTGCTGGCCGTCAGCCACGACGACGCGGCGTTCCGGCGGCCGGTGCGCGACTTCATGACGAGCCGGCTCACCACCGTGCCGCCCGAGGCTCCCCTCGAGTCGCTGCTCCCGATCTTCGACCGCGGGCTGGTGGCAATCGTGTGCGACGGGGAGCGGTTCGTCGGCCTCATCACCCGCCTCGACGTCGTCAACTTCCTCCGCCGGCAGATGCGCTGACCGTACCTTGCCACCCCCCGGCTCCTCGGTCACGATGGCAGGATGAAGGGACTGATCGTCTGTCTGGTCGCCGCTCTCCTGCGACTCATGGCCGGCGACGGCACGTGCGCGGACATGACGAGAGAGCATCCGAGCGGCAAGAGTGATCACTTCCGGGTCGTCTCGACTGCCAAGAACCCCTCGCCCGAGGCGATCGCCGCCGACCTGGAGGCGACCTGGCAGACGTCCCACGACCTGTTCGGCGTCGACCCCCCCACGGTCGAGGTCGTGATCACCGTCACGTCCGGCGGCGGAGGATCCTCGGCGGACGCCGGGACCGAGTCCACGGCGGGCGGCCCCGCGCATCGGATCGCCTGGACGATTGCCGAAGGGGAGCCTCTCGATAGCCAGCGTTTCAGCGACCTGTCGCACGAGATCGCGCACATCTATTTCCTCGAGTACATGCATGCGGGCGGGCTGCATCAGGCCCACGCCTGGCTCCACGAGGCGGTCGCCTGTCACCACGAGAAGGAGCCGTCGCGCCGGCACCGGCTCCAGTGGATGCGCGATCACCTGCAGGAACGCATCCCGCTGGCGACGCTGTTCACGATGAAGAACCCGGTGAAGGAGAGCCCGCTGGTCGAGCTGACCGTCCAGCTCCACGAGAAGCTCGCGCGCGGCGAGATCACCGTCGACGAGCTCAACCGCCAGATCTCCGCCTACGCTTCCTCCCACGCCGAGGAGCTTTCCCGGAATGGGATCCGGAACATGACGTACTACGCCGAGTCGCTGAGCCTCTTCGAGTTCCTCCTCGAGACCGAGGGCAAGGCGTTCATCCGAGAGATGTGCCAGGCCCTCCAGCGAGGGACGTCGATGGACGAGATCGTCCGGCGCCGGAAGGCCTATCCGAACGGCCTGTCGCAGCTGGAGGACGCGTGGGCGGCGTGGGTCCGCAATTCCTCGTGACGCGCCCGGCGCCGGCCTCACCGGTCGCGCGGGCTGGCTCGCACCTGGAGGCGCTCGGGGACGAGGCGGTCGACGTCCTCGTCGGTGAGTAGCCGGTCGAGCCGCGAGACGCCGGCGCGGCCGACGAAGAACGTGACGGGCAGACCGGCGGGAGCCAGGCGACGCGCGTCGTCGCGCGCGTCGTCGGGGAGCCAGTACAGGTCGTAGTCGATGCCCCAGTCACGAGCGACGGCCGCCGCCTCGGCCGCATCCCCGACATCCACGGCGATCGCGATCACGCGCACCCCCTCGCGCTTCCAGCGGCTGGAGGCGCGGCGCAGCACCGGCACCTCGGCCCGGCAGGGCGGACAGTAACTCGCCGAGAAGGCGACCAGCGCGGGCGCCTCGCCGAGCACTGCCGAGAGCGCGGTGGCTCGCTCCTCCCCGCGCCGGACGCGAAGCCGGAGCAGGTCAGCGGAGCCCTCTGCCAGGGCCGTCGCGAGGGGCAGCACGGCGGCGAGGACGAGCGCCGCGGCGCGGCCCCCGCCCCTCACTTGACGGTGATCTGCCCCTTGTCGGGCAGCTTTCCGCCCGCGGGGTTCACGCCCGGCCCGAGGCGCGCGATGACGAAGCTGTAACTTCCCCCCTGCAGTGAACAGAGGCTCGCGAAGCGGCCCGGCGGGATGGTCGCGGTCAGCTTGCCGTCCTGCCAGCTGAAGAGCTGCCAGGGCGCGCGGGTCCGTTCCTTCGCGCTCTCGTGGATGAGGCCGCACCGGATCCGGTCCCGCAGGTCCGCCGGCTTCTCGAAGAGAACCGCGTCCTGGGCACTCATGTCGACGGACGAAGGGTCGATGTGGTCGTTGTCGATGACAATTGTCTTCGGAGCGTGCTGCGTGTGCGCGCCGAGCGGCTCTTCGACGGCCGGGACGCAGCGGGGCCAGAGGACGAGAGCGAGGACGGCGGCGGCAGCGAAGCGTAGTGGCATGGTGCCCCTCCGGGTGGCTGGGTGCGGCGGCAGCCCGGACCGATTCCGTGGTCAAGCGGCTCGCGAGCGGACCATGGAGCTCCCGCGCAAAGGGCCTAGAACGGCGCGCCAGCGTCCGCGAGGAACGCGAGCTCCGCGGAGGTGGACGGGCGTCCCAGAATTGCGTTGCGGTGCGGGAAGCGCCCGAACCGCTCGATGACGGCGCGGTGTCGGCGGGCGTAGTCGAGGAAGTCCTCGAACAGCGGGCGCTGGAGCGGGGAGACTTCGGCGACAAGTCCTTCGAAGCACTCGACCGAGCGGCGCTGCGCATCGCGCCCCTCGGCGTGCTGGAGCGGCATGTAGAAGAAGACCCGCTCGATGTAATGGAGCGCGTGATCCGCGCCGCGCGCGAGTCCATCTTGACAGACCGCCAGGGCCTTCGCGTCCTGCGCGAACGCTCGCGCCGTCCCGCGGTAGATGTTCCGGGAGAGCTGGTCGAGGAGGACGATCAACGCGAGCTGCCCGCGCGGCGTCGCGGGCCAATCGTCCAGCTCGCCTCGAACTGCGCGCACGAGGTCCGTCTCGAACGCCTCGCGGCAGCGGCGGTCGACCTCATCGCTCGCCGCGAACCACCGCGCCCGGTGCGCCTTGTCGACGGTGCCGTCGGGACCCAGCGAGCCGAACCAGAAGCGGAGCACCTCCTCGATGTGGTCGCGATCAGCGCCGGCCACGGGTCACATTCCGAACAGCGGCGACGAGATCAGGTAGTCCGCCGTGGCTCGATTACACGCGGTCGGCACGTTATGGAGCACCGAGAGCCGCAGCAACGCCTTCACGTCCACGTCGTGCGGCTGGACCTCCAGGGGCTCCCAGAAGAAGACCAGCACGTCCGCTGCGCCCGTGGCGATCAGGGCGCCCGCCTGGGCGTCGCCCCCGGCGGGACCGTGGAGCAGCATGCGCACGTCGAGCCCGACGCTCTCCCGAATGGCGTCTCCCGTTGCGGCCGTGGCGATGAGCTCGTGCTGGGACAGGGTGCCCGCGTTGAAGCGCGCCCACTCGACGAGGTCCGTCTTCTTGCCGTCGTGGGCGATCAGGATGATGCGGAGGCGACGCATGGGCCTCCGCTCACCGTGCAACGGAGGCGTGCCTGAGGCAACTGGACGCCCAGCAAGCCCGGGGGCCCATCCGCGGCGCCCTACTGGAGGTGCGCCGCGGGACGCGGTAGGCCACCTCGCGCTCTGGATTGATCCGGTCGGCCCAATCCGAACGGCACCGTCCGGTGTAGTAACCCGTGAGCCCCTCGGGGGCGGGCGGTGCGGGCTCGTTGCGCCCGCCATGCCGTAGTACGCTCGCATGAACGGATACCGGCCGATGCCAGCGAGGGTGCACGCCAGCGACGCGGAGCTGATGCGCCGGGTCGCCGATGGCTCCGAGGAGTCGCTCGGCCTGCTCCACCGTCGCTTCGCCCGGGTGATCTTCGGCCTGGCCTCCCAGACCCTCGACCGGGCCGCGGCCGAAGACATCGTGCAGGATGTCTTCCTGGCGGTGTGGCGCAACGCGGCCACCTTCGACCCGGAGCGCGGCTCCGCGCGCGCGTGGATCTTGCAGATCGCGCACTTCCGGCTGCTGAACGAGTTGCGCCGCCGGAGCCGCCAGCCCGAGATCGAGGCCGATCCCGAGGGGCACGTGCTCGCGAGCCTCCCCGCGCGGGACCCCGGGCCAGCCGAGGCCGCGGCCGCGGAGCATCGCCGCGCGACCCTGCAGTCGGCGGTCGATGAGCTACCGTCTCCCCAGCGCGCGGCAATTCGCCTGGCCTTCCTCGACGATCTCACGCACGAGCAGGTCGCGGCCGAGCTCGGCCTCCCGCTCGGCACCGCAAAGACCCGCATCCGGGCAGGATTGCAGAAGCTGCGCGGCAGGCTCGGGCCGCGGTCGGCCGCGCTCGCCGCCCTCTGCCTACTCGTCGCGCTCGGCGTCCGCTACCGATCCGAGCACGCGGCGCTCGAGCGCTATGACCGGGCGCTGTCGATGCTCACGGCGAGCGACAGCGTGAACCTCCGCCTGGGCCCCGTGTCCGGGACGCCCGAGGAGGCGCACGCCCGCTACCGCGGCCGTCCTGGCGTCGGCATCGTCGTGCTCACCTTCTCCAAGCTCCCGCCGGCGCCCGCCGGCAAGACGTACCAGGCCTGGGTGCGCCATGGCGCCACCTGGACCTCGCTCGGCACTGCGCGGCCCGACGCGGAGGGGAGCGCTCGCTTGATCGCCGAGAGCCCCGCGCTGGCCGCGCTGCCCGAAGCCCTCGAGGTGACGGTCGAGCCTCGCGCGGGAAGCGCGGCGCCGAGCGGGCCGCTCGTCCTCGCGTGGACCCCATGACACGCTGGGCGGTGGGGATCTTGCGACCTGCCATAGCAGGTTAGCGGTTCTCGATAGCCCCGAACTTGAGGGCACGCAAGCGAGACCCGGGGGCCGCTGGATGATTGGCTTGAGAGGTGTTCTGCAATCGAAGAACACGCAAAAATGCCACGTCGACTGCCTTGACAGTGGCTCGCGGCCAGCAGTACACGACAGGCCGCGCGACGGGTGCGATCGTGCCGTCCCATCGATCCTTGCGCGAGACGTAGGAGAACCAACGATGCCCCGTGCCCGGAAGCTCGTAGCAAGGATCGTAGCGGCGGCGATAATCCTTGGTGTGGCCGGGTTCGCGCCGGCCGTCGCTCACGGCGCGACCTGCAACGGTCTCTTCACCATCGACTACGTCGGCGGCCCGAGTTTCGCACTGCCGGGAGACACGGTGCGGGTCAGGTTGACCCTCGGCACGGGGAGCATCCAGGGCGGCACCGAGCTGACCGTGAACCGGCTCCGGTTCTACCTCGACTGCAACAGCGACCTCGGCCTGGCGGTTCCCTGCACCGACGAGGGAAGCATCGTCGAGTACGAGGGAGATTCGACGATCACGACCACGTGCGACGGCGTCACCTGGTCGTCGGCCCACCCGATGAGCGCGACGCCGAACGAGGTCGTCCTCACTCCGAGCACGCCGGTGGACATCCCGGCCGACACGCCCGTGGACCCGGGGTTCTGCAACCTAGAGTTCGACGTCAAGGTCCTCACCGCGAGCATCGACGGGACGCCGGACCAGATCGAGGAGACGACCGGCTACCTGGCGTCGGCCGACGATGCGAGCTGTGACAACAACCTCTCGTCGTCGGGCCAGCAGTCGAGCTCCATTCCGCTTTGCCCGTCCTGTCCCAGCAGCGACTGCGTCGATTCGGCGTGCAACCAGGACACGGGCTCGTGCGTGAGCACCGCGAAGCCCGACAGCACGCCGTGTACGGACACCGACAGCAACAGGTGCACGACCGCGGGATGCGACGGGCACGGCGTCTGCGACCAGAGCCACCTGGTGAAGACGTGCCCGCCGGACACGAACGAATGCACGGCCGACCCGCCGTGCAACCCGCAGACGGGGACGTGCGAGCATCCGCGGAAGCCCGACAGCACGCCGTGCACGGACAGCGACGGCAATGCCTGCACGACCGCCGGATGCGACGGCAACGGCGTTTGCAGTCAGACCCACATCGTGTGCGCGACGACGACCACCACGACTGCCACCAGCACCACGACCACGACGTCCACCACCAGCATCACTGCGACCACCCAACCGGAGGTCACGCCCACCACGACCACCACCAGCAGCAGCAGCACGACCACCGCCACAACCACCACCGCCAGCAGCAGCACCACCACCAGCACCAGCACGACCGTTCCCGGCGGGTGCCGGGTGACGGGCGGCGGCCGCATCGACCAATCCTCCCCTCCGGTCAACTACGCAACGCATGGCGGGCAGGTGGGTGCGCCCCTCGGGTTCGTCACGGCCTTCAGCCCGGCGACCCCCTGCATCCAGGGCAGCTGGGAGCACGTGCGGCACGACAAGGGCGGCAACCTCCACGCCAAGAGCTTCGACAGCCTCGTCTGCGGCTGCCTCCCCTGTCCGGGGAATCCGGACCCCGCTGGCCACGCAAGTGCGCTCTGCAACCCCGGCGATCGCATCTGCGGACCCGAGCCGCCTCGCGCGCCGGCGAACAAGATCTGCTTCACGGGCGTCGCCGGCCTCGCCCTGACGAACGGCAAGAAGGATCTGGACGCGGCGTTCCGCGTCGACGTCGAAGACCACGGCGAGCCAGGTGGCAGCAGCGGGCCGGCCCCGCCCGACCGCTACCGCATGCGCATCTGGGTCTTGAGCGATGATCCCGACAGCGCGAGCAACCTGGCCCTGCGGCAGTCGATCAGCTGCGGCGCCAGCCTGGGCGAGGACATCGGCGCCCCGCCACCCGACATCGACGACGGGGGTGACACGCCGCACGGAAACCTACAGATACACCCCGAGATCAACCACAAGGCGTGTCCATAGGCGCGAGGGGGCGCTCGGCAGGCCGACGCTGGTCACGCCTGCGCTCCCGGCGTATTCGCCGACGATCGGAAGCGAGCGAGCCCGAGCTCCTCTCGGATGTCGCCGCTGGCGGCGGAGAGCATCGGATCGAGCGGAATCCCCGTCGCGTCGGCCACGCGGTCGACGACGTTGAAGGCCGCGATCAGGGCACAGGTATCCACGAAGGCCTCGGGCGACAGCACGGTACGCACGGCCTGACGCTCGCCCGCGAGCACGTCGTCGTCATTTCCCATGACGGCGTCCGTGAAGGCGATCAGGCGCGCGCCGTGCTCGACGCCCGCGTCACCCTCGACCTTCCCGGTGACCGCGTTCAGGTCCACCGCCCCGCCGGAAACCTGACTGCTCGCACGGAGCAGTGCCGCGTGGGCCGTCGTTCAGTAGAAGCACTCGTTGAGCGCGGATACGCGCGCGGCGACGAACTCCATCTGCGGGCGGGCGAGCGCGCGACGCACCGTTGGGTCCGGGATCTGCTCCACCGGCACGTAGTGCGCGCCCGACGACCTCCGCAGCGCGCGTACCTCGTCGGGCACGAGGCTGAGAGCGCGCATGATGTTCGGGACGAATCCGCCGCCGTACAGGTCCGCCTCCGGCCCGGTGGCGTCCTCGGGTGCGATCATCGGCACCCAGGCCCCTCCGGCCTTCGCCCCGGCGGGCCGGTGCCGCGACGGCTCGCCCGGCGGCGGAGCGGGCAACGGAAAGGGAGGCACGCCGAAGGCGCGGGCGAAGTAGTCGAGACCGGCCAGCAGCGTCGACACGCCAACCAGCTCCACGTACCGGGCGACGTCCAAGCCGCCCGCGATCACCCCGTCGAACCAGCTCCTCGAGAGCCTTGCCGGATCGGTACGAATGCGGTGCACGGCGTCGACGACGTTCTCGGGGAGCACGTGCGGCCCGTCGTGCCGCCCCGTCGCCGCGCTCGGCGAGAGGCTGGCCTTGCGCGCTCGACAGAGCGCGCAGCGGGCGGCCCCGCGAGCCTCCGTCGCGATCGCGACCCGCTCCTCCCCCGTCCACCACGTCCCCGGAGTGCGCATGTGGTCCAGGAGGAAACGGTGCGCCGCCACGAGGTCCTTGCGGACCGGCACTTGCGCGCGCCCGTAGTCGAGCTCGTCCGTGTCCCCCTCCCTCGCCTAGCCAATGCCATATACCGAACCGCTGGCTCTGAGAAGACGGGCCGAGGCTCGCACCGCGTTGCCCCGCTGCAAGACTCGGCCCGGCACCGCAAGCGAGTCCACTGCGGCACACTGTCCCGCGACCCTGCGGCCATCGCGGGCTTCGCGATGTCCTCTGGCAACGCGGCACGATGGAGCGTGGCGCCGGTGCAAGGTCCGCGCGACGCTGACGCACCGCTCGCCGCAACGCCAAAAGCGTTTACAAAAGAGAAATTCTTTCGCAGACCGATTGACGCTTTCGCAGCGGCGGACATATAGCCCACCCTGTGCGCTGGTGCATGGTAGACGCGATGAGTGCTGTGTTCCTTCGACTCGCGGTCCTTCTGATCCTGGTGGCGCTGCCGTCCGCGGCAGCTGGACAGTCGCGCGACGCCGAGCATTACGAGCTGCTGCTCAACCGCGACGGGCACATCAAGGGCCTCGCGCTCGTCAACGGCAACATCGCGGTGAACGCACCGGGCGGGTTCCTGAATCTCGCCCACGACGTGACCGTGACCGACGGCCATGCCATGGCGGCTGACACGGTGAGGGTCCAGGTCCGCGCGCGGGCCTTTGACGTGTTTGCGAAAACGCTGCTGAAGGGTCGAGACAGCACGATCGCCGGTACCGTCACGTCCATCCTGCCGCCCATCTTCGATTCCGAGCCTCTCGTCGTCCCCGATCCCTTCGATCCCGCGAACTTCCCGCCCAACTTTCCGATCCCCTGCGGAGGCCCCGACCGGGCGGGCGGTATGCATGAGACCTTCACCCTGCTGCCCGGCGCCTATGGCCCCGTCTCGGTCGGCGCGCTCGGCAAGCTCATCCTCCAGCCCGGGCACTATCAGTTCTGCTCGCTGGCGGCGCCACACATCGGCGACATCGTCGTGAACGCCCCGGCGACGCTCGACGTCGCCGGCCCCCTCCTCGTCGGCTCGCTCTCCACCCTCTTGCCGGTCGGGAGCCCTGCGCTGGTGCAGATCAACGTGATGGGCCCGATCGTGCGCATCGGGAGTGGTGCGACATTCAACGCCCGATTGTTCGCTCCGCTGGCGAAGCTGCGAATCGGCGGCAACGCGGTCGTCATGGGCCACCTGGTCGCAGACAGCCTGCGGACCGACATCGCCATTGAGCTGTTCCCGTGCGGCAACGGCAAGCTCGACCAAGGTGAGCAGTGCGATGTCACGGCTCCCAACGGCGACCTCGCGTGCCCGGGCATGTGCGTCCCCCCCCCCGGCCAGCCGAACGAATGTACCTGCACACCCGCCACGACCACGACCTCCACGACCACCACGACGTCGAGCACCACGTCGACCACGACGAGCAGCACGACGTCGACGACGGAGACGACGACCACCACCACGACGCTGGCCGTCACGACCATACCAGAGCTGACTCCCACGACCACGACGACCGTCCCCACGACCACCACGTCCACGACGCTGCCCGCCAGATGCGCCGTCTCCGCCACGGGTGCCTGTGTCATCACGGTGAGCTCGCGGCCGGGGGCCACGTTCGCCACCCTGCGCGCCGCGGTCGACGCGGCCGCCGACGGCACTGCCGCCACCCCGACCCGGATTCACGTCAGTGGCCGCTGCGTCGGGCCGCCGGTGGTGATCTTGCAGCGGTCGAATCTCGTCATCGAGGGGGATCCGCCGCCGATCGCCTGTCCCGAATTCGGGCCCGAGCCCACAACGCTCACGTCGAGCGTGAGCCCCGACGGCAGCCCGCCGCCGACGGGCAGCAACGGCGAGATCATCAAGGTCGTCTCGTCGACCAACGTCTCGATCCGCTTCCTCAACCTGGTCGACGCGGATCCGGAGGACGCCGTCGAGTACAAGAGCTCGTCGGGCGGCGACATGACGTGCAACTGCTGCGCGCGCAACGAGGAATGCTTCGAGATGTCCGGTGGCAGCGGCTACGTCGTGAAGCAGAACCTGGTCACCGACAACGGGCACGGGATCAACACGGGGCATCAGGCGCACGACGTGACGATCATGAACAATACCGTCGTCAGCAACCGGCGCCCGTTCGGGTCCGACGTCGAGCAGGGCGACGGGATCACCATCTTCGAGGGCAGCACCGCGATATCGGTCACGCGCAACATCGTGAAGGACAACCTGGACGACGGCATCGACCTGGAGAACGCGAGCTCGAACACCGTGACCGACAACGTCGTCATGGGAAACGGGTTCACGGCCAGCGGCGCGCCGACCTCCGGCGGCAGTGGCATCGTGCTGCAGAGCTCGAACAACAACCTCATCGACTGCAATACGATCAGCGGGAACGCCGACGGCCTGACGGACAGGGCCCGGGTGATCTCGGGCACCGGCAACACCGGAAGCAACGTGACCGGCACGCCCTGCGTGCGCTAGCTGCCCTGCGCTCTCCCCACGCCGGCAATGCACAATCCCCGGCGAACGTGTCGATAGCACGTATCTCCGGGATTCCCGATCGCATACCATTCCGCTATACAGGCACCTTTCCGTGCAGGCTCACCCGCGAAGGAGAGGACGGTGCTGCTCAGACTGGGTGCGAATCTGATCGTCCGATGGATGGCAAGCCTCGGGCACGCCCTTAGCCCTCGGCGAGCGGCGCGCCGAGACGACCCATCTTCTGTTGCGCCGACGCGCGCGGGCGCATACCCCGCACCGACGCCGCTCGTGTGGACACGGCTCGTTTCCGCGCCGGGGCGATCAGGCGGCGAGGTACGGCGAGTCGCTCGCCTCACCCCCTACGTCGCCCAGAACATCGTGGAGGATGCGCTGCGCGCCGGCCGCGGTACGCGCCTCGAGGTGACGGTGGTCTCGAGACTGGGCGCCGCGGAGCTTGCGCAGCTCCGGGAACAGTTCTCCTGCCTCGCCGGCCGCGGCATCGACGTCACCGTCCACCATGGCCGCGGCCCTTCCCCCCTCGGAGAACCCGGCGCGCATCCGTGACCGCTTGCGCGATCTATGACGTGAGCCCGGGGACGCCCACCTGCTGGATGCGCGACGCGTTGTCCCCTTCCTCGTAGCGCGGGAGCCGTCCCTCCCGCCGCCACAGGCGGTAGGCCAGGGCCGCGGCCAGCACGCGGATCGGGTAGTCGCGCGGCAGGTTCTGCAGGTACGGCTGAACGGTCACGAAGTCGCGCGCACCATACTGCTGCATGGCGGCCCGGAGCCCCCCGTTGCGCGGTCCGATGTTGTACGCCAGCAGGGCGAGAAAGAGGTCGCCCGACATCTCGTCGAGGTAGCGATGCAGCGTCGCGGCGGCGAGGAAGGCATTGTGCCGCTGGTTCAGTGGATCGAGCTGCTCGACGTGCAGCCGGCGCCGCGCCGCCGCGACGGCGTCCGCGGGCGGCGCCGTGATCTGGAAGAGCCCCCGGCCGCCGTCCGCGCTGTCGCGCGGGTAGAAGGCCGACTCCGCGGCCGCCGCGCCCATGAGGACCTCGGGATCGACGCCAAAGGCCGCCGCCGCCTCGTGCACGGTCGCCTCGTAGACCCGGGCGCGCTCGAGGATGCGGAGCATGTGCGCGGTGTCGGTGCGCCGATAGGCTGCCCACACCTGATGGGCTATCGAGGTCCGCTCGGCCTCCGCGCTGCCACCGATCAACGCCTGGAGGTCGCGCATCTCGCGCCGGAAGGCCGGACGCCGCGAGACGGCGAGCGCGACCCCGGCGACGGCCACCGCGAGGACGGCGGGCGCTCCGGCGGCGTACGCCGCGAGCCGGGCACGCAGCACGAGCCACGCCCGCAGGAGCAGGGCCGCGGCGATGCCGAGGCCCAGGACCGCGCCCGTGAACGGCACGAGATGCGACCAGAGTCCCGTCCCTGCCAGCGCGCCCGCCAGCTCGCCAAGGAGGGCGATGGTGACGATCAGGGCGGTGGCGACCAGGGCCGCCGCCTCGAGCGTGCCGCGTCGCCATCCCGGCCAGACGAATCGCCGCGTGCGCCGGCGCCGCCGACGCCGAGCCGCCCCACCCCGCACCGCCATCGGGCGATCCGGTACTGCCCGCACGGACCGCGGTCAAGGGCCGAGGCCGGGCCATGAGGCGACTCGCGTACGGCGTGCTCGCAGTCGCCGCGGCGCTCGCGCTGCTCGGTGTCGTCTTGTATGTCGCAGGCGCCCGGCAGACGGTGGCAACCCTCGCCCGGCTGAGCGGCCCCGAGCTCCTGGCGCTCGTGGCGACCGCGTTCGGCGTCACGCTCTTCTCGGCGCTCGCCTGGCAGGCCATCCTCGAGCGCGACGGGCATGCCCTGCCGCTCTGGCTGCTCTTCAGGCTCACCGTCCTCGCCTTTGCGGTGGGTTGGACGATCCCCTCGGGCTTCGTGGCCGGCATCCCGGCGGCGGCGTACTGTCTCCGGCGCCGCGGCGTGCCGCTCGCCCGCGGTCTCGCCTCCTTCGTCATCGGCCGCTTCTTCGAGATCACCGGCTTCGCCCTGACCCTGCCGGCGATTCTCCTCAGCAGCCTCGGGTCGCATGCGACCGTCCGGGGACTTGCCGTCGGGACGCTCTCAGCGGTGGGATTCGTCTACCTCGATCTGATCCTCGGCTGGCGCCTCGCACGCCGGTCGCTCGTCCGGCTCCGCCCCCGGCTGCCGGGTTTCAGCCACCCGCTGCTCGACGCGGCCCTCGAGTTCTGCGGTGCGGTCGCCGACTTCTTCCGCGCTCCGCTGCCGCGCATCCTGCTCGTGGCCGGGTATGCCCTGCTCGCGGTCTCGGTCGCCTTCCTGCGGGCGCTGCTGAGCGCGCGGTTCCTCGGGCTTCACCTCACCATGCCGGAGCTCGTCGTCATGTTCATCGTGACCATGTTCCTGATCTCCGTGCCCTTCCTACCCGGCGCCATCGGCATCTACGAGGGCGGTATCGCGGGCGCCTTCGAGGTCCTCGGCCACTCACGGGCCGATGGCGTTGCGTACGCGATGACCATCCACGCCGCAGAGCTCGTCGTCGTCGTGGCTGGCTTTCTCTTCCTCGGCCATCTCGGCCTGAGCGTCGCGGCGCCGTGGAAGGCCGCGGTCGAGCGTGCGCGCGGTCCGCGGCGGGTGCGAGGGGTGCATCGTCCCGCTTGATTTAGTCCGGACCGGAGCCCCTCGGTCGTGGCCGCAACTGTGTTAGAAAGCATGGGGGCTTGACACAGCCCGCGGCTTCGCCTATTGTTCGCTTACCCCGATGGCAAGCTCTCCGCGGTCCGGGCGCTGACGCTCCTGCCGGTCGTCACGGAGGACACCGCGGCCGTCTGGGTCTCGCGCGCCCAGGAGGTCACGGTCCGCCGGCTCAATGACGAGGTCGAGTGGGTCCTCGCCGGTCGCGACGGCCTCGCGCCCGTCCTTCCTCCACCGTCGGGCGCGGCGCTCAGCGAGTGGCAAACGTGTGCGCGCCCCGAATGGGAGCTTGCCGACTCCCAGATCACCTTCACGGCGCCCGCCTCGGTCGTGGCACTGTTCCGGACAGTGGTCCTCGCCTTCACGGATCGACCCGACTGGTACTGGATCGGCTGCGAGCGCCTCCTGCGCCACGTCCAGGACGAGTGGAGGGCGCAGCCCCGCCATCGCGACCCCGTCTTCGAACGCGACGGGTGGCGGTGCACAGTCCCCGCGTGCAGCAGCCGGCGGAACCTGCACGACTATCACGTCCTCTTCCGGTCCCGGGGCGGCGACAACGCGCGAGACAACCGCGTGACCGTGTGTGCCGGCCACCATCTGCACGGCATTCACGCGGGTCGGATCCGCGCGTGGGGCGCAGCGCCCGACAGGATCACCTGGGAACTCGGCGTTCGTCCCGGACGCCCGCCGCTACTTCGCCTGGAAGGAGACCGTTACGTCGCACGCTGAGCGCAGGTCCCGGCGCGGGCAACCGGCGTGACGCGCGCGTGTCGTCCCGGTCGCCCGCTACCTGCGTGCCCGCCGGCTCATGGTGCGACGCCGGGGTGCCGGGCGAGCCAGTCAGCGACGGCGTTGTCCCACACGGACCGGTCCTTGGTCACCGTGAAGCAGCTCGGGAGCGCCGTCGGGTAGTCGCCCGGCCCGAGCCACACCATCACGTTGTTGGCGCAGCCCCGGAGCTGCTCCGGCGGGATGCCCATGCGGCTCGCGCCCGGCTGTCCGACGCGCTCGGCCATGAACACGTTGTTGTAGAGCGCGAGCTTGGGCGACAGGCTGGCGTCCGGGCTGTTCCAGTTGTGCCACTTGAAGAAGGCACCCGTGCCGAGGCCATCCGCGCTGCCACCGCGCGGGCCCGGCATCGGCTGGAGCCGGACGAGCGAGCTCTGGATCGTCCAGAGCTTGCTCGATCCGTTGAACCCGCTGGCGATGATCGCATCCGACGGACGCGCGCTGAACGCCTCGTAGCAGCCGTCGAACAGGGAGTCGTCGACGAGCCCGCCGTGCAGGTGGTCGTTCTCGACGCAGTCGTCGCGCACGTAGCTCAGGTGCACGTTCCGGATCGTGAAGTCGTCGGCCAGCTTGGGGCGGACCCCGTCGGTCACGTTGTCGATGCGGATGCCGTCGACCGTGAATTGCGAGTCGTCGAACACAATGCCGGCGTTGTTCATCGTGTGCATGTCGTCCCAGCTGAGGCTCCGATCGTACTGCCCGAGCACCGTGCCGCCGAGCACGCGGACGCCGGCGCC
>Ga0209056_10004521_pt1 | contig 14648 bp, 10 predicted proteins | sample GraSoiAngelo_114_FD_185876 | JGI IMG/M metagenome (GOLD analysis project Ga0209056, IMG submission 185876) | Grasslands soil microbial communities from the Angelo Coastal Reserve, California, USA - 14_0903_13_40cm (SPAdes) (version 2) | ecosystem: Environmental > Terrestrial > Soil > Grasslands... | reverse complement strand
CGGCTCTCTCGGTTACGACGGACCACTCGCGGCGCTCGCCCCGCGGGCGAACCTCGCCGACCATCTCCACGAGACAGTCGCGGTGGTCACGAATCCGGCGATCGACCGGGAGCGCGAGATCGAGCACTTTTCTACGCGCGTGCTGCTTGGGCCCCGCCCATCGCCGGGGAGCCGGGGGGGCTCGCCCCCCCGACTGTGGATCGAGCTCGCGACGCCGATCCTGCTCGGCGGGCATTCGCCGGATACAGGCATATCGAGCGATGACTTCCGCGCGCTGGCGCGCGAGCGCGGAACCTGGCTCCTGGAGGATGTGATCGCGCGTTTCACCGCGGACGGCCGTCGCGCCCCCGCCGTGCTCGAAGCGGATCGCGACTGGGAAGAGCATCCCCGCGACGCGCTCGCTCGCCTCGGCGCCCAGGCAGCCCGCGCCGTGCGCGGCGGCGCGCGCCTCGTCGTGGTGCAGGACCGCGCGGTGATCGCGGAAGGTCGCGCGTGGCTCGACCCGGTCCTGGTCATCGCGGCGGCGCACGGCGCGCTCCTCGCGCAACCCGGCAGCGCCGGCTCGCTGCGCCGCGACTGCGCGCTCATCGTGTCCGCGGGAAGCCTGCGCAACCTGCACGACATCATGGTCGCGCTCGCCCTCGGCGCGGATGCGGTGAACCCGTACCTGGTGCTCGAGTACGCGATCACGACCGGCGACCCGCACGCGCTCGCGAACCTCATCGAGGCTCTCCGCAAGGGCATCGAAAAGGTGACCTCGACGCTGGGGGTGCACGAGCTGCGCGGTTACGGGCGGCAGGTCTCGGCGGTCGGGCTCGCGCCGGACGTGGCGCATTTCATGGGGATCGAAACGTTCTGCGCGAGCGATGAAGCGGGACTGGGCTGGGAGCGCATCGCCGAGGAAGGCTTCACGCGGGCCTCGATGCTCCGCGAGAGGAGAGATGCGCGGCTCGAGCCCGCCTTCCGGATATGGCCGCGAGCGTGGAAGGCGGCCCTGTCGGTCGCGAACGGCGAAGCGCCGTACTCCGCGTACGCGGAGCGTTTGCGCGAGCTCGAGACGACGCATCCCGTTTCATTGCGCCATCTCATCGACTTTGTCCGGCCGATCGACGGCGATCCCGAATACCCGGCCGACACCAGCGCGGGCGAGCACGCTGGGCCCTTCTACATCTCATCGATGTCGTTCGGCTCGCAGGGTGAGACCGCGTACCGCGCGTACGCGGAGGCCATGGCCCGCCTCGATCTCCTCTGCGTGAACGGCGAAGGCGGCGAGCTGCCGGACCTCATCGGCCGCTATCCGCGCAACCGCGGCCAGCAGATCGCGAGCGGACGCTTCGGCGTATCGGCGCTGCTCGCGAACTCCTCGAACTACCTCGAGATCAAGATCGGCCAGGGCGCCAAGCCCGGCGAAGGCGGGCATCTTCCCGCGCGCAAGGTCTCCAAGAAGGTGGCGCTCGCGCGCAACGCCCAGCCCGGCGTGGATCTCATCTCGCCGTCGAACAATCACGACATCTATTCGATCGAGGATCTCGCGCAGGTCGTTCACGAGCTCAAGACCGTCAACCCGCGCGCTCGGGTGTCGGTGAAGGTGCCGGTGGTGCCGGACATCGGCGTTATCGCGGTCGGCATCGCCAAGTCGGGAGCGGACATCGTGACGCTCTCCGGATACGACGGCGGGACCGGCGCGGCGCGGCAGCATGCTCTGCGGCGGGCCGGGCTGCCGGTCGAGATCGGCGTCGCGCAGGCGCATCGCGCGCTGGTCGCATCGGGGCTGCGCGACGTCGTCGAGCTCTGGTGCGACGGAGGCATGAAGAGCGCGGTCGATGTGGCGAAGATGCTCTGCCTAGGCGCGGACCGTGTCGGGTTCGGGACACTCGCGATGGTCGCGATCGGCTGCACGATCTGCCGCGGCTGCCAGCTCGATACCTGTCATGTCGGCATCGCGACGCAGCTCGAATCGGTGGCCGAGGCGACCGACCGCGGCGTGAAGCGCTTCGAGCCACGGGAGTTCGAGAGCGCGGTCACCAACCTCAGCCGCTTCTTCACCGCGCTACGCGAGGAGCTCGCGCGCATCGCGGCGCAGCTCGGCGTTCGGGCGACCGTGGACCTGGTCGGACGGACCGACCTCTTACGTCAGATCCGCGGGCTGGATCGCGTCGATCTGGGGTATCTCGTCGAGCCGATCGAGTGGACGACGCCTGGGCGGCGCGACGTGCGAGTCGTCGCGGGGGTCGCGGTCGCGGAAGCCGAAGGCCAACGTGCCCTTCGTGCGAACGATCGCTTCGTCGCGACCGACGCGTCCGGCGAGCTCGCGCGACTCCGGATCGCCGGCGCAGCGGTGGCGGACGTGGCGTCGATCTATCGCGAAGGATCGGTCGCCGGCAACGGATTCGCCGCGTACGCGACCGAGGGCGTCGCCCTCGTCCTGCGCGGCGGCGCGCAGGACGGTGCCGCCAAGACGGCGCTCGGGGGTGCGGTGGCGATCCTCAAAGCGCGCAACGCGGCGGGCCGGTTCGTGGACGGATCAGTCGGCAAATGCTTCGCGTACGGCGCTCAACGTGGACGGTTCCTCGTTCAGGGTGGGGCGGATGCACGCGCCGCCATCCGGCTTTCGGGCGCCGAGCTCGTGTTCGGGGGTGACCTGCGCGGTTTCGCGTTCGAGTACATGACCGGCGGCAAGGCGGTGGTGCTCGGCGATCCTGGGCGCTGGATCTGCTCGGGCATGAGCGGCGGCGTCGTCTACCTGCGTCACGATCCCGATCGTGGCCTCGACGAGGCCACGCTCCGCGATCGTTTCGCGAAGGGTGCCAAGGTCTTCATGCGTCCGCCGCGCGACGAGGACCTTCCTGGGCTCGCCGACCTTCTGGGCGCGTACGCCGACGCGCTCGACGAGAGCGATCAGCCTGACGCCGCGTGCGGTGTGCGCACGCTGCTCGTCGACCCGGCGAAACACTTCCGCGTCGTGCGACCGGGCACGGAGATCACGGACCAGACCATCTCGACCGAATAGTCCTCGGACCTGACGGTCCTCCGGTCTGCTGCTTGGCCAGTGCGCTGCGCGCTGGCCGCAGTAGCCTCTCGGCGGCGTGAGCCTGTTCGCGCTGGCCCTCGTGCTGGGCGCCGCGGTCCTGCACGCCACGTGGAATCTCCTCGCCAAGCGGGCTGTGGCCGACGTGCCTTTTCTCTGGCTCGCGTACCTCGTCGGCGCGGTCGTCTTCGCGCCTTTCGCGATCCTGATCCTGGTCATCGCCCATCCTGCGCTCGGATGGCCGGCGCTGGTGTTCGTCGCGGTCGCGGCGTGCCTGCAGATCCTGTACTTCGCCACGCTCACTGCGGGGTACCGCGCGGGCGATCTCTCGCTCGTATATCCCATCGCGCGGGCGAGCGGCCCGCTGCTCGCGACGATCGGCGCCATCACGATCTTCGGCGAACGTCCGACACCGCTAGCGATCGCCGGTGCGCTCGCGATCGTCGGCGGCGCGCTTGTACTCGCCGGGGATCCACGCGCGCTGCGCGCAAGCGGCGCCGGAGCCGCCGTCGGTTTCGCCCTCGCGACCGGCGTAGTGATCGGGACCTACACACTCTGGGATAAGACCGCGGTCTCGACTCTGCTTATCCCGCCGCTCTTCTACGACTGGGCGACGGTCACCGGACAGTCGCTGCTCTTCGCGCCACTCGCCCTGCGCCGCGGCGACGAGTTGCGCGAGACGTGGGCTCGCCGGCGCGGCGCGGTGCTCGCCGTGGGGATCCTGAGTCGCCTTGCGTACATCCTGGTGCTCACGGCGCTCATCGCGAGCCCCGTCTCGTACGTCGCTCCGGCCCGCGAGATCGGGATCCTCGTCGGCGCGTTTCTCGGAGCTCGCGTGCTCGCCGAAGGACACGCGACGCGCCGCGGCATTGGTGCAGCGGCGATGGTGCTGGGAATCATCGCGCTGGCGGTGGGCTAGTCGCAGCCCTGCACGGCCGCTCGTACTATCCGTGCGACATGCGGGTCCTCCGCGTCTTTGTACTCGTCGCTTTGGTCCTGACGATCACCGCGACCCCGGCCGCGGCCGCCGATATCCGCCAGGGCAACGACGTGATCATTGGCCCGACCGAAACGGTCGAGGACGATCTCTATGCGTTCGCCGCAACCATCGCGATCAATGGGACCGTTCACGGGGACGTCGTCGCCGCCGGCAATAACGTCAGCGTCGACGGCAGCGTGACCGGCGATCTGATCGCGGCTGCCAACTTCATCACGATCCGCGGCCAGGTCGGCGGAAGCGTGCGCGCGGCAGGAGCGACGGTCTTCATCGATGGCAAGGTCGGCGGGGACGTCTTCGGTGCGGGGAACGAGATCACGGTCAGCGGGAAGGGCCAGGTCGGCCGTGATGCCGTCCTGGCTGGGAACACCGTGACGCTCGGCGGTCAGATCGGCCGGAATGTCCAGGCGGGGTCGCGAGCCGTGACTCTCGACGGTCACGTCGGCGGCAACGTGACCGCGCAGGTGCAGTCGCTCTCGCTCACGAGCGGCGCGGCGATCGACGGATCGCTGAGCTATACGAGTCCGACCGAGGCATCGGTCCCGAGCGGCGCCGTGGTGCGGGGGACGACCACACGGAGCACGCCGCCACCAGGGCCCGTGCAACCGGTGCAGGGGCCCGCTGCGATCGCGATCGACTGGCTGCGCGGTCTCGTCGGACTTCTTGTGTTGGGGCTCTTCCTGGTGTTCTTCTTCCCGTCGTTCTCTCGTCGCTCCGGAGAGGCACTGGTCCGCTCGCCCTTCATGACTCTGGCCATCGGAGCCCTCGTCCTCATCGGCCTGCCGATCCTCGCGGTGGTGATCTTTGTCCTCGGCACGATCGTGGGCGGCTGGTGGCTCGGTCTCGTCGCACTCGCCTTCTACTTCGCGGCGATCGCGGTGAGCGTTCCGGTGGCGGCCCTCGGCCTTGGTGCGTCGATCATGCGCATCACCGGCCGACCGTCCCATGTCGTGCTCGCTCTTCTCGTGGGGTTGATCGTCCTGCTTCTCATCGGCCTCGTCCCGATCCTCGGACCGCTCGTCATCTTCCTCGCGGTGCTCTTCGGCCTCGGCGCGACCGCCATGGCCGTCGCCGGCGGCCGACAACCCGAGCCCGCGGCCGCATAGGCTCGGGAACCTCGCGCCGAGCGGGGTTGTATCCGTAGCAATGAAGGTGCGGACCAGGCGTGTCCTCGTGCTGGCGTTCGCTTTCTTGCTCGCCGCGTGTAGCGAGCAGGCCGCGGCCCCGCGGCCGAGCCTTGCGCCGGACGTGCACCCGACGGCGACCCCGCGGCCGACCAATGCCGCGAACGACCTCATCTATCTGCGCTCCGTCGGCTCCGGAGGTGTGACCAACATCCTGGCCATCGACGCGCGGACCGGAGCGACGACGCGGACGCTCGCGGATGGGTCGCTCTCGTCCGATCGCGCGACCCTCTACGCGCCCGAACTGGTCGACGGCGCGACGCGGACGCTCGTGCATGTTGTCGAGGTCGCCACGTCGCGCGAGCTTCGCTCGTTCACGCTCGACGGCGCATACCGCGCGATCTGGACCGACAGCGGCCTGACCGCGCTCTCGCGCGACGGAAACCATCTCGCGCTTGCGAACTCGCCGGTCAAGATCGATGGCGACTGGCTGACGAAATTTGCCGTGGTCGCTGCGTCGTCGGGCGCGACGGAAGCCGTGTTCGAGGTAAAGGGGCAGTCCACGTATGGGTTCGCCGCGTTCTCGCCGGACGGCCGGTCGCTCTACCTGAACCAATTCGGCGAGGGCGGGACGAAACTGCGCGTGTTCGACGTCCCGTCAGCGACCCTCTTGCCCGCGGTCACGAGTGAGGGCGCGGGTCTCACTCAGAACGGCTTCCGCACGCCGGGGATCGTCTCGCCGGACGGGCGCTGGATGTTCAGCCTCGACGCCGGAAGCGCGACGACCAACTGCACGTCGACCGATGGACCGCAGTGCATCGGGAACGGAAAGCCGCCGTACGTCCTCGCGCTCGACCTCGTCTCGCGACGCGCCGCTACCGTCGCGCTGCCGGTCGAGCAGCGGTCGGGCGACTTCGAGAAGTACCTGCTCTGGTCTCTCGCGGTCGCAGCGGATGGCGCGACGGTGTACGCGATCAATCCCGCGCTCGGCGTGATCGATGAGATCGACGCGCGGCAGATGACGATCCGTCGCACAAAGTCGATCACGGTGAGCCGAGCCGATCAGGGTGCGTGGGCGGCGATCGGTCGCTTCTTCTTCCCGATCGCGGAGGCGAAGCGGTACATCACCGGCGGCGCGCTCGTGTCGCCGAGCGGCGATCGGATCTACGCCGCGGGGTACAAAGGGATCGCGGTCATGGATACGGCCGACCTTTCATCGCGCGCGGTGTGGCAGACCGACGGCGAATTCGACGCGCTCGCGCTCACGCCTGACGGCGAGCGGCTCTACGCGGTGAGCAACGCGAGCGGGAAGATCGCGATCGTCGGCACGCGCGACGGCGCCAGGCTCGGCGAGCTCAAGATCCCCGCGTTCGGGCAGACGATCGTTCGCATCGACAGCGCGCGGTAGCCCGCCCTCGCTAGCATGCCGTGGTGCCCCCCACGGCGCTGATCCCGATCCCTGCGACGCTGACCTCGCGATCGGGTGCGTTCGTCCTCACCGGGGTCACCCACGTGACCGCCCCCGACGAGCTCCGACCGCAGGCCGAGCTCCTCCGCGACCAGCTCCGCCCCGCAACAGGGCTCCCGTTGGCGACCACCGGATCCGCGGGCGGCCCGCCTATCTCACTCGCGATCGACGCGTCGCTCGCGCAGCTCGGCGACGAGGGGTATCGCCTCGCAGTGACGCCAGAACAGGTCAGCGTCCGCGCGCCGCGCGCCGCGGGCATCCTGCACGGCAGCCAGACACTGCGGCAGCTGCTCCCGCCGGCGATCTTCCGGCGCACACCGCAGAGCGGCGTCGCGTGGACCATCCCGTGCGTCGAGATCGAGGATCGTCCGCGATTCGGCTGGCGCGGAAGTCACCTGGATGTCGGTCGCCACTTCATGCCGAAGGAGTTCGTGCTCAAGCATCTCGATCTCCTTGCGTTGCACAAGATCAACGTCTTCCACTGGCACCTCACCGAGGACCAGGGCTGGCGCATCGAGATCAAGAAGTACCCGAGGCTCACCGAGGTCGGCGCCTGGCGCAAGGACTCGATGACCGCGCCTCGAACGAAGGATCCGGCGCTCCGGAAGTTCGCGGGCAAGCCGCATGGGGGCTTCTACACGCAGGACGACGTGCGGGAGGTCGTGCGGTACGCCGCCGATCGCGGCATCACCGTGGTCCCGGAGATCGAGATGCCCGGACACGCGGTCGCCGCGATCGCGGCGTATCCCGAGCTCGGCAACACCGGAAAGCCCATCGAGATACTCACGTACTGGGGCATCACCGATCACGTCCTGGGTGTTGGCGATAACGTGCTGCGTTTCTTCGAGAACGTCTTCGACGAGGTGCTCGCGCTCTTTCCGTCGAAGTTCATCCACGTCGGCGGCGACGAATGCCCAAAGACCGAGTGGCGGCAGACTCCCGCGGCGCAAGCGCGCATGAAGTCGGAAGGCCTCAAGGACGAGGATGAGCTCCAGAGCTGGTTCATCCGGCATTTCGATTCCTGGCTGGCCAAGCGCGGTCGCCGCCTCATCGGATGGGACGAGATCCTCGAAGGCGGTCTCGCCCCGGGCGCCACGGTGATGAGCTGGCGCGGCGAAAAGGGCGGGGTCGCCGCCGCCAAGGCGGGGCACGACGTGGTCATGGCGCCGCAGAAGCCCACGTATCTCGACCATTCACAGACGGAGCTTCCGACGGAGCCGCCGGGCATCGGCGGCCACAACTCGCTCGAGGACGTGTACGCGTACGAGCCCGTGCCGAGTGAGTTGAAAGGCGAAGACGCGAAGCACGTGCTCGGTGCACAGGGTCAGATCTGGACCGAGTACATGCCCGATCCCAAACGTGTCGAATACATGGCCTGGCCACGACTCGTCGCGCTCGCGGAGGTTCTTTGGTCGCCGCCGGAGACACGCGATCTCGCGAGCTTCAAGTCACGTCTCGAGACGCACCTCGAGCGTCTTGCGATCCTCGATGTGAACTACCGCGGGCGGTTCCGCCCGCCGGACTAGTAGCCCAACGGCGATAGACTCCGCTGGCAACGGGGGAGGTCCGCTATGGTTGATCTCGCACGCACGTACTTCCGTCTTTTTGCGCTCGTTCTGGTGGCGACGCTCGTTCTTTCCGCGTGCACCGGAGCGAGCCAGCCCGGAGCGTCGACCGCTCCGTCGGCGCAGAGCGGACCGGTCGCGGGAGGGACGGTGACGGTCCCGATCGGCGCCGACCCCACGCTCAACCCGTGGAGTCCGAACGCGTTCGTCGAGTCGCTCTTCATCAACCGCGTGATCTTCGAGGGCATAACGAAGCCGGGGAAGGACCTCGCGCCCGCCCCCGACCTCGCCGAGAGCTGGACGATCGCACCCGACGGCCTCAGCTGGACGTTCAAGCTGCGCAGCGGCGTCAAGTGGAGCGACGGCCAGGCATTCTCCGCCGACGACGTGGCGTTCACGTTCAACGACATCGTGCTCAAGCCGGACCTCGGCGCGCAGAACCGAGCGAGCTACGCGGCGGTGAAGAGCGTGACCGTCGTCGACCCAAACACGGTCCGCTTCGATCTCTCACGCAAGTTCGCCGCGCTCGCGTCGTTCCTGGCGTACAACGCCGGCATCCTGCCAAAGCATGTGCTGTCGGCAGACCCGCTCAAGACGACGTCCTTCAACAAGGGCGTGCCCGTAAGCACGGGACCGTACAAGGTCGAGAAGTACACCTCCGGGCAGAGCGTGTCGCTCGTGCGCAACGAGAACTACTTTGGCCCCAAGCCGTATCTCGACAAGGTCGTCTTCACCGTCGTGCCCGACCCGAACACCCAGATTGCGCAGGCGCTCTCGGGCGATATCTCGATCATGATCCTCGACAACAAGGCCGCGGTTGACCGCGTGAAGAGCGCGAGTGGCCTCGCGGTCGTCTCGCGTCCGCTGGTGCAGTACTACTGGCTCGCGCTCAACCAGACCGACCAGCGATTCACCGATGTGAAGGTGCGGCAGGCCTTCGTCCAGGCCATCGACCGGCAGGCGATCATCAAGTCCGTCGAGCTCGGATATGGCTCGATCGCGAACTCGCCGATCACGCCGGCGCTTGCCGCGTACTACGACCCGTCGCTCGCGTCCAAGTACCCGTACGACCCGCAGAAGGCCAAGGACCTTCTCGCTCAGGCGGGCTGGAAGCCCGGCGCCGACGGGGTGTTGCAGAAGGACGGCAAGGCCTTCCAGTTCACGATGGACGTCGGCCAGCGCGGGGTGCTCGAACCCGTGAACGCGCTCATCCAGCAGGACCTCAAGAAGGTCGGCGTGATCGTCGACCTCAACACGATGGAGTGGAACGCGTACATCCAGAAGGACGTGGTCCGCCGCGAGTACACCGCGACCGTCAATTGGTGGACCTACCCGAGCGACCCCGACGTCTTCCCGTACTACCACTCGAGCGCCGCCGGCAAGGGGTTCAACATCCCCGGTTACCAGGACCCCAAGCTCGACGACCTGCTCGTCCAGGGACAGAGCGCCAGCGACCTCGAGGCGCGAAAGGCCGTCTACAAGCAGCTTCAGGCGTACACGTCCGAGACGCTGCCGTATCTCTTCCTCTGGTACCCGCAGGAGATCGACGTGTTGAGCTCGTCGCTCAAGGGCGTGCCGGAGCTCGGACTGCGCGATGCCGTGCAGTACATCGGCGAATGGTGGTTGGCGAAGAAGTAGCTCGTTTTCTATTCCAGCGACTCGTGTTGGGGGCGCTCGTGGTGGTGTTCGCGAGCGCCCTCACCTTTTTCTTCGTAAACCTCGCTCCCGGCGGTCCCGCGTCGGTGATGCGGTTCGATGTGACCGCGGAGCAGCGCGAAGCGCTCATCAAGGCGATGGGCCTCGATCGGCCGGTGCCGCAGCGCTACGTCGAGTGGTTCACGGCCGCGATCCACGGCGATCTCGGGAGCTCGCTCCTCACGAACGAACCGGTCACGACTCGGATCGGCGATCGGCTGCCGAACACGCTCACCCTCGCGGGATCGGCGCTCCTGATCTCCATCTTCGCGGGGATCCCCATCGGCGTCATTCAGGCGCTGCGCCGCGGACGGCTCGTCGACCACCTCCTGAGCCTCTTCAGCGCCATCGGGCTCGCGGTGCCGGTCTTCTGGCTCGGGATCGTCCTGATCCTCGTCTTCGCGGTCTCGCTGCACATCCTGCCGTCAGCGGGAGTGACCTCCGTGGCATCGGACACGTTCGGCGATCGCCTCGCGCACCTCGTGCTTCCGGCGGTCGCCCTCGCGACGACGATCCTGCCGACCGTCGTTCGGTTCACACGATCGTCGACGATCGAGGCGCTCCACGAGGACTACATCCGCACCGCCACATCGAAGGGCCTCGCCCCGTGGATGGTCGTTACGCGGCACGCGCTCCGAAACGCGCTCATCCCCGTCGTGAGCGCGGTGGGCGCGCTCGTGCCGCGGCTCCTCGGCGGCACCGTCGTGACCGAGGCGGTCTTCGGTTGGCCGGGGATGGGACGGCTCGCGCTCGAGGCGGCGCAGGGCCGCGACTATCCGCTTGTCACCGGCCTCACCGTGGTGGTCGCGGCGATCGCGGTGGCCGCGACGCTAATCGTGGACCTCGCCTACACGCGGATCGATCCGCGGGTTCATCTGCAGTGAGCCGATTCGGCTTCGCCGCGCTCGCGATCCTCATCGCCATCGCCGCGCTCGCGATCGCCGGTCCGTTCCTGTGGACGACCCCGCCCGAGGCCACCGATCCGGCGCACGGTCTCGCGGGCGTCTCCGCCGCGTATCCCCTCGGCACCGACGAGCTCGGCCGCGACGTGCTGAGCCGGCTGCTGCACGGCAGCCGCGTCACCCTCCTTGTTGGCGTCGCGGCGATGCTCGCGGCGCTCTCCATCGGCGTCGTTGTGGGTGCGATCGCCGGCTGGAGCGGCGGCTGGATCGACGCGCTCCTGATGCGCTTCACCGACGCGATGCTCGCGGTGCCGGCGTTCTTCTTCATCCTCGTCGTCATCACGGTCCTCGGCACCGGCGTCGGGACGCTCATCCTCGTGATCGGGGCGCTGTCCTGGATGCCGGTCGCCCGCGTCGTCTACGGCGAGACCCTGCGCTGGAAGGCGGCGGAGTTCGTCGTCGCCGCGCAGTCGCTCGGCGTGCCCGCACCGCGGCTGCTCGCCCGGCACATCCTGCCCCAGGCGATCCCTTCGCTCGTAGTGTCGGCGACGCTCGGCGTCGCCTTCGCGATCCTCACCGAGTCGGCCCTGAGCTATCTCGGCCTCGGCGTCCAGCCGCCGCTGCCGTCGTGGGGCAACATGCTGCAGCGCGCGCAGCAGTACGTGTTCACGGCGCCCGCGCTCGCGATCTACCCGGGTCGCGCGATCACGGTGGTCGTCCTGGCGTTCAACTTCCTGGGCGACGGCCTCCGCGACGCGCTCGACCCGCGGCGGCGTCGGTAATATCGGGCGCGCACGCAGGGGAGGATCGCCATGAAGACGACCGAAGTTGGCAAGCGGACGAAGTACAAGGGGTACAAGAGCTTCGAATACCTCGAGCCGGGAACGGACTACCGCGAGTTCAAGCTCGCGAAGGAGCTCGGCCGCGTCCCGTCGCACAAGGTCGAGGTCAGCGACAGCCAGGAGGAGCGCGTGCAGCGCCTCCTCGACACAAACCTCGCCGTCTCGCTGCACGACCACTGCTTCGTCGTGCCCGAGGACTTCGGGGAGCTCGCCGAATACCGGCGCCAGGGCCGCGACTTCACCGGCTACGCCGGAATGGCGCAGTCTGGCCTCGACGCGGTGTTCGACTGCCTGATGGACGGCACGGCCACGATCACGTCAAAGGCCGGTTGGAAGTGGGACGACATCATCTACGACCTCGGGATGCGCCTAAGCGACATCGCGCATCAGGACTTCATCGTCCGTGGGGAGACCCTCGACGACATTCGGCGTGCGAAAGAGAGCGGTCAGATCGCGTTCATCGCGTCGCTCGAGGCGGCGACGGCGATCGAGAACGAGGTCGATCGGCTCGACATTCTCTACGGACTCGGGATCCGCTCCTCCGGCATCGCGTACAGCGAGGCCAACACGCTCGGGAGCGGGCTTCGCGAGAAGCGGGATGGGGGACTGACGGACCTAGGCCGCCAGGCCGTCCGGCGCATGAACAAGCTCGGCATTGCGATCGACATCTCGCACTCGGGGGATCAGACCTCCCTGGACACGATCGAGACGAGCGAGAAGCCGATCTTCATCACGCACGCCGGTGCGCGTGCGCTCTGGAACACCAAGCGCATGAAGCCGGACGAGGTGCTGAAGGCGATGGCCGCCAAGGGGGGCGTCATCGGCATCGAGGCCGCGCCGCATACGACGCTCACCAAGAAGCATCCCAAGCACTCCATCGAGAGCTACATGGAGCACTTCGAGTACTGCGCCGATCTCGTGGGCATCGACCACGTCGCGTTCGGGCCGGACACACTCTTCGGCGACCACGTCGGACTCCACCACTACTTCGCCAAGCAGCTCTCGATCGGCGCCGCGAGCCGCGGTATGGAGTACGAGGAAGTGGAGTTCGTCGATGGGATCGAGAATCCCGGAGAGGCGTTCCCGAACATCGTCCGCTGGCTCGTGAAGCACGACTACTCGGACGGCGACATCGCCAAGACCATCGGCGGGAACGTGATGCGCGTGCTTGAGGAGGCCTGGTTCCGCTGAGCCCCGCGCGCTAGGTCTTCTGCCGGGCGAGGCGCCGCAGCAGGTGCGCGCGCGCCTCGCGGTCGAGTGGCGTGCCGCGCTCGGCGAGCTTTTCAGCGACGGCCTCGCGGTGCTGCGGGGTGCGGTTCGAGCCGAACTTGAACTTCGCGCGCACGCCCGTGACGTTGAGCCGGAGGCCGCGGATCTGGGGGAGGAGCTTGCCGTAGCGGTTGTCGCCGGGCTCGACGGGCGCATGTTTGCCTTCGGGCTGGAAGTGCGCGAGCTGGCGCTCGAGGATCTTGGCGAGTGCCGCGTCGTCTTCCGTCGGCTCGATGTCGCACGCCAGCTGCACGGCCGCGTAGTAGCTCGTCGGCACGCCGTATTCGTCCTGGTTCCAGTGGCCCGGGATGTAGGTGTACGCGCCGAAGACCGAGAGGAGCCCGCGCGGCCGCTCCGCGATCGCCTCCCACACCGGATTGATGCGCGCGAGGTGGAGCAACACGGTCTTGTCGCCGTCGTAGATGAAATGCGTCGGCACGACGGCGGGTAGATCGCGCGTCGGTGCGCCGGGGACGATCAGCTCGCCGAAGTCATGGGTCTTGAGGAAGTCGCGCCATTCGGCGTCGTCGAGTGCGGCGTCGTGTTTGTGGATCAGCATGCGGTGAATGATGAACGGTCGGGGTGCCGGGAATCGAACCCGGGACCTCAGCTTCCCAAAAGCCGCGCTCTACCAGGCTGAGCTACACCCCGAGACGCATCGCCTGAAGCCTCTTGTATGTCCGGATCGCGTGGCAATTCGCGCACACGAGCTCGCATTTCGCGAGCTCTTCGAAGATGAGTTTAGGCCTCCGATACCTCATCGCGTCGCTGATCTCGCCGAGCTTCGTCGTACCGGGTAGATGGTCCCAGTGCATCGCCTCCGGTGGGAACAAGCCTCCGCAATCGGTGCACGCCTTTCCGGTCTTCATCTCGCGTAGCCATTCGTTGCGCTTATCGACCCAGGGCTGCTTGTTGTCAGCCCAACGCGTCTTATTCCTCTGCCAGTAGTCGTGGTCGTAGGCCTTACGACAAGGTTTGCACCACGCCTGGTAACCATCGCCGCGTTTGTAGTTGTGAAACTCCGCGTACGGCTTGAGCTCGCCGCACCGCGAGCAACGCTTCATCTTCTCTAGCACATCTGTTCGATATCAATATCAATAGCGGCACGTCCTTGCAGCATGAGCGGATGCGATCCCGCGCCCTCGCCCTCTCGGCGACCCTCGCGCTCGTCCTTCTGCCGTCGCAGGTTCCCGCCGCGGCGCTCCCGCTGCTCCGCACGGAGTGGTCAGCCTCGGCGGCCGCGCTCGGCTGGGTCGTGTCCGCGTACCTCCTCGGTTATGCGCTCGCGGTGCTCGTCGTCCTGCCGCTCACCGATCGCGTGCCGCCTTCGCGCGTCATCGCGATTGGCGCGCTCGTCACAGCGCTCGCGAACCTCGCCTTCGCGTTCGGCGCCCACGACGTCCTCACCGCCTCAGTGCTTCGCGTGGCGTCGGGATTCGGCCTCGCCGGCGTCTACATGCCCGGCGTGCGTCTCGTCGCACAGGACGCGCTGCCCGCGCGCCGCGGCCGCGCGGTCGGCCTCTATGTCGCCGCGTTCTATCTCGGCGGCTCGCTCTCGTTCCTCGCCACCGGACTCCTCCTCGAGCCGCTCGGCTGGCGAGGCGCCGCCGCGATCCTCGGGCTCATCGCTCTCCTGGCGCTGCCCATCGCGGTCGCGAGCACGCGCGGCATCGCGCACATCCCGGGCGAGCGAGCCCATCTCGACCTCCGCGTACTGCGCAACGCTCCGCTCGTTCGGACGATCGCGGCGTACACCGG
>Ga0209056_10004520_pt1 | contig 14648 bp, 13 predicted proteins | sample GraSoiAngelo_114_FD_185876 | JGI IMG/M metagenome (GOLD analysis project Ga0209056, IMG submission 185876) | Grasslands soil microbial communities from the Angelo Coastal Reserve, California, USA - 14_0903_13_40cm (SPAdes) (version 2) | ecosystem: Environmental > Terrestrial > Soil > Grasslands... | reverse complement strand
ACGTACGGTAGTATTCGGCGAGTTGCTGATCGGAAACCGAGCCCGCGAAAGTTACGTGGCTCGCGAGTTGGAGGTTAGCCGTGAGCTTTTCCAGGCGTGGTCGGTCGTCACCGTCGCCCACGATGACGCACCTCGTGTTGGGCACCTCATGAAGGACAATCGGCAGTGCGCGGATAACCGTGTCGAAACCCTTGTATGCATCGACGCTTGCCAAGCTGCCAACCGAAAGCAAAGTCCTTTCATTGTTACGAACGCTTGCTTCTTGCCCCTCAGTGCGGGGTGGCGCGGTCAGCATTCCTTGGAAGTCACGGGGTATCGCGTTATGAAGGATGGATGCCCTGTGTTGGGGAATTTGGTGAACTTCGGAAAGCTTCGCCGCCGTGAACCGGCTGATAGGAAGCAGTCGGTCCGATTGCCGGAGGGCAACTCGCTCCAAAAGATTTAGCCGTGCGCAAACTTCCAAACCATGACAGACCACCCAGAAAGGAGTCCGATAGAAAAAGCGAACTGCCATGGCGACTGGCCCCAAACTCAAATGGCTGCACACAATCAGGTCGTATTTGCTTCGCGCAAGTGCCAGCGCCTTCGTCGCAAACTTAACCTTTGCACCGGCTGTCAATCGGTCGGTCACGGGTCGCAACACACGAAAGTGAAGGCGGAGATCAGAAGGTTGACCGTAAGCCAAGAGAGCGAGTAGATGAACGTTCTCTGGCCCAAGGAGCTCTGCCAATGCTGACGCGAAGGTAAAGGTATAACGGGCGATTCCACCCCGCGTGTAAATGTCTGTGGCAAGAATCAGCACTCTCATGTAACTATCGCCGTGATTGAAAAGCGGAAAACATGCATTTTCGGAGACTTTGCTTGGAAAATGTCACTGGTGCGAAACGCCCGAGGAGTGCGGCTGCCGAGTTACCACCTTCTATTGAGCTACCAAGGCTGTAGCTGCGCCACGACATTCCAAAGCGCTTCGGTGCTACGCATATCGATAAGGGTTTCCGGTTTCCCCGCCCAACCTGGCCCCGGTTCCGCTTAACTCATTTCATCAAGGGTATAAAGTACTCCGAGTCGCCCACCTTGACTTGCACCCAGCCAACGACGGTCCCCGGCGCTTTCGGCCCAGTCCCTGTGCCCTTCGCTGGCGCTTGAATAGTTCCGCCTGTGCCGTCTCCGATCTGGACGGCTGAGTTTAGGCCGATTCCCGCCGTGCCGCCAACAAACACCACGTCCGAGGTATCCTTGGCTAACCCCGGAACGTCCGCCTTGTCCGCGTGATCGCGGAATGCAACCGCTGTATCGGTGTCTCCTGCGCGCAGCACCCCGCTGGCAGCCACAGCCCCGGCCGTCTGCGACGTAAGCGCGGAAGTGGTGAGATAATTATTGAGCTTGACGAGCGTCCCTCCCCTCCCCCCGTAGTCGCCCAGGGAAGCCACTTGCACAGGTTGGTTTGCGTAGTACGACGGAAGAATTTTGTTGTTTGAGGCATCGTAAATCGGGGCATAACCCGGTGCGGCGTTCTGGTAATAATTCCCGATTGACGTTAAGGCGATAGGGCTATTCTGTTTGAAACTGCCAGAGTTGATTTGAATCTTGGGCACGTTCGTGCCGCCGCGCAGGTTAAAGAACATGTTGCCGATGAGGGTGAGGTTTCCGGCGTAAGAGATCACATAATCACTCGCCGGAGCAGAAATCTGAACGGAGCAGTCAACAAGCGTCGCGTGAGACGCGTTTGCGCCAGGGTTCCCAGTGAGAAACAGGTGGCCGGTGGCGCTTTCACTTTCGGCACCATCTACGAACAAAGTTCCTCCGTTTGCCCTTATATCAGCGAATGTGCTGCCGGCGAAGATGGGCCGGCTCAAGGTGAATGACCCCGACGGAGCAGTGAGCCAGTCGAGCCCGTACTTAAACGAGGAAAAGGCAACGTCTCGCGCACTGAAATTCTTTACATTTCCGCCGGCCAGGATGACGATGCCTGCGCTTCCTTCCTGGCCTGTCCCTAGACCCTGTAGATAAACGTTTTCAAAACTCACTTCGCTCACTTGGTTCGTCGCATACGAAGTGGGATTGCCTATCTCGATACCCGCCGTGCTATTTAGTTGGTCCGAGTCAAATGTAGTCGAGGCTATTGGGACATCCGTCACAGTCAGGTTGCTAAACTTCACGCCGGAGCTTCCAGCACTCCCGCCGACTGGGTCATTCGTGCCGTGAGACTTTGCAAAGGCCGCGGTAAAGGTCGAGCTTGTAGTAGCTGTGACGTAAACGGGTTCCATGTTTGTCCCCCTGCCGACGTTCAGGACCGTACCGACCGTGATATTTGCCATAGTTCCGGGCGCCACTGTAGCGGTTCCGTGGGACACGGCAGTCCTCAGCGTGGTGTTAATCGTATTGGTCGCTGCAAGGTGGATACCCACGCGCGCCGAACCGTTCAGATCAAACTCGATGTTATCGAATTGGGAATTATTCACCCCCAACGCGATAAACATTGTGGCTCCGGGGGAACCTTTCCAGCGAATCGTGCTACCGTACCCTGTTCCGCGAGTCCTGCCGAGCGCACCTTGTAGCTTGATTCCGGTTCCTGGAGAGCCGTAAAGGAAAAGCGGTGAAGAGATCAGGTAAACCCCGGGCGGGAAGTAAATCGTTGTACCTCGTACCTGAGCACCAGGAATGTGCTGGCTGAAGCGGTCCAGCACAGACTGGATTGGCGTTGTGTCGTCCGTGATCCCGTCGCCTTTTGCGCCCGTTTCCTTTACAGAAACGACGCCCTCTGCGCCTATGGGGACCAGCGGACCCTGTTGGGCTTGGGGCTGCTGCGCGTACAGCAACGACGAGCCGCGGGACAAGCCCAGGAGTCCCAGAGCAAGACTTAACACGTGGAGCCTGAACCGTGGAACCTGAAAGCTGAAACCCGTTTTTCTCACCGTGTGCTTACCTTCCCAGTGAATTTTCCATTCGGAACAACAAGGCACAGATTGACGGACTCCGACATCGCTGAGGACTCCTTTCATCATAATTCCACCCCGTTTGTAAACACCTGTGAAAAATTCAGGACTTTCATTCCTCTCAAACTCTCGCAATGGCGCTCGTTCACCGCCATCCTCTAGCCGATATCAATTTTGCGAAGGAAAAAGCGACAGGGCGGCCGGCGGCATTTTCGCGAATGCTCACCAACGCCTTCGCGGCGCCATCCGCGCCCCCCTGCCAGGTAGAAACGCCACCTCAAGCATGGTACGCATTTCCGCCGCAGTCCAATGCCCCCGTTAGGAGGGCGGCGAGAGCTGTATTCTGTGACGGGGGATATAAATGACCTTGACGAATACCCATAAGAGAACTAAAGCCTTCATCAGACCTGTCACAGAATCAAAAACGCCTGACTCAAGAAAGACGACGCTCCAGAAAACTCCGGTATAGACGACCAGGGACTCCTTCCGGAGAGGGCCACCGATCATGTTTGTTAGCCATTGCCCCAGCATCCCGGAAAGGAACATTCCAATCACGAGTCCGGGAAACCCGAACTCTAAATATAGGTCGCCTGGAGTCGTAATCGCCATTGAGTTGGAAGCAGTACTCCCCGTCGCGATGCTGAACCTTTGACCTTTTATAAGCACCGGCTTAGAGGGCCAAATGAAGCGTGGGACGAAAGGGTAGAAAGGTACCATCCACCAATGCTCGTCCCCTCTCAACCACTCAGCGCGATCGCCCAGATTCATCGTTAAAGCCATATTTGGCAGAAGCGCTAGCCTTTGCACGGTGGAATCCCATCCACTAGCGAACCATTCTGGCGCACCCAAGGTGTTCTCTTTCGCGTATTCCGCTGCCACCACCCACTTCTGCACGACCAAAAATCCTCTGCCTTTCCAGTTGATACTTCTAAAGGTATTAAAAAGAGGATATATGACGATCAGAACTAGAAAAGGAGCGAAGAACCAAGTCTTGTTTAACTTTTTGTTAATTAAAGCAAAAAGAAGAGCAGCAAGGAAGAACGGCATGAGCACCCCAATCTTCATACCGCCGAGTAAGCCGAAGAAGCATTCAATCACAAAGCCTACGCGGAAGGCCCCCCTCAGGAAGCTCTTAGCGGGATGGGAGAACCTTTCAATGGTTAGCACAATGAAACACCAAATCCCTACCGTGTACACAACACTGTAGACCTGAATTTCCGCTACGTTCTCATTCCGCTCGCCGAAGGCCCCTATGTCTCGGGCCCCCCCCGTTGTGAAAACCTCGTACACTCTGACGCTCAGAACGAGCAGATAAACTAAAAAGAGTATGGACAGGTTGGCTTTACCTTCAACGTTGGCGGAGGGACCGCTGGAGGGTGGATCCTGCCTCAAAAATTCTTCTCCCTTGACGGGAACTATGCTGCAACCCGCCCAGTAGCCGAGCATTCCGCAGATGAAGTACAGGAGCGCAAGGCGGATCGGTTGATAGTTCCCGTGAAAAAAAGGGTGGAGCAAGGATGGATCAGCGTAAATAGCCAAGGTTATCAACCCGAACCTTAAGAAGTTGGTGAGGCTGCAAAAGACCGGAATGTGAAAAACAGAGTGGACACCCTTCGCCAGTCGTCGCCAAACAAACACTGCCGTCGCAAGACCGTAAAAGCCGAGAGGCAGCAGATAGCTTACAGTTTGCGTTGGCTGCACATCTAACACCACACTGGCTGCCCACAGAAGAGCGGCAAACGCCAACGCTCCCAGCATGAGCAGGTGCAACGGACCCACAGGGTTCGCGACACTTGCCGCGGCCAGTGCGGCTTGGTTGCAATCTTTAGCCATAGGCTATGCCGGTTGTTCGGATGCGGGCCGTACGCGAAGAGATGTGGGGTCCGCAGCGAGCCGCAGGACCGTAAACATCCTGGTAAGCCGGATTTCGAAAGTGTGCTCACGATGAGCCCGGGCGTAAGCGCGGTCGGCGATTTGCTGCCGCTCTTCGGGATGGGCAAGAAAGTAATCCACCTTCTCCTTTAGCTCCTGACGCGTGCGGAAGGTCACCACTTCGCGCTCCGGCTCAAAGAGTTCCGGGAGGGCGGGGTTCCACTCCGTGATGACGAAGGCCCCGCACGCCGTTGTCTCAAACAGGCGCTGGTTTACAGCCTCGATCTCCGAGTAGTGCATGGTATTAAGAACGATCTTGGCGGCATTGAAGGCTTTCGCTTTTTCGCCATCGGCCACATACATGCCGGGATAATGCGCGCGAAGCGGCGAAACCAACCAGCGCGGAAAACTGGCTCCCCATATTTTCAAATCGTAGTCATTAAAAATCTCAAGAATGCGAGCTCGGTAATAGTACATGTTTGAGGAGGTACACAAGTCGCATCCGTATTTACGCCGCTCGCCTTCGGTCAGTTCGACCCGCCGGTGCTGAACAGAATTGCAGGCCTGCGGCAAATAGTGAGCATTCAGCTCCAAGTCCGCCCGAAACTTCTCCACCATATACCGGTCTTTGAAAAACCACGCATCCAGTTCGCTCGCCAAGAGATACTGTCGCCCCAGATTCGAGAGGGCATCCGGATACCACGCAACCAGCTTAGCCTCGGAGGCATGCCTCATTTCGTGGATGATCTGTGGCGAATACTGGCCATAGGTAATAACCACCAAGTTCGGCTGAAAGGCCTCGATGGCTCGAACCATCCCTCTTTGATGCTTTCTTTCAATTGAGGGAAATGCTCTTTCCAAAATTCTCCAAGTCTTCTTCCAACTTGTAAAATGCCAGAATGTCGAGGCGTCTTCCGCCGCAAGAACCACATGGCCCATCCTCTCGAGCGTCTCGGCGATGTTTCTGGCAAATGAATCAGCGTAGTAACTGCCGGCAACAAGGATTCGCATCACTTCGCTCCTGTTGGTCCTCTAATCTCACCGAACAAGTCTGGCGTGCATGTTTTTCAAATTCGGCGGCATTTACTGTAAAGCGGTCCAATCCGCAGGCTGCGCCTTCGCGCACCGGATAATGGTGCCGTACATGTTGAACCAACGATGAAGGGAGGGAGGCCGGCTACCAAACCAGAAATCGAACACAGCGATGCCCAGGTTTAACGCTTGATAGAAAGTTCGCCCCCGAAGTTTGAGAGCGGCGAAGTTCACTGCATAAATTGCCATCAACAGGGGGAACCAGCCAGCCAGGCGACATAATCCTCCCCCCTTTCGAGGTAGGCGGTGATTTTCCATCCTGCAGCCTGCAACAGTCGCTTGATGGATTCTGGGGAATGGACGCGACCGTAAGTAGGTGCGGTGTCATTGTAGTAGGGCACCGTACGGCAATCCTAGCTTAGCTAAATTAGCTAGTCCCAAGAGTTTTCCCAAAATATGACCAGCAACGACTCAAGGGACTTGTCGGGGCAGCAGAGCAGCGTACCTCCGACCTAATCTTGTTGATCCAGGGCACCCTGTCGCCACGCTTCGTCAAACGGCGGTGAACCAAATCTGCTCAAACACCGTGACAAGGCGTCTCATTCGGCGCGCGGTCACATCGATGTTTCGGGCAATAGAATCCCTATATAACTGACCTGAGACCAATATTTTCAAGCTCATCGCTCCCCGTTTCAGATCCTACTTGCGCTCCACCGTGGCTTGAGCTTCCTATTGTAGATGGAGGGAAGAGGAGTGAGGCTAAACTGCCCCGGTCGAGCTCCCCGCACCTAAGCGAGGCTTCCCTATTTTGCAATCGAGAGCCTTCAGAATTCCCTCGACACATTTCTCATACCCGAAATCTTTTATGATCTCTTGCGAGCGTGCTCCCATTCGCCTGCGCAGGCCTGCATCGTCAGCCAGCCGCCGAATGGCGAGGGCGAGGGCTTCGAAGTCACCACAGGGGTAAACAAGGCCATTTTCGCCATCTCGGACAAGATCCCCCGTTCCCCATACTCCTGTGCGATCGCTGGCAATTATGGGGAGGCCGCACGCCAGGGCTTCGTTGGTCACGAGGGGTTTCGGGTCGAATGACGAAGGCAGCACCAAGATATCAGAAATTCCGTAGATTTCGGGCAATTCACTCTGATTCTTGAAGCCCAATATATAGATGTTTTTCGCACCTAGCCGTTTGATCTCCGACTCAAGAAACGGTCTGAGTTCACCATCACCTGCGAAGACCACGGCAATATGGCTAACTTTCTCACGCAGTGAAGCTGCGGCGTATAGGAGGTCCTGCGGCCGCTTTCTGGGGACGAGTTTGCCAACAAAGAGCAGGAGTATACACTCGGGAGCAATTCCTAAGCGAATTCGGAGATCATGACGCTTGCTGCTGACAAGCGCTGCTCGGGCTGCGAAATACTTGTTATCCACCGCCAGAGGGACACAGAAGCAGTCCTCTGGCCGGACCCCTAAGGACTGGTAAAACTCCCGGTTAAATGTTCCTGTCACCAAGAATGCCGATACTCTCCGGAACAAGCGCGCCAGGATAGGGCGTCGGACACGCTGGAGCAACCGTGGCTTCGAAGGCTCGTCCAGCGCGTTAGTGTCACCATATAGCATTACAGGTACGCTGCCGAGCCATGCGCCGAGGAACGCTAGCCAGGAAGTAAGGCGACCCCATCCGAAAACAATTGCCGCATCATAGCTACCTTTCCGTAGCTCGGTCACGACCTGCGGTGAGGTGCAGCTAAGAAAGTTACGGATGTTCCCTGAAAAGTACGCGGACAGAACTTTATACTGATAACCTTCGAGTAGTGGTATGTCCCATTTGACATTCACATCGAAACCTCGGTCAACATACGTTTGGGACCCTATCAAACTGCTATAGAGAACCGTGCAGTTCATCCGGGGCTCCTCGCCAAAACGTCTAAAGAGAGGGGCAAGGTACTGAATCGGATGACTAATCACGATGGCAAGCCGGTAGACCCTTCTGGCACCAGAATACTGGCCCAGTTCTTCTTGCGAATCCGGGCTTGACGGTGTGGGGCCAGAAGGCCCCCGCAATCGTAAAGGCTTCATATTACTATCGTAGTGGTTCAACGATGACTTTACTTGGTACCCCTCTCCCTCATGCTCTACTGCATGAGCAGGCGAGCATATCTGTTATCTTGTCCGCCTAAGAGCGGCCACCTTGCAGCCCTGGACGAGAGCCAGAAGTCTGCCGCAGTGCTTGGTTCAGCCCAGCGTGCCCAAATCATTTTTCTGGCTGCGGACGAGGTCAAATCAGGAGCGTCCTTTTCCAGTCCGCGCGTACGCAGAGCCAAGAATCCCCAGCCGCATCTGCTCGAGACTTTCAAGCTGAGTCGCGACTCGCGGTTCGTCGACAAACTGATGGACATTGTCGGACCGTACTTGAGCCGCCAAACAAAGCGCTGGTGCCGCGCGTAGATGAGAAGAGCCGCTGTGGAACCACTACGCACAACCACAAGCCAAACAGCGACAACAACTACTTGTGGCTTTGAACACGCTGGACGGATTGCACGCCTCGGCATCGGCACCAGGGAATTCATTCACCTTCTGAAGGGCATCGACACCGAGACGCGGGCGGACCTGCATCTGCTCGTCGACAACTACGCTACCCACAAACACCCGCAGGTGAACTCCTCCTCAAACGTCATCCGCGCTTCCACCAGCTCTTGGCTGAACCTGGTCGAACGCTGGCTCCGTGAGGTTACCCAGCAACGCACACGCCGTGGCAGCTTTCGCGCTGTCCAGGAGTTGGCGAGGGCAATCAAGCATTACATTGAAAATCACAACCGGAACCTTCGAGTATTCGTTTGGAGTGCTCCGGTTGACCGCATCTGAACAAGATCGCCAGATGCCCTGCGACAAGGACTGTCATGTCATCAATTCCTGTTCCCCACTATTGCAGCGCTTTGACCGAGCATGCTGGATTTTTATTTGTGGAGATGAAGGTTTCCACCTCTGCCACTGCCTTGCAAGCGTCCTGAAAGCGGTTGTGCACGCACCGAAAACCTCCTGAGAGGGTCTCCCGATTCAGAACAAAACCGCGTGTTAGTCGCGTCCAGCCGCGAATGCCGACGCGTCCTTCGTATTTGGCGCTCATATAAGCGATGCTCCTCATGTGATACCTTCGCGCGACCGCGGGATCCGTCCACCTTGACGCGCACCCGCCTGCAAGATGCTCCCGATGAGTCACGCGGACTGAGGGATCGATGAACAACCGGACATCAGCCCTGCGCAAGCGGTAGCAAAAGTCATCATCCTCGCCGTAGGCCGCGGGAGTCAACCGCCCAAAATTCTCGTCAAACCCGTCAAGCCGCCGGACTATCTCCGCGGGCGCGCATATCAGTGCGCCGATAAAGCGCGATACTTCGACAGGGGCGGCGTACGAATCCAGAACCTGCCGCCCATATTCCCGCGCGTACCGCTCCAGGCAAGCTTCGGGATCCCGCTCCGAGATAACAAGCCCCGAAATGGCTTGTAGCCTAAACCGGCGAAAATGCTTCGCGAGCTTGCTAACTGCACAAGAACGTAGAACTATATCATCGTCTACGAACAACGCCAGATCGCCCAAGGCCTGCGAGAACCCTGCATTCCTTGCTGCCGGCAGATTGGGCGTCGTCAAGCGCAGGTAGCAGAGTCGGCTCGCATGGGCGCACAAAAAAGTGGCAACTTCGTGACTGTGAGACTCGGACTGGTCGACGACGATTAGTTGCACGCCGCCAGGATAGTCTTGCGACAGGACCGAGGAGATCGCCGAACAAACCGACTGATCCCGGTTATAGGTGCAAATAATTACGGAAACTGCGGGGTAACTCATCTTCGGAGTAGTGGCTGTCATGTGCCAGGCGGTTCAGGTCCGCTGGGAAGAAAACGGACCTAGCCTCGGCTGAGGCCAAAATTGAGACGTCGCCCAGAGAAGGTGTCACGAAGAACGTCCCGTTCTTCTGGATCCAGCGCCACGGCTCTGTAAGTTAGAAGGAAAGCTGCAAGGGTCGCAGAACTGTACAACACCCACAACCCCCAATTCGTGGCATTGCCTCCCGTACCCAGTGCCACGGCGACGGCCGCTGTAGCGGGGGCCGCGAGGCGGAAAAGGAAACGGGCATGGATCCTGACCATACGAAGTCCGATTATTTGCATCTCTGCCCATGGCAGATAAAGTCCGGAAAAGAGGATATGAGAAACGAGCGTACCCAAAGCAACCCCTCGAATCCCCCACAAATGCACCCACCAATAGGAAAGAATGAGGTTGCAAGCCCCCTCTCCCAAGCAAAGATAGGAATAGGTTCTGTGCTCGGAAGTCGCAACGATCAGGGAAAAGGGGGGTTGGAGGAACACGTTAACCACCAGAACCCCTGCCAAACACCAAAAGGTCTTCGCATCAACCAAGACCTGCTTTCCTGCCCATAATGAAATGAAGTTGCGGCCGAAGAAGCCTAGCTCTATACCAAGCAACAGCGCCACGGCCATAGCGAGCTTGGTCGAGACAAGTTGCACACGGCGTAGGGTCTCGACTCTTTTTTCAGCGTGCAGGGAGGTGATGGTAGGAACGATCGTCCCGAAGAGCGTGATGACCACTCCACGAAGAATCGAGGTGAGCCGAGACGCTAAGGCAAAGGCCGTCACAAACGCGACACCCAAGACGCTCGAAATCACGATGTTGTCGACACCCCAGATCAGCACTCCTGACAATGACAAGACAAGAAAATGGAAACCGGGGGCAAGCATCGAAACCGCCATGGTTCGGGAGACATGCGCGAAGGAGAGGCGCAAACGTGGAAATTTCCTCACCAAGTAAACGAGAAAAAGGCCTCCAGACAACACTTGTACGGCGAGGTACGCGGTAGCCACCGTCACGAGTCTTCCACCAATTACCAACACGACGACGAGCACGATTAAATTGAGGATCGCCACGACTGACATGCTCTTTTGCTCGAGGTCAACCCTCTCTAAGGCTCGCAGTGCCAGGCGAAAAACTTGGAGTGGCTGCGTAAGTGCGTAACCAGTTAGGGAGATCAGCACGACCATGAGTGCCTGTGACCGCAGACCAGGGGTGGTCTTAAGTAACCTTTCGAAGATCCCCGTGCGTGCTAGAAGCAATACCAGCAAACAGTTCAGTGAGGTGCAGACGGAGAGAAGGGCGAAGCCCGTCGCCACCACCCGATTCACTTGGTCCCAGTCACCGTGCGCCCGAGCTTCCGCAAGCATATTCTGGATTACAGTGGGAAAACCCAAGCCGACAATCGTGAGGGGCGAGAGAAAACTGAGGATCGTTAACCATAGCCCGTATTCTTCCGCCGTCAAAAACCTCACGAATGCGGGGACAGCGATCAGCGAGCAGGCTGTTGTCACTCCCATGTTAGTATAGGCGGCAGCAACGTTGGATAGAACTCGGTGGAGACGGATGTTGGGCATCGTTGGGTGCTCACCATCAGAAGGGCAGCTGGGCGTAAAGCCACAGAAAGCATGGTCATTCATTCGGCTTTAACCACACGACACGTCGGCCTATGCTGAGGCAAGTTTCCGTCCCCACGGGAACTCGTGCTCATAGACCTAATGGAGACGGCCTTACGGGCTATGGTCAGCGAGCCGACGCACCGCACATTCTGCCAGCTGGGCGAGTGAAGTTGCTCCCTGGCTAATTGCGTCGGGCCCAGCCAACTGCCGTTCGTGTCGTGGAAGATAATAATGCCTCCCTCTCTGAGGTGGGGCGACCAGTCTTCAAAGTCCCGTCTTACAGCCTCGTATTCATGGTCTCCATCGATGAAAAGGAGATCAATGGGAGTGCTCCAATTCTCGGCGACGTCGTACGAGTATCCGCGGATAGGCCGAACAAACTCCGCGAGGCCCGCATGATTTATATTCTGTAGGAAGGGATCTAGGAAATCCGTGGCGCGTCGCTGGCCTGTCCTCCGTACGGAATAACCGTCTAAACCCTCGAAAGGATCAATCGCATAAAGAATTCCGCCGCCTCCATCGCGGATACCACCTGCGATCATCACGGAGGATTTTCCGTACCAACTTCCTATTTCGACAGCCACGATGGGCGGGTTGCAAGTTCCGACGGCCCGGTAAAGTGCGACGGCCTCCGAATCGGAAAGCCACCCCTCGATCTGCCTCATTACTTGCAGGAGGATCCCATGTCGGGAGAAGAGAACCTCTCGCCACATCGCGCCTAGCGGGCCCCTGAGCCGCGCTGGAACGTATCGGCGGATCACGTCGAACAGCGGCCTGGACCAACCGATCCAGAAAAATGATGCAGGGGTCCAGCGGCCTTGGTCCCGTTGCTGACCTTTATTAACCTCTTCGATAGACACGAGAGTTCTTACACAGCCATGACACCACGCTGCGTTCTCGGAAAAGGTCACGCACTATTTTCGTCGACAACTCGTCGAGCGCGAGCCCTTTTCTTGCAAAGAGAGCATCCCAAAAGTGTTGGGGTTGTTCGTTGATGTGGTCGTGGCCCCCTTGACCTTTGGGCGCGGAGCTGAACAGCGCCGTGTCGCTAGCCCCGCTGCAAGACTCGACCAAGAGTGCAGAGTGGTTCGCGGGGATATGCTCTGCAACTTCAAAACAGAGGCAGAGGTCAACCCGGCGGTTGAGCTTCAACGGCTTCCTGAGGTCGTGTTGAAAGACGAAAACATCAGAGGGGCAAAGACGGACTCCCGCTTCGCTGCCATCGCAACCGGCGGCAACAATACCTTTGCGAGCTGCCGCGTGTAGGTAGATTCCATTTCCACAGCCAATGTCGAAAATGGATGCTGGACGGAACACCTCGCAAATCGTGTCAATCACTGCCGCGGCAGACTGAGCCTCATGCCTGTCGACGGCGTCACGATAGAACCCGTCGGTATAAATGCAGCTGGGAGAAAACCCGAAACGTTGCGACTTGAGGAACCGAGATGTTCTAACAAAAATGGATCGTAGCTTCATCTTTCTGGACGTCAGAGAGAGAATATCGAGACTTGGCTGACTCTACCATCAATAGAATCCAAGAGATTCGCGAGGTCCGGCCTCAACCGATTAGGATCAGCCACAGGCTTTAGGTAGCCGCTTTCCACGCTACAAAGCGCACCGCCATTCCCCGGCAGGCACCGTTGACCGTTCCTGCAATGCAGACTCGAGGCTCCCAGGCGCTAGGCAACAACATCCCAATTGTGAGGGTTCAGGTCAACCCCCCCTTGCGGTCGAACCTTCTCTCGTCGTTCTGTTGCCCTAATGAGCTGGGTTTCCTCACAACGACCGGGACATGGCGAAGAAACAGCCGCCGAAGAAAACTGGAGGCACTCGGCACTTCATACCCCCAGCGCAAGAACAGCAGCACTGCCTCGTGTGGATCGAGTGAGGAGAAGGCGTCGCAATCCGTGTCGATGTAATCCGTGAGGTTGGGACTCAGTCGCGTGTACCTAAATCGCCAGAGCCCCGAGGACCAGCGAAATTGGATCTCGCGAAAGAGACGACTCGGGATCACAAACGCTGACCGCCAAAGAAGATTATTCCGCAAGGGAATGAGCGCCTTCCGAAGTTTGTCTGCAAGTCCTAGTTCCCGGTACCGTCTGATCCTAAGACCCTTCGCTGCCCAGGGCCTACAAAACCAAGCCGGAGCGAGAAAGACTACTCCGCCGGGCTTGAGGATACGATGAATTTCCGCCAAGGCATATTCGGGATGGGGGACGTGCTCAAGTGTCGAGACCGAGAGGACAAAGTCCACTGAACGGGAGGCGACCGGCAGGCTTTCTATGTCCGCTTGGACTGCATTGCTTGGAGCCACGTATCGACTCAAAGCCCTGAACGAGATGTCCAGGCCGATATAGCAATAGCGTGCCGCGAGGTAACGGAAGGCTCCTCGGCCGCACCCGAGCTCTGCGACCACACCACTATGCTGAACGCTCAACAACTGCAGCCATTCGTCGATCTGTTCTTTGAATTCCGGAAGGCTCTCGCGACCCCACCGGTTTTCGTCGTTGTAAAAGTGCTTCGCCTTTTCGGCTATGTTCCGGCTAATGTCAACCTCAGTAGTTCTCATCACATCTCTTGCTACTTCCGGTTGCAGCATCAGCCTTTGTCGGCCGTGGCGACAATTGCGGCGGTGAAGATCGAGTCCAAGGGGCCACGTGGACCGCCCTCTACGGCTTGCACAAAACGCATGATCCCGCTAATCGCCTTCCACATAACATGTCGAGCAGCACTTTTCACGCCGTGAACGACGGGACCCATGGGGAATACCTGAACGTTGGTGAAGTCCGTAAGTTCCAAGATCTGTTTCAAGCTTGACGGAGTGAAAGGGGTTTCGTGGCTAAAGTCCTTGTAGAAAAGCTGATTGTAGAATGCCGCCAGATTGGGCACCTGACACAGGAAACGTCCACGAGGCCGCAGTGCGGCGCGGACTAGATCCAAAAACTCAGGGACCTCACTTTTAGGAATGTGCTCCAGCACGTCAATTGCTGAAATGAAGTCGAATTCGTTTAAGGACCGACGCAAGAACTCTTGGGCCTTAACACAATGCAGATTCGCAACCCCCAATTTACGCGCGACCTCCGCCTGTTGAACGTTCCGATCGACGCCCATGGCTCTGGCATAACCCTCGCGCTGAAGAAAATAAACGAATTCCCCGTAGCCACACCCGAGATCGAGCATTTTCGCGTCCTTGGATGTGGGTAGCCAGGGACTGAATGATTTACGGAAGACCAATTCGCTACCCAAGATATCGGCGAGCGAATTTGGCGCGGCGTGATTCGGCCGAACCCTTGCATATTGCGAATACATCCGATCCGCATACCC
>Ga0209056_10004516_pt1 | contig 14651 bp, 10 predicted proteins | sample GraSoiAngelo_114_FD_185876 | JGI IMG/M metagenome (GOLD analysis project Ga0209056, IMG submission 185876) | Grasslands soil microbial communities from the Angelo Coastal Reserve, California, USA - 14_0903_13_40cm (SPAdes) (version 2) | ecosystem: Environmental > Terrestrial > Soil > Grasslands... | reverse complement strand
GAACGCCATCGCCCAGCCGAAGACGAATGCCGAGGCGAAGAACGCAAATCGTCCGCCGCGACTCGGCGCTGCGAAGACCGCGAGCGCCAGCGCGAGGACGAGCACGAACGAGGCGGAGACATCGTTCGAGCCGTCGATCGCATGGAACCCCGCGGCGCCCCACGACGCATAGAGCATCGCGGGGAGCGCGACGGCGTCGAAGCTGATGCGGACGCCGGCGACGACGATCAGCGCGACGATCGCGACGCCGGCCCAGGTGTCGACGCGGTTGATGTCACCGAAGACGAGCTTGAACGGCAGGTAGAAGAGGAACTCGCCCGGCGGGTACACGAACGGCGATCCCGGCGGGACGGTGCTCTGAAGGACATGCGCGTAGGGATCACCGCCCGAGAGGAAAACGTCGAGCGACTCGTTCGTCGCGCGAAGCACGTCGCTGCCGTCGAGGATCACCTCGCGGCTGGCGCGCTCCGAGATCGCCACGACCACCGCGTAGGAGCCGGTCAGGAACGCGGTCGGCGATCCGCGCAGCGTCGCCCACAGCAGGGCGGCGCCGGTGATGAGGAGCACGACACGATCGATCTGCGGCGCGTTGAGGTCGATCCCAGCGACGCACCAGTACAGGCCAAGGACCAACGCCGCGGCCACGACCGCGGACTGGGGGGCAGCGCCCCCCAAGCTCGTGCTATTGACCCGTGGCGGCACGAAGCTTGGCGAGATCGTCCTGCAGGAGGCCTATCTGGCGGCCGTACTCCGCGAAGTCACCGGTTTTGAGCGCTGCCTGCGCCGCGTCGTAGTGGTCGGATGCGGACTTCACGAGCTGCGCGACGGTCTGTGCGGGCCCGGGTGAACCTGACGGCGCCGGGGTCGCGGAGGCGCGTGGCGTCGCGCTCGGCGAAGGCGATGGGCTCGGTGACGGACTGGGCGACGCGGCGACGGTGCCCTGTCCGAAGAGCGCCTCGAGCGACTTCGTGAACGAGTCGGTCATCACGACCTTGTCCTGCGTCGCGAGGATCACGCGCTGCAGCTCCGGGATGCTGCTCTGCTGCGACTGCACGTAGATCGGCTCGACGTACACGAAGCTGTTTCCCACCGGGAGCACGAGCAGGTTGCCGCGGATGCAGCTGGCGCCACCGCCACCGCAGAGCAGCGTGAACTGCTGGCGGATCGTGGAGTCGGCATCGACGCGCGCCTCGATCTGCGACGGACCGAAGATGGTGCGGTCGCGTGGGAACGTGAGGACGCGGAGCTTGCCGTAGTCGGGCGCGTCGGCGCGACCCGCGATCCAGGCGACCATGTTGTCGCGCTGGCCGCCCGCCGGCGTCATCGGCACGAAGAGCACGAACTCGGGTCGATTCGATCCGGGGAGCCGCGTCGTCACGTAGTAGGGCTCGATGGGCTGGCGCGGACCGCCCTGCACGAGGATCTCGTTCGCGATCTTCCACGCGTCGGTCCGCTTGTAATAGTCGTCGGGGTTCGTCATGTGGTAGAGGGCGAAGACCTGGGCCTGGATGCTGAAGAGCGACTCGGGATAGCGGATGTGGTCCTTGAGGACCTGCGGCATGTCGCCGATGGACTTGAAGAGCTTGGGGTAGATAGCGCGGAGATTGCGGACGACGGGGTCCTTCTCGTCGATGACGTAGTAGCTGATCGAGCCGTCGTACGCGTCAGTCACGACCTTCACGCTGTTGCGGATGTAGTTGAGGCGGCCGCCCGCGAGCGAGGTCGAGCCGAGGCCCAGCGCGGCGAAGTTCTCGCTGTAGGGATAGCGGTCGCCCGTCGTGAACGCGTCGTTGATCCAGTACAGCTTCCCATTCGCGATGACGAGATAGGGGTCAGGGTCGTACTCGAGGAACGGGGCGATCGTTCGCTCGCGCGCGACGATCGAGCGGCGGAACAGGATCTTGCTCTCCGAATTGATTTGGTTCGTCACGAGGAGGTTGGGGAAATCGCCGAACCGGAGCGTGAATAGGATGCGGTCCCAGAGCGAACCGATGCCGACTCCGCCCGCACCGTTGTACCGCGTCGTGAGGTCGCCCTGGTCCGTCGTGTAGTCGAACTCGTCCTGTGCGGTGTCGACGATTACGTAGTCGCTCGTGAGCTCGCCGTAGTAGATGCGCGGCTGATCGATCTTGGGCTCGCCGACGGGCGGGATGTCGCGCACGGCGAAGAGCGGACGGCCCTCGTTGCCGATGCCGCCAAACGTCGAAGCGACCGCGCCGAAGCCATGCGTGAACACGAGGTGACGGTTCAGCCAGTTCTGCTGCGGCAGGCTGTTCGACGAAAGCTCGCGGGCCGATAGGAAGAGCGGGTGCTCCTGGCCACCGATCTGGTAGCGGTCGATATCGACATCACTGAACTGGTAGTACTGGCGGAGTCCCTGCAGCTGCGAATAAGCGGCGAGCAGTGGGCGGTAATCCCAAAGGCGCACCGTGTCCGTGTCAGACAGATCGGTGCGGACGTCGGCTTGCGTCGGCGCATCTCCCACGTTGAACGCCGATTCGTCGATCGTATCGAGTGAGTACGCGGCGCGCGTGGCCTGGATGTTCCGCGTGATGTAGGGCCGCTCCTTGTTGAGTGGATCGGGCTGCACGATGAAGTTCTGGATCAGGCCGGGGTAGACGTTGCCGACGAGGATGGTCGCCGCGAACCACACGACGATCGCGCCGCCCAGGATCCAGAGCGTGCCGCGGATGGCGTTCGCGAAGCACGCCAGAGCGGCCACGCCGACGATCACCGTGAGGATGGTCAGCGCCGGGATGCGCGCGTTGATGCTCGTGAAGCCCGCGCCGGTGAGCACCGTCTCCTGCCGGAGCAGGAGGTCGAACTGATCGAGCAGATAGCCGGCCGCGATCAGCGCCAGGAACAGTCCGCCGAGGATCGAGAGATGCGCGCGGGCGGGACGGGCAAGCGCGAGCGCGGTGCGGCCGGCGACGCGGATGTCGGCGCTCGCGAGCGTGCCGGTCGCGACGCCGATCACGCCCCGTGTGAGGTAGAGCGTCACGACGCCGATCGCGATGACCACGACCGCCACGAGCAGCCACCCGCGCACGAACTCCAGGATCGGAAGCGTGAAGAAGTAGAAGCCGATGTCGCGACCGAAGACCGGATCGGTCTGTCCGAACGGGACCTGGTTCAGCCAGCGAAGCAGCGGATCCCACTCATCGCCGCCGGCGATCCCGAAGAAGAACGCCGGGATGAGCAGGAGCCACATGACGCGCAGGGTCGTCGTCAGAGCTCCGCGGCGACGGCGGTCGGTCTCGACGACGACGCGTGGGACCTGCGGTCGAAGCGCGAAGTACAGGTTCGGGAGCGCGAGAACGAAGAAGATGCCCGAGAAGGCGAGGAACGCCCAGAACGCGGCGGTGAAGCGGCGCAGGTACACGTCCTCGAGCCCGAGGCTTCGGAACCAAAGCAGATCGGTGAGGAAGCCGACGAGCGGGCCGGCGAACAGCGGGAGGAGGAGCAGAAGAACGACGACGACCGAGATGACGATCACCCGCCGGGACGGGCCGCTCACTCTGCCGCCGCGACCGAAGCCAGAGAGGTCGAGGTTCGACCAATCGATGCTTCCCCAGTCCCGGCCGCCGCCGTCCCCGCCCCGCCCGCGGTCGCGCATCCGTCTCAGCATATGGCTGCCCGGCTGACGCACGGTTGACCGGAGATCAATGTGACCATCGCGCGGATCGCAACCGGACGAATTACCTAGCCCGATGAATCTCGAGCCGTCGTACGTTAAGGCACTCTGGAGGGACGGATGTATCGGCGCTTTCTTCCCCTTATAGCGACCCTCGTGGTGCTCGCGTGTGTGAGCGCGATCGTCGCGTTCGCCGCGTCGCGCGGTAACGACCATTCCGCGGGCGCCGTCGAAGCCTCGCCGAGCGCGACCGCCCTCGCCCGCGGCACGGACGCGCCGGCTGCCAGCGAGCTCGCGAGCGCGACGCCCGACCCGACCGTCGAGCCGACTCCAGAGCCGACCGTCGCGCCGAGCGAGGCTCCTCCACCTCCGCCGCCGACGCGCGCCCCAACGCCTCGCCCGACCGCGACACCAAACCCCAACGCGCTTTCGATCAGTGGTCGCGTAAGCGACCAGGCGGGCGCGGCTTACGGCGGGGTGTGCGTCACGATCGGGCCGCCGATCCGCTGCGCGACGACGAGCGCCGCGAACGGCACCTACTACGTGTCGCTCGATAGCGCGCCTCCCGGGATCGCGTGGGACGTCCGCTATTTGGTGGGCGGCGTCGTGAAGGTCGAGCGCCTCGGCGTCATCGTGAGCGGCCCCGTGGTCCTCAACGTCGTCGTCCCGCGCTAGGGGAAGATTCGTTCTCGCGCGGTAGTTATCCGGGCGGAAATGCTCCGCTCCGTGGTGCGCATTGTCGCCGTCCTCGTTCTGCTCTCGGGCACGCTCTTCTTCTTCCAAGGGATCGGTGTCGTCCCTGGCTCGTTCATGACCGGGCGTAGCGAATGGGCGTTCATCGGCGCCGCGATGGTCGGCGTCGCGGGGCTGGCGCTCTGGCTTTCCCGCGCACAGGGCCGCGCCGGCTAGGGCGTCGCTCGTCTCGGACTTCGCGTAGGGCTGAAAGGTTCTCGACCTCGATTCGGTCCTTCACCCGGCCCGCTGCGCGCTTCATCTGAATAAGGTCGTCGAGCGAGGCGACCTTGACCGGTACCCCGGCAATCTCGTAGACGTCGGCATTCGGCTTGAGGCGATCGAACGTGAAGTTTCCGGATGCCTCGCCGAGACAATCGAGTGGACCAAGTCGCGTGTTGAACGTGAAGTTCAGACCTCGATGCAGCGTTTCTGCGTCAAGACGGAACGGCAGTCCGGGATCGGCGCCTCGCAGGGTCGCACCGAGGTGCCCAAGCACGCTCAACCTTTGCGTCGGTCAGGACTTTGAGGATCGTTCGCGCGTCGAGTTCAGCTGACGCGTCGGGCACTTAGCACCGTCTTGAGCCAGCGCGTGCCCTGCGCGCCCTGGATGAGGCGCTCATCAGGTGTGAGCCGCAGGGTTTCGATGAATTGCGTCCGATCCACGCCGCCGCCGGCATGAGGGACGAAGTCGACTTCGTGGTCGACCGCCGCCAAGATCCGCTCGAGCGTGCTGTAACGCGGATCCTGAAGCCCTCGCTCGATCAAGGAGATCATCGGTTGAGGAATACGGCTACGCCTTGCAAGCTCGCGCTGGGTAATGCCTTGCCGAAGACGCGCCGTGCGGACGAGGGTTCCGGCCTTCATATATGGAAAAGCATATCAAGCCGCAAGACGCGCGCGCACCTCATCGAAGAGCCCGATGTACGTCTCGACCACGCGGGGCCAGGTGTACGTGCTCGCGACGAACGCCGAGCCGGCCGCGCCCAGACGGTCGCCGAGACCCGGATCGCCGATCAGCAGCTCGCAGATCTCGGCGAACTCCGCGGGGTTCGAGTACGCGAGGCCCGCACGCGAACGGCGCGCCATGCCGGCGAGCACCGGCGAACGCGCGCTCACGATCACTGGCCTTCCACCGGCCCACGCTTCGAGCGTGACCAGCGAGAGCGACTCGAGCAGGCTCGGCATCACGAAGGCCGAGCATCCGGCGAGCGCGTCCCACTTGTCCTGTTCGCTCAAGCGCCCGAGATGCCGGATGCCCGCATCCTTCGGCACCCGCATCTCGGCGTCTCCGATGAGCACGAGCGTCGCGTCGTGCGCGGGATCGCTCCGCCGCAACAGCGCGAAGCTCGCGAAGAGCTCGCCGCAGTTCTTGCTCTCGACGATGCGGCCGACGTAGAGCAGGTACGGGCCGTCGATGCCGTGCTTCTCACGGAAGCGCTCGGCGTCGCGATCCGCGGGCACATCGATGCCGACGCCGACGACCTCGTTGGGGATCCGCTGATTGCGGAAGCGCCGCCAGACCATGCCGCGCTCTTCCTCGGTGTTGTATGCGATCGCCCGCGGCGCGGCGAACACCGGCTTGTAAATGTCGAGACCGATCGCGGGCTCCTCGTGGGCGGTCGGGACCAGCACGGCGCGTTCCGGCACGAGCGGCAGCCCGAGCACGGTCGGGTAATAGATGTACTGGAAGAACAGCGCATGGTCGTAGTCGCGGCCGCGCCGGAACAGGAACTCGAGCAGGTCGGGCGCGTACGGGCCCTGCGCGTCGATGAACGCGCGCTCGTCGTCGAGGGTGTGCCCGCCGCGGAACGCGCGCCGCTCGCGCAGCTTGAAGTCGATCGTTCGCGGGCGCTCGACCGGGAAGCGGCGCACGGGAACGCCGTCGACGGCGTCGATCCCCGCAGTGAGCTCGCTGTTCCAGGTTCGATAGTCGGTGGCGGTGGTCGTGGCGACCTCGATCGCGAAGTGCGGCGCGAGATGCCGGACGACCGAGCGCGCGTGCGCCTCCGCGCCGCCCGGCACGTCGCCGTAGCGCGAAACGACCACGAGCAGGCTCGGCCGACCGTTCACGCCGCCACCAGGTCCACGAGCTGCTCGAGACGCGCATCAAACGCCGGCCAGGTGCATTCGGCGGCGACGTACGCCTTGCCCGCGGTGCCGAGCTCGTCCCGACGCGCAAGCAGCCGCGCGAGCGCGTCAGCGAACTCGTCCCGCGCGTACGCCAACCCGCCGTTTGCGCGCGCGGCCTGCCCGCTGGTGACGGCGTTCTTCGCCGAGACGAGACACGGCGTCCCGACTTGCCAGGCCTCGAGCAGCACGATGCCCAGGCTCTCGAGATGCGATGGCAGCACCAGCGCGTCAGCAGCCGCGAGCAGCGCGTACTTGTCCTCCTCGCTCACGCGCCCCAGCGAAACGACATCCTCGCGCTCCGGCAGGGTCATGCGCTGCGTGCCCGCGAGCGCGAGCGTCCCGCCGCCGCCGGCCTCGCGGTAGGCGATCCAGTCGGCGATCAGCTCGTCCACCGCTTTCCCCTCGCTCACCTGGCCGAGATAGACGACGAGCGGTCCGCGCGGCGCGTAGCGCTCGCGGAAGGGCGACGGGTCGTGCCACGGCGGCGGGTCGAGCCCGATGCCGAGCACCTCGCCTGGGATGTGCTCGTTGTGGAAGCGCGAACGCACCAGAGCCTGCTCTTCGATCGTGAGGAAACCGAACGCCCGTGGAAGCTGGAACAGCGAGCGGTACGGCAGCAGCTTCAGCGGCTCTTCGTCGTGGGCGGTCGACACGAGACCGGCGCGCTCCGCGACGAGCGGCAGGCCAGCGGCGGTCGGCTCGTAGATGTACGTGTAGAAGAGGATCGCGTCGTACGCCCTGCCCTCGCGATGAAGGAACTCGAGCAGGGCCGGCGCGTGCGGGCCCTGCGCCGCGAGCCAGGCGCGCTCTTCGTCGAGCGTATGCGGCTCGAACAAAAGGTGCCGCTCGACATCCTTGAACGTCGCGCTGCGTCCCGCGGCGACGGGGAAGCGTCGCACGCGCACCGGGCCGTCGAGCGAGTCGCCCGCGGCGAAGTGCGGCGCCCACGTCCAGTAGTCGAGCGCCGTCGTCGTCGCGACCTCGACATCGTTCAGCTTCGCGAGCCGCTGGGCGACGACGCGCGCGTGCGATTCGGAGCCGCCCACCACCTCGGCCCCGAATCGCTGGACGACAACCAGAATCTTCAAGGCGCGGCGATACTGCGCCCGCCCTCGAGCCGAGCTACTTCGTCTTTACGACATACGTTCCCGCGATCTTGTCGTGCCAGCCCTGCTTGTCCGAATCGAACGCCACCCAGATGACACCGATGAAGATGACGATGAAGGACAGGAACAGACCGACCCAGCGGATCACGCCCTGGACTATTGAGAGGTCCGATCCATCGGTGCGGATAACCTTGAGATTCAAGATGCGCATGCCAAGAGTCTGACCGCCACCGGTGCTCGACCAAAGAACGGCGAAATAGACGAGATTGATCAAGAGGCCGAGACCGTTCCCGCTGGTCGCTGGATCGAGCCTGAGGATGCCCACGAGGACTCCGGTCACGATCCCGACGATGATGGCATCGATGATGTACGCAAGTGTTCTGATCCAGAATCCCGCCTTCGCACCCATCGCGACTGCCGCCGCGCCCGCCATTGCCATGCCAGCCACCTCCCATCGCTCTTTCGGCGCGCAGGATACCCACCGCTCCTAGACGCCGGCGAGATAGCGCTCGGCGTTCCGCTCCGGCGACAGCAGCCGCCGCAGGATGCCCACCCCGCGCGCGTAGCTCGCGTACGTCTCGGGATCCTGGATATCGCGCATCGCGCGCGCGAGATCGTCGACGCTCCGAACGACCGGGCCGGCGGCGTGATAGGGCGCGAAGCCTTCGGCCGGCGAGAAGATGCACGGCAGCCCCGCCCAGACCGCCTGCGTGACAACGGCGCTTTGGAAGACATCTTCGTAGAAAAGGACGACGCAGTCGGATGCCGCGACGTACTGGCCCATGGTGTCGTACTCGGTGTTGATGACCACGTTCTTCTTGCGCTTCGCGGCCTCCATCACCTCGTCGAAGTAGCGGGGCTCCCAATCGGAACGCGTCCCCGACAGGACGAGGACCGCGTCCTCGGGAAGCGCATCGATGACCTCGATGTAGCGCTTGCGCGCGAAGAAGAACCCCGGCGAAATGAAGATGAACTTGTCGGTCGGAAGACCGAATTTCGCGCGCAGCCGGCGCTTCTCGTCCGCGTCGTGCGGCAGAACCGTGCTCTCGAGCGGCATGATCGGCAGTGGGAAGCGCTCGCGCTTGGTCTCGTCGCCGGTGAGGAGCTCGAGCCACCGCTCGCTGCGCGGCGAGTGCACGACCAGCTTTCGCGGCAGCGAGCCCATGAGCGTGAGGATCACGCGGTACCGGAAGAACCAGTTCGCGAGTCGCAGGCCGACCCACGGGATGCGCAGCATCTCGAGCGGCCAGGCGTACCGCGGACGGTAGTGAAGCGCCGCGGAGAGCCGCCGGTAATGGTGGAACTTCTCGGGCTCGAGCTCGTGCATCGAGAGAACGACCGGCAAGCGCCGGCGCCACAGCGAGAGGAGCGCACGGACGAAGGGCACGTCGCGGAAGATCCCGGCTTCGTGCTCGATGAGGACCACATCGGTCCGACGACCGATGTAGCGCAGCTTCTTGTTGAGGTCCGCAGTGTCGAGATGACGCACGCCGACGAACGTCACCTGATGGCCTCGCTCGCGCAGGCCCTCGCTGACCGCGAGCGAGTAGTGGTGGATGCCGCAGCGCTGATCGCTCGAGAGGACGACGACGCGCTTCGAGCGCGGAGTCGGCAGGTCCCAACCGCCCTGCGCGAGGGCCAGCTTCAGCCGGCCGGCGACCTTCTCGCGCGAGAACTCGTCCACACGCCGGTGGCCCTTCTCGAGGAGATCCTTGCGCACAGCCTGATCGCGCACGACGCGCTCGAGCGCTGCCGCGACCGCAGACGGCGACTTCTCCTCGAGCAGCACGCCAGCGTCGCCGAGCGTCTCCGGGATCGCACCGGCCGCATGGGCGACGATCGGCAGGTCGCTGCGCATTGCCTCGAGGAGCGGGACGCAGAACCCCTCGTGATCGGAGAGCGTGAGGAATGCGGTCGCGCCGCGGTAGTAGGCAACCAGCTGCTCGATGGTCACGCTGCCCGCGAAGGTCACGGCATCGTCGAGGCCGAGCTTCGCGATCTGCTGCTGGAGCTGCGCGAGGTACTGGCCGGACATGGCGGTCGATCCGACGAGGTAGAGCCGCGCACCCTGATCCGACGTGCGGTACGCGGCGAAGGAAGCGATGACGTCGTGGATCGCCTTTTGCGGGAGGATCTGCCCGACCGCGAGGATCGCCGTGCGCTCGTCGGCCAGCGCGCGCGCGACCTTGGGGTCCGGCGCGACGTCGAACTGCTCCCAGTCGATCGCGATCGGCACGACGGCGGTGTTCGCGCAGCCCGCTTCGGCGAGCTCGCGGCGGTTGTATTCGCTGTCGGCGAACCCGAACTCCGCGCTTTTCGCGAGCTCGAGGAGCTGTTCACGCCCGACCTCGGCGTAGCGGCGCGCGTGCTCGTTCAAGCCCTCGAAGTACTTGGCGGGGGTGATGTTGTGGTAGACGACGGCCTTGCGCGCCGGGAGCTTCGCGACCTCGGAGACGGTGTCGTTGCCCATCGAATGGTGCACGAGGAGCAGCCCGTCGCGCGAGACGACCCGCTCGAGGTCCTTCCAGTCGCGCACCAGCGCGCGGACCTCGGGTTTCGCCTCCCACGCGAAGAGATCGCTGCGCACTCCCGAAGACCAGAACATGCGCTGCAGCTCGAACGCGTCGTTCCCGATCGCGTCGCCGTACGCGACGACCGGATGGAACTGGTGCGCGAAATGAAGCCGCTCCATGATGCGATGAGGCTAACGCGCTCACGGCAAGGACCTCGCCATGCAACCTTCGGCCCTGCCCTTTTGACATCCTTCTTAGGGTGAAGGCGATGCGCGAGCTGCCGGTGGGAACCGTCACGTTCCTCTTCACGGACATCGAAGGTTCGACTCGGCTGCTTCAAGATCTGGGCGACCGGTATGCCGAGACGCTGGCAACGCACCGGCGAGTGGTCCGCTCAGCCCTGGCGGAACACGGTGGCGTCGAGGTCGATACGCAGGGCGATGCGTTCTTCGCCGCGTTCGCGGACGCTTCCGACGCTGTCGCGGCGGCGCAAAGTGTGCAGTGCGCGCTCGCGAGTAGCCCGGTACGCGTGCGAATGGGCATCCACACGGGCGAACCCGTGGTTACCGCCGAGGGCTACGTCGGGATCGATGTCCACCGAGGGGCGCGGATCTGCGCCGCCGGCCACGGCGGCCAAGTGCTGCTCTCTCGGGCAACGGCCGCATTCCTCGGCTCCGATGTTGAGGTGCGCGATCTGGGCGAGCACCGCCTGAAGGATCTGCCGGAGGCTGAATGGCTCCTTCAGCTGATTGTTCCCGGACTCGTGCGGGAGTTCCCACCTCTTCGAAGCCTCAGCAACACAAACCTTCCCGCAGAGGCAAGCTCTCTCATCGGGCGTCAGCAGGAGGTTGCTGACCTCGCCGAGCTGATCGAGCGAGACGACGTGCGCCTCGTGACCCTTACCGGAGCGGGCGGGACCGGAAAGACGCGGCTCGCCTTACGCATCGCCGCGGCATCGGTGGAGCGGTTCAAGAATGGTGTGTTCGTCGTCTGGCTCGCTGCGATCACCGACCCCCAGTTAATCCTGCCGACTATCGCGCAGACAGTTGGGGTGAAGCTAAGCAGCGCACCGGGCGAGGATCTCGCGCGCCACCTTGCGGGCAAGTCGATGCTGCTCCTCCTCGACAACTTCGAGCAAGTGCTGGAGGCGGCACCCGACGTCGGCCGGCTGCTTGCAGCGACCGCGCAACTGAAGGTCATCATCACTAGCCGCGAGCGAATGCGCCTCAGCGGAGAGCACGAGTACCCGGTCCAAACGCTTGGGGAAAACGACGCAGTGTCCCTGTTCGCGGAGCGGGCGAGCGCGGCCGACCCCGCCTTCCGGTTGGATCCCGTTCGCCCCACGGTGGCGGCGATCTGCGGGAGGCTCGACCGACTGCCGCTCGCGGTCGAGCTTGCGGCGGCGCGGGTCAAGGTGCTTTCGACGACGGACATCCTCGCGAACCTCGACCAGCGACTCCCGCTGCTTTCCGGAGGCGCACGCGACGTGCCCGAGCGACAGCGGACGCTGCGAGCAACGATCGATTGGAGCTATCACTTATTGGCGACCGACGAGCAGCAACTCTTCCGCCGGCTCGCGGTCTTCAGTGGCGGCTGCACGCTGGAGTCGGCCAGAGCGGTATGTGAGGCAACACTCGATACGCTGCAGTCGCTCTTGGACAAGAGCCTTCTGCGACGGCTGGGGGATCGCTATCTCATGCTCGAAACGATCCGAGAGTACGCCCTGGATCGGCTTCAGGCGATCGATGAGGAAGGCACAGTGCGGCAACGGCACGCCTCGTACTTCACCGCACTCGCTCAGGAGGCTGGCGCCGCGCTCGAGGAGAGCGACGTAGCACGACCACGGCGTCAGGCTGCGCCCGGTCCGAGCGTCGGCGTGTGGTTCGATCGACTCGCTGCCGAGCACGACAACCTTCGCGCCGCCCTTGAATCGCTCGTGGCTTTGGGCGACGCAGCCGGCGCGATGCGGCTGGCGCTTGGCATCTGGCTGTTCTGGGAGCTTCGGGGCTTCCTAAAGGAAGGACAGGTGTGGACAGAGAGGGTGATCGGGTTGCCGGGTGCCAAGAACCAGCGAGAGTTCGGATGGCTCCTCAATGTGGCCGGCGACTTCCCTCGCTTCCAGGGTGACTACTCGAGGGCTCGCGAGCTCAAGGAGCAGTCGCTGGCTCTAGTGAGGAAGACGGGTGAGAAGTGGCAGCTCGCGGTGGTCCTGCACAACCTCGGCGTGGTCGCGGCCGCGGAGGGCGAGTACAGGGAGGCGGAGGCCCTGCACGAAGAAGGACTCGCGCTTCGCAAGGAGATCGGAGACCCGAACGGCATCAGTCACGCCCTCAACGGCCTCACGGCACTCGCTCTCCGCCAACACGACTGGGGACGTGCAGTGCGCCACCAAGGCGCTCTTGCTCGCGCCGCAGCCCTCTACGACCAGTGCACGCGCATCTCGTGGGAGCTCGGCGCGCTGGGGGCGTTCGCGGAATGCCTCGATGGTTTGGCCGATCTTGCGTATGCGACTGGAGACTTGGTTAGCGCGACTCGACTCTGGGCAGCATCACGGCAGCTCTTCAGTGAGACTGCTGAGCGAGCGTGGAACCCCGAGGAGGCCGATGCTGGGATCGATGCGGCACGCTCCGGTCTTGGGCAGGAACATTTCGAGCTCGCGTGGCGAGAGGGATGTGCCATGTCTCGCGAGCAAGCTCTTTCGCTTGGACTGACGACCGCGCAGTCGGTGCCGCTGCCACTGAGTTAGAGCCGAGCCCGGCAGGTACCAGGGCGGTGCTGTTGCTGAAGATCCACGCGCTGTCGGTGACGACCACTGGGAATTGAGTCCCGGCGAGGCGAAGAGATCGCTGCGAATGCCCGCTATGCCACCGGGCAGCATCGGCCAGTTCGCGATCGTCCTATCGCCGCTTTGCGGCACTGCGAGCTTTTGACCGACTCACAACCCGCCACTCAACTCGCTTCCCAAGGGCCGCCGCAAACCGGTCGATCGTCGAGACCCTTGCGTCGATTTCACCGGCTTCGAGGCGTGCGATAGCCGACTGCGAAGTCCTCATCCGGGCTGCTATCCGTGTCTGGGAGATGCCGCGCCGAGTGCGCTCGCCGGCTAACGTACGGAGAAGCTTTCGACGACGATAGGCGGCTTCGACTAGCTCGGGGAACTCCGGGGTCCGTTTCGTGCTTTCACGAGCTCAATGATGCGAGGCGGCGTCTTTTGCGTCCAGCGACTTCGTCTCCCCCTCAGCTCGGACCTCGTAGACCCCGGCCTCGTAGATGGCGCGCGAACCGGAGTCCGTCGGTACGGACTTCGCGCATCGCCGCGACGATCGCCGCCCGCTCGGTGGGCACGAGAGCCATGATGAAGTCGCGAACTGGTCGCTCTCCCGAAGGGGTGCGGTAGTCGCGCCAACGGTGGGCAACAACGGGGCTCAGAGTCCGAGCACCTGCCGTGTCCGCTCCGCGACCTTGTCAGGATCGAAGTCTTTCACGCGACGCTGGCCCGCCTCGACCAGCCGTTCGCGCACGTCGCCCGCCTCACTGACGATCGCGGCCGCCTCAGCCGCTTCGGCGAGATCCCGCTCGTGCAGCAGGACGCCCGCGCTGCCGACGGTCTCGCCGATCGCGGCCGCGTCGTAGGCGACGACCGGCAAGCGGAAGCGCATCGCCTCGAGGAGCGGCACGCCGAACCCCTCGTGCTCCGAGAGCGACACGAAGCACTTCGCGGCGCGGTAGTACGCGAGCAGTGACGCGCCGTCGACGCTGCCGGCGAAGTGCACCGCGCCGCCGAGACCCAGCCGCTCGATGAGCGCGACCACGCGCGCGTGATATTGCGGCTGGTCGCGGAACGCGCCCACGAGCACGAGGTGCGCTTCGGGATCGATGCAGCGCCGGTAGTACGCGAGCATGCGCACGAGATCGTCCTGCCGCTTATTTGGCGAGATCCGACCGACGAAAAGGAGCACGCTCCGGAAACCTTGCCAGCGCGCGAGCACCGCGTCATCGGGCGGCGTCGCGAAGTGCGACCAGTCGATGAGGATGGGCACGCGAGTCGTCTCTTCGTAGCCGGCCTCGGCGAGCGTGCGGCGGTTGAATTCGGACACGCCGATGCCAAGCTCGAACGTCGGCGCGATCCGCGCGAGCTGCCGCAGCCCGAGCCGCGCATGGGCGGCGGCGTGCGGATTGATGCCGCTGAAGAACTCGGGGGGCGTGATGTTGTGGTAGACGAGGACGCGTCGCGCCTGGATCTTCACGAGCTGGTCGATGACCTCGTGGCCCATCGAGAAGTGGATGACGAGCATGTCGTCCGGCTTCACGTCGCGGAACAGCCGGCGGTACGAGCGCACGTCGGCGACGCCGGCCTTCGCCTCGACCGCGTACGCGTACGAGTCATAGCCCCATCCGCGGATGCGCTTGCGGAGCGCGAAGACGTGGTTGCTCATCGCGTCGGCGGGCGCGAGGACCGGATGGAACTGGTGGACGGCGGTCATGACGGTGCGCGTCCGACGACGGCGTAGTCGCGGTCACCGAAGAGCGTCT
>Ga0209056_10004512_pt1 | contig 14663 bp, 7 predicted proteins | sample GraSoiAngelo_114_FD_185876 | JGI IMG/M metagenome (GOLD analysis project Ga0209056, IMG submission 185876) | Grasslands soil microbial communities from the Angelo Coastal Reserve, California, USA - 14_0903_13_40cm (SPAdes) (version 2) | ecosystem: Environmental > Terrestrial > Soil > Grasslands ... | reverse complement strand
GAGCGGGTACGGCCGAGCGTCCACCACCAGCCTTGCAACCTGGTCTCGCCTGCTGCAACATGGCAGCCGAATCGTCGACAGCCGTCAGCCAGCTGCATGGATCGTCCGAATCTGTCATCTTCCGAGCGTAGCAGCGAAGGCCAGAGACCCTCGGCGGATCTTCCGGGCACGACTCCCATGATGCAGCAGTGCTTTTCCGCTATGAGAATCAGCGGAAATTCGCGCGACCTACACTGAGACCTATACCGGCCCACAGGGCTAATAGATTCACGTTCCCTCCTGTGCCTTCGAGGAATCAACCGGTCGGTGAAATCATGAACCCCCTGATGAGAGCTCCTCAGTACGGTCCGGGTTCGCGATGCTGCTGGTCATCTGACGAGAGCTGTCACGGGACATTTCGACATCCGAAGGACCGCGTTTAGTTTTTAACCACCGCCGGATGATCCAATGACCGCTGTCGGCCAGAAGCGGACAGTCCTAATCTCGCCGCAAATCGTGCGGCCCTTGCCGAAGTCATCGGTGTACTGTCAGCGCCTGACTTCCTTCTCCGACTCTATCGCCCTCTGGGGCGCGCCTCAAGATCCATGGATGCGGCCCTAAAACCCTGCTGATCGTAGCGAAAAGTTTGGACAACGAAACTGAGAGCTCGAAGCTTGTCGGGCACGAGAGGTCGCAGGGCGCGCACGAAGCGATGGCTTGCCTCCAACTCTCCAGCTTTGCCAAGTCGCTCGTATAGAAGCCTGTTGTCGAGATGGGGGAGCGCAATATCGAACATAGCTCGGTATACGTTGCGCTGAAGCGCGGCTCTCTCGGCATCAGACCGATTAGCCGAGAGTGGCGAAATCTCTCTTATTTTTTGATCGAGGACAGCGCTCCAGTGGGCATCGCTCTCGGTTGAAACAAACTTGCGCTCCTCCGGGACGATGACCAGATGCTCGAGCAGCTCCTCGATCAAACGGGCCTCGAACCCGAAACGAGAGGTGACCGGGAAGCGCAGCACCGGCACGTTTTCGAGCCAATAGCGCTTGATGTGTAAAACCTCGTGCACGAGTGCACAGCGGGTGATCGAGTCACCACGGTAAGTGATGACGGCGTGGGCAATGCCCGCCTCATCGCGAGGGCGAAGCTCTATGTCGTCGAATTCACTCGCCGCGTCGCCAGACCGGACGACGACCGGGCTACCCGCAAGATTTTCTGCGTCGGCTACGACTTTTTGAAGCACCTCCGGAAGCAAGGAAAGGAAGCGCTGGTCCACAAATCAGGCTTTCAGCTAGAACGTCCGCTTTGGGTCGCGAGCCGACATTGGCCAGTGGCTCGTTTCGGCCAATACCGGACGTTCATTGACTGTAGGTTCGAGTCCCGGTCAGCTCCCGTAGAGGGCAAATCTGGGCACTTCTGGGAATTGGCGGCGCCCCTCGCGCGATAGGTTTCCGGAAATAACAGCAAACGGTGAGAAACGGGCATTGTTCGTAGGAGTATCGAGCTGGGCTAAGCAATATTCAACGACGGCCCGAAGAGTTCGTCAGTGCCCGGTCGCCGCAAATGCTTGCGCGGTACGTTCGCGGCCAAGGGCGATCAACTCCTTCGCGCGCCAGAACTCATGAAAGCCGCACGCATTGCGCGGTATCTCTACCGTTACGTCAGGTGAGTATGCGGCGAGCTTGAGGCGTGCGATCGTGTTCTGCATCGCTTCCATGGATGCGAACGCAATATCGAAGATCCCGTGCCGGATGTCGTAGCCGTTTTCGGTCAGCCACTGAATCACGCCGATGTGGGCCAGGCCGCGGGCGCCACCGCCGCCGATATCGTTGGTGAATCTGCCACTATTTTCCCCGCGATTGGCGCAGGGCCGTAACTCGAACACAAATGCCAGATCGGAGAGGGTCCGTCTTACCCCGAGAGGCTTCCTTTGTCGAGTTGGAGCACTCATCCCCTATACTACCCTAGCTGGCCTTGAATTTTCCCTTCCACGAAGTCAGGGCCGATTGAGTCTAATAGATCCGAAGGCCCGTAGCTTCTCTGGCCCCAGTTCCTGCGCCACCCGAGCTCTCGAGCTCCCGCTGGGTCGTCAGCTTTACCGCCTCACGCTTGAACTCCGCATTGAACCGTCTTCTCTCCATCTGCCACCTCCGATATCATCTTCGCGCCTATCGAACGTGTTCGGAATACCCGGGGAAACCCAGACGGCGGGTTCTTGTCTTGACGCTAGACCTGGTCGCGCTCTGGGTCGACGGGGATGGCACTACCCACGCTGGCACCACGGACTCGGATAACGCCAATTCCTGCGATTGCCCATTGGTCTTGGCGATTTTGGTCATGTGCAATCTCTACTTGACAAGAGAGTGACCGGTCAGTATCATAGCACCTGCTTCTAGTAGCGACTAGTCGGTATCTTACCGCTGGTGCTGGCAGTCAGATGGATGGGACTTGATAGTCGCGATGGCCTCCCAGTACTGCTGAATGGGCAACGGATGCACGGTCATTCACCGCCGATTAGTTTGAATTTTCATAGGAGAACGAAATGCTAAACATCACACGCTTTAATGCGCTCGAGGATGCATTCGAGAACATGTACCGTGGCGTCCCGGTGTGGCTGCCTAACCTTGAGACGCGTGCGCCCGTGGCGCGTGCGCCTGCGCCCGCGCAGTTCCGCATGGACGTAACCGAGAACGACCAGGAGTATCAAGTGCTGGCCGAATTGCCCGGCGTCAAGAAGGAAGAGATCAGCATAACTATTGACGGCAATGAAATTGCGGTATCCGTGGAAGTGAAGCACGAAAAGGAAGTGACGCACGAAAAAGACGTCAAGAACGGCGAGACGTTGCTTTGCGCTGAGCGCTATTACGGCAAGATCCAGCGCGCGTTCACGCTCGGTCAGGAGGTCGACGAAGCGACCGCCAAAGCCAAGTACAACGACGGCGTGCTGGAACTCACGCTGCCGAAGAAAACGGTAGCGCCAGCGAAAAGGCTCGCGGTGCACTGAGCGGCGCATCGAACGGCACGGGTAGTATCCACCGTGGAATCAATGTGGCCGTCATAGATCTTGAATATTCCGCCACATGCAGTTGAGTCGTAAATACGCAGACCCCGCTTCGGCGGGGTTTGTGTTGACGGCGGATGGATGTTAAAACGACTTCTAATCGCCGTTGCCCTGTTGTGTCCCTGTGTGGCACTTCCCGAGGTGTTGGCGGCCGGGCAAGACTGGTATCCGAAAGCCAGCGACCTTTGTGCGGAGTATACGATTAAGCTGGATAAGCAGGATCCCCGTTTTGGCCGGCTAGTCACACCAACCAAGGATTCCGCAATCGCTCAGTACGTGGCAGATTTCAACGCAGCCACCGGGACAAATGACGAAGGCGGGCTCGCGTTATTAGCCCTTGTAGGCTACTGCAACGCCCATGTTATGACGAAGCTTGGCGACGTCACCGCGAAGATCGTTCGGGAAGATTTTGCCGCCAAACAAGGCTCAATGATTCAACCCGAACCGGCCGAATCATTAACCCTTAAAGCTTGGTACGAGCAATCCCTCAGTATTTGCGCCTCCAGCGATGAATGCCGGAGGATGGTTAAGAAAACCTATGATGATTCCGTTGCCTGTAGTGTCGTGGATCGCAGCGCATGCAGTTGTTCGGGAAGGTAATCTTGCCGAAATCGAACGGTATAACGCGCAGCGTAGAAATCCCGCCGCGCAAGCGATCCCGCAGGACGCGCTAATGAGCTGTCTGCAAAGCACCGCCGGTGCCGTGGTGGCTCGATGCAAGGAAACAAAATGTGACCCCGCCTTACTGGTAGATATCATCGGGGAGGTACAAAAACTTCGTTGCGGCTACTACGCCATCCAGCCAATTCAGTGAGTGTTGCTCCGCACGAACTCGGTTCGTGGGGGGGCCTGAGGTCCACTACACCGGGGTAGCCGAGCCATGGCATGATGATCGGCTCGTCAAGATTGCCACCCGGTGGGTGGCGAATTACTAAATCAGACCGCGATGGGCGCCGATGCTCGCAAAGCTTGCGGGCATGGGTGGAACGGTCTGCGAGGTGATGCGCGAATCTCTGACTAAAGAGCTCGGGAAACCAATCTCATGGAATGCGGCTCTTAAAGTCAGGACGATTCAGTACGGACTTTGAGAATTGATCCGAGATGCCTTACTTTTTATCGTCCTTTCTTTTGCTCGTACATCTGTTTATCCGCCAGTGCAAGATAATCGGACAAGGTCAAATCAGACGAGGGATCACACTGGACGATCCCGGTGCTAAATGAGATCTGGTAAGGCAAGGATGACTGGCGCAAGGCTTCGATATTTTCCTGAATCCGGGCCAGGATCACTTGCGGCTGCGTTGAGCCCAGGATGAAGCGGCGACGCATAATCTCGCGGTAGTTCACCGCGGCCAGTAGATACCGGCCAGGACGGAAGATGAAATCGGTAATTCTTCGCACCTTCGGGCGCGGGTCGCAGGCTGCACCGTGGGATAACGAAGAGTCCATCCGCGAGGAGCTCTTCAGTATCGAGCGTCTCGAGCAGCATGCCGAGAGCCTTGCAGCGGCCCAACCCGTCACCGCGAGGCCGACGACCGGGCGATCCCTCGCCGTTCGACTGAGGGACAACGAATCGGTTCTGCTCGAAGCCTATCGCGCCATCGCAAGTGCGGTCGGCGCGGGTCGTGCCATTACACCGGCCGCCGAGTGGCTGCTCGACAACTACCATCTCGTCGAAGGGCAGATCCGCGAAATTCGCGACGATCTGCCACCTGGCTACTATCGGCAGTTGCCGAAGTTGACCACCGGACCTTTCGCCGGCTATCCGCAGGTCTTCGGCGTGGCCTGGGCCTTTGTCGCTCATATGGACAGCCGCTTCGACCCCGAGATGCTGCGCCGGTTCGTGCGCGCCTACCAGCGCGTTCAGCCGCTGACGATCGGAGAGTTATGGGCGGTCGCGATCACGCTGCGGATCGTGCTCGTGGAGAATCTGCGACGAGGAGCCAAGCGCATCGTGACCGGCCGAGCCGCACGCCGGGAAGCGGACGCCCTGGCCGACCGGCTCCTGGGCGTGAACGCGCACCCGGCCGAGCCGATCCGCTCGGTCTTTCAGCATTACGAACAGGCACCCTTGCCGGGGGCCTTCGCTGTCCAGCTCGTGCAACGGCTGCGGGAGCAGGATCCGAAGGTCACGCGAGCTCTGATGTGGCTCGAGGAGCGCCTCGCGGCACAGGGAACAACCGCCGACGAGATCGTCCGGAACGAGCACCAAAAAGAAGGTGCGACGAACGTGACGGTGCGCAACATCATCACGAGCATGCGCCTGACCTCCGACGTCGACTGGGCGGAGCTGGTCGAGAGCGTCAGTCTCGTCGACGAAACGCTGCGCTCTGGCAGCGACTTCGCGAATATGGATTTTCCGACGCGCAATCTTTACCGCAGCGCGATCGAGGAGCTGGCGCGGGGCTCGAAACTGATGGAACTGGAGATTGCGCGAGCGGCTCTACTGGCCGCAAACAATCCGGAGCATCAGGCACAGGGCGACGGTGTTCATCGCGGCGAGCGCGATCCAAACGGCCGCAAGCGCGATCCCGGTTATTACCTGATTGGCGGGGGGCGTCGCACGTTCGAGGCGACCGTCGGATTTCGCGCTCCCTTACGGAGCTGGCTCGGTCGTTTCAATGCACGGATCGGCATCGGCGGCTATATCGGCAGCGTCATCATGATCGCTGCGATCCTTCTTTCCTTGCCGGTGTTTGCGCTGGCCGAAGCGGGAATCACCGGCCTGTGGCTTGGTCTCCTCGCGTTTCTCGGGCTGATCCCGTCGATCGATGCCGCGATGGCGCTCGTGAACCGCAGCGTCACGAGAGGGCTCGGCGCGACGATCCTGCCGGGCCTGGAGCTCCGCAACGGCGTACCGTCGCACCTGCGCACGATGGTCGCCGTTCCGATCCTTCTCACGACCCAGGCCGCTCTCGAAGAGCAAATCGAGCGTCTTGAGATCCACCACCTTGCAAGTCCGGAGGACGAGCTGCATTTCGCCCTGCTCTCGGACTGGGCGGACGCCGCGACCGAGACCGTTGCAGGAGATGACGCGCTCCTCGACGCTGCCGCCGCGGGTATCGCCCGCCTGAATCGCCGTTATGGACAGGGTGCCGGCGGGGACCGCTTCCTGCTGCTCCATCGCCGGCGGGTCTGGAACGACGGGCAGAGGCGGTGGATCGGGTGGGAACGCAAGCGCGGCAAGCTCCACGAGTTGAACCGGCTGCTCCGCGGCGCGACCGATACGACCTTCGTAGCTGTCGGTGGACCGCCTCACACCCTACCTCCCGCGCCGCCTGCCGGCGTCCGTTACGTCATCACACTCGACGCCGATTCCAGGATGCCGCGGGAAACGGCCCGCCGGCTGGTCGGCAAGATGGCGCACCCGCTCAACCATCCGCGGTTTGATGCCGGCACCCGACGCGTCGTCGAAGGCTATGGCGTGTTGCAGCCGCGCATTACGCCTTCGCTGCCAATCGGTCGCGAGGGGTCGCTCTACCAGCGCATCGTCTCCAGCATGAGCGGCATCGATCCTTACGCCTCTGCCGTGTCCGACGTGTATCAGGATCTCTTCGGCGAAGGCTCCTATACCGGCAAGGGCATCTACGAAGTGGATGCCTTCGAAGCCGCGCTCGACGGCCGCGTGCCCGAAAGCACGCTGCTCAGTCACGACCTTTTCGAGGGGACCTTCGCCCGCGCCGGCCTGGTTTCCGATATCGAGGTCGTCGAGGAGTTTCCATCACGCTACGACGTCGCCGCCGCACGCCAGCACCGCTGGGCGCGCGGCGACTGGCAATTGCTGCCGTGGATTCTCGGTCGCGGCCACGCCTCCGCGGATGATCGGAGCGCGAGCGATCGTCAGCGCGCGAGCGCGCTGCCCCTGATCGGCCGCTGGAAGATGCTGGATAACCTGCGGCGATCGCTGTCGGCGCCGGCGAGCGTCGTCGCCTTGTTGGCGGGATGGGCGCTGCCCCTGCAGGCCGCAGTCGTCTGGACCGGCTTCGTCCTGTCGACGATTGCGTTGTCGACGCTGCTCCCCGTTCTCGCCGCGATCGTGCCGCGACGTGCCCGAGTCACGACACGCAGCCACCTGCGCGGTCTCGCCGCGGATGTTCGGCTCGCCTTGTCGCAGACCGCATTGCTGGTCGTGTTCCTCGCCCATCAAGCATGGTTGATGGCCGATGCAATCGGGAGAACGCTATTTCGGCTGCTCGTGAGCCACCGGCATCTGCTCGACTGGGTCACCGCAGGTCAGGCGATGGTAAGCCCGCGGCTCGACCTCCTCGGGTTCTATAGGCAGATGAATGGTGGCGTCGCCATCGGCATCGTTGCGGCAATCGTCGTCTGGTGGATCGGGAACGACGCCTGGGCGGTGGCGGCGCCGTTCGTGATCGTCTGGATCGCATCGCCGGCCATCGCTCGATGGACGAGCCTGTCGCCGCTCGTGGCGGGGCGCCTGCCGGTCTCGGATGCAGACGCCCGCGCTTTGCGGCTGGTCGCGCGCCGCACCTGGCGCTTCTTCGAGACTTTCGTGACGGCAACAGATCACATGCTCCCGCCGGACAATTTCCAGGAAGACCCGAAGCCGACAGTCGCGCACCGGACCTCTCCCACCAATCTCGGCCTTTACCTGCTCGCCGCGGTCAGCGCCCGCGACTTCGGGTGGGCCGGGATGACCGAGACCGTAGACCGGCTGGAAGCGACACTCGCGACCATGGGCGACCTGCAGCGGTTCCGCGGCCACTTCTATAACTGGTACGACACGCAGAATCTTCGCCCGTTGGACCCGCAATATGTCTCTTCGGTGGATAGCGGCAATCTGGCTGGACACCTGATCGCTCTTGCGAATGCTTGTCGGGAATGGATCGGCCGCCCGATGGCAGGTCCTGAGCTATTTGCCGGCATCGAAGACGGCCTGAACCTCGCGCGCGAAACCTTGCACGGACTTCCCGACGACCGGCGGACACAGACGATCACGCGGCACCAGCTTGGCGATGCACTCGATGCGCTGGCCGCGGCGCTCCGTCAAGACCGGTTGCCACCGGAGGCTATCCCTGCACGACTGGAGGAGTTCGCACGTCAGGCCGCGACCATGGTCGACATCGCCCGAACGCTGGCCAACGAACGAGGCGACGATGCCAGCGCCGAAATGCTGTTCTGGGCCGAGGCGACTCTAGGGGCGATCGAGAGTCACCGTCGCGACGTTACACAGAGCGCCGACGCCGCCCACTCCCTGGAACGGCGCCTGGCGACGCTCGAGGAGACGGCGCGGGCCATGGTCGGCGCGATGGAATTCGGCTTTCTCCTCGATCCAGAGCGCAAGCTCCTCTCGATCGGCTATCGGGCCGCGGAGGGCATTCTCGACCCGAGCTGCTACGACCTGCTCGCCTCCGAGGCGCGCCTTGCGAGTTTCATGGCAATCGCCAAGGGCGAAGTCGCCTCGCGGCACTGGTTCCGGCTCGGGCGCGCCGTCACGCCGATCGGACGCGGCGCGGCGCTCGTCTCCTGGTCGGGATCGATGTTCGAGTATCTGATGCCGTCGCTCGTCATGCGCGCACCAGCCGGCAGCCTGCTCGAACAGACGAGCCGTCTCGTCGTCCGCCGGCAGATCACTTATGGCGCTGCGCTCGGTGTACCCTGGGGAATTTCGGAATCCGCCTACAACGTCCGCGATCTGGAACTCACCTATCAATATTCGAACTTCGGAGTCCCGGGTCTGGGTTTGAAACGCGGCCTTAGCCAGAACGCCGTCGTCGCGCCCTACGCGACGGCGCTCGCGGCCATGGTTGATCCAGGCGCGGCGGCGCGTAACTTCGTCCGACTCACCGCCCTGGGCGCGCGGGGCCGCTATGGTTTCTACGAGGCGCTGGATTACACGAGCACGCGCCTGCCCGAGGGGAAAGACGTCGCAATTATCCGCGCCTTCCTGGCGCACCATCAGGGCATGACGGTAGTCGCCATCGCCAACGGTCTCCTCGATGGGAAGATGCGGGCACGGTTTCATGCCGAGCCAATCGTGCAGGCGACGGAACTTCTGTTGCAGGAACGCACGCCGCGCGATGTCGCGGTAGCTCATCCTAGGGCGGAGGAAGTCGAGACGGCAGCGACGGTCCGCGACCTGGAGCTCCCTGCGGTGCGGCGGCTCCGCTCCGCGCACGGCGCCACGCCGCAGGCGCACCTGCTTTCGAACGGCCGGTATACGGTGATGCTGACGGGCGCCGGTTCCGGATACAGTCGCTGGGGCGATTCTGCGATCACGCGCTGGCGCGAAGACGTCACCCGCGACGACTGGGGCGGCTACGTGTTCCTGCGCGACGTGGAGAGCGGCGAGCTGTGGTCCGCGGGCTATCAGCCGAGCGGCGTCGAACCGGACAGTTACGAGGTCACGTTCACCGAGGATCGCGCCGAGTTCGCCCGGCGCGACGGAACGATCACCACGACCTTCGACGTTGTCGTCTCGCCGGAGGACAACGCCGAAGTCCGCCGCGTATCTGTCGCGAATGCGGGACCCCGGACCCGGGACATCGAGCTCACCTCCTACGCAGAGCTGGTGCTGGCGCCGCCCGCCGCCGACACGACGCACCCGGTCTTTTCCAAACTTTTCGTGCAAACAGAATATCTCGCCAAGATCGGCACCATCCTGGCGACGCGGCGTCGTCGCTCGCCCGCCGAGCCCGAAATCTGGGCGGCACATCTTGCCGTCGTCGAAGGCGAGGCAGTGGGCGAGCCGGAGATCGAAACCGACCGGGCCCGTTTCCTCGGCCGTGGACGCGAAGTTCGAGCGCCGATCGCCGTAATGGATGGCCGGCCGCTTTCCAATACCGTCGGCACCGTTCTCGATTCCATCTTCGCGCTTCGCCACCGCGTGCGGGTTCCGCCGGGCAGGACGGTGCGCATCGCCTTCTGGACGGTTGTCGCGTCGTCCCGTAGCGACGTGCTGGATCTGGCCGACAAGCATCACGACGCGACGGCCTTCGACCGCGCGGCCACATTGGCGTGGACCCAGGTGCAAGTGCAGTTGGGTCATCTCGGTGTCGATCGGGATCAGGCGAGCCTCTTTCAGCGTCTCGCAGGCCACGTGCTATACGCGGATCCGTCGATGCGTCCGTCTTCAGACACCATACGCCGTGGTGGCGGCGGGCCGGCGGTACTCTGGGCCCAGGGCATTTCCGGCGACATCCCGATCGTTCTCGCGCGGATCGACAATGTCGAAGACGTCGCCATCGTCCGCCAGTTACTGCGCGCCCATGAATACTGGCGGATGAAGCATCTCGCCGTCGATCTCGTGATCCTGAACGAACGGGCATCCTCCTATATCCAGGACCTTCAGATCGCCCTGGAGACGCTGGTTCGTACGAGCCAGTCCCGACCGCAGATCGGAGCGGACGTCGCGCGTGGCTCCGTGTTCGTGTTGCGTGCAGATCTCATTTCGGTGGAAACACGTGCCCTGCTGCTCTCCATGGCCCGGGCCGTGCTGATCGGACGACACGGAACGCTATCGGAACAGCTCAACCATCTTCAGGAAGCGGACACCATCGCAGCGCCGCCGCCGAGGCGCGTGCCGTCCGCGGACGTGTCGCAGGCCCTTTCGGTACCGCAGAACCTTGAATTCTTCAACGGGCTCGGCGGATTCGCCGCCGACGCACGGGAGTATGTGACGATGCTCGGTGCCGGGCGGTCGATGCCGGCCCCATGGATCAATGTCGTCGCCAATCCCTCGTTCGGATTTCAAGTCGCGGTCGAGGGCAGCGGCTACACCTGGTCGATCAGCAGTCGCGAGAACCAGCTCACGCCCTGGTCGAACGACCCGGTCACCGATCGGCCGGGCGAGGTCCTCTATCTGCGCGACGAGGAGTCCGGCGAGCTATGGGGACCGACGGCGCTGCCGATCCGTGACGAGGCCGCGCCGTATACCGCCAGGCACGGCCAGGGCTACAGTCGATTCGAGCACACCGCACACGGTATCGCGCTCGATCTCCTCCAATACGTGCCGCTCGATGATCCGATCAAGATCTCTCGGCTGACGATCCGGAACACGTCGGGCCGATCCCGGCGGCTTTCGGTCACGGCGTATGTCGAGTGGGTGCTCGGCCCGTCCCGCGGCGCGTCAGCACTTTCGGTCGTGACGGAACTCGATCCGGAGACTGGCGCGATGCTTGCGCGCAACCCCTGGAACATGACGTTCGGTTCCCGTGTCGCCTTTGCGGACCTGGGAGGACGACAGACAGCGTGGACCGGCGACCGGCGGGAATTCCTGGGGCGTAATGGCACCCTCGACAACCCGGCCGCGCTTGCGGGAGAAGCACTTCTCTCACAGCGGGTTGGTGCCGGCCTCGATCCCTGCGGCGCTCTTCAATCCCCGGTCGAACTCAAGCCGGGCGGCACTGTGGAAATCGTCTTCTTCCTCGGCGAAGCAGCGACAGCGGCCGATGCGCAATCCTTGATCGCTCGCTACCGGGCGGCGGATCTCGACGCGGTCCTGCGCGAGGTCGTCGGGTATTGGGACGATGTGCTCGGCGCGGTTCAGGTGAAAACGCCGGACCGGTCCATGGACATCATGCTGAATCGCTGGATGCTCTATCAGACGCTCGCCTGCCGCATGTGGGCGCGATCGGCGTTCTATCAGGCGAGCGGCGCTTACGGTTTCCGCGATCAGCTCCAGGACGGAATGGCGCTCGCCCTGTCGCGACCGGCGCTGACGCGCGAGCATCTCCTGCGCGCCGCGGCCCGGCAATTCGTCGAAGGCGATGTCCAGCACTGGTGGTTGCCGCCCTCCGGCCAGGGCGTCCGCACACGCGTTTCAGACGACCGGATATGGCTCGCCCACGCCGCTGCACACTATGTCGAGACGACCGGCGACATCGCGGTGCTGGACGAGCCAATTCAATTTCTCGAAGGCCAGGCGCTGCAGTCCGGCGAGCACGATGCCTACTTCCAGCCCGTGATCGCGGACGAGAGCGCAACACTTTTCGAGCACTGTGCGCGCGGGCTCGATCAGAGCCTCGCTGTCGGCGAACACGACTTGCCGTTGATCGGCACTGGCGACTGGAACGACGGCATGAACCGGGTCGGCGAAATGGGCAAAGGCGAGAGCGTGTGGCTCGGCTGGTTCCTGCACGCGACGCTTGCGGCGTTCGCACCTTTGGCCGAGACGCGCGATGAGCGCGCGCGCGCCGCGCACTGGAGAGCCCATATGGCGGCGCTGCAGAACGCTCTTGAGCAAAATGGTTGGGATGGGGGTTGGTATCGGCGCGGCTATTACGACGACGGGACGCCATTGGGCTCGTCCACTAGCGGCGAATGCCGGATCGACTCGATTGCGCAGTCCTGGGGCGTGATCTCCGGGGCGGCCGATCCCGCTCGTGCCCTGCGCGCCATGGCCGCCGTGGACGAACAGCTCATTAATCACGGCGACGGTCTGGCCTTGCTGTTCACGCCGCCCTTCGATCGGATGCCGATCGATCCCGGATACATCAAGGGCTATCCGCCCGGAATCCGGGAAAACGGCGGCCAATACAACCATGCGGCCACGTGGTCGGTGCATGCCTTTGCCGCCCTCGGCCGGGGAGACAAGTCCGCCGAGCTGTTCTCGCTCATGAATCCGATCAACCGCACGAGCACGCGAGCAGACGTGCAGCGCTACAAGGTCGAGCCCTACGCCGTCGCCGCCGATGTCTATTCCGTCGCTCCGCACGTCGGGCGCGGCGGATGGACCTGGTACACCGGCTCGGCCGGGTGTCTGTACCGGGCCGGCCTCGAAGGGATCCTCGGCTTTCGTCTACAGGGAGCGTTCCTGCTCCTCGCCCCCTGCATACCCAAGGAGTGGCCTCGGTTCGAGATCGTCTTTAAATATCGCTCTGCGCGCTACGAGATTGCCGTCGAGAACCCCCGTGGCGTCAACCGTGGAGTCGCTAGCGCCGAACTGGACGGCAAGACGTTGTCAGAGGGCGTGACGCGCGTTCCGCTCGCGGATGATGGTCAAGTCCACAAAGTGCGCATGATCCTCGGGTAACGGTAGGGTCCAAAAACAATTCCCTGCTGTTTCCCTGTTGCGCTCCTCAGTAAAGAGGCGTCCGAACTTGCTCGCTTGCGGTTCGACAACGGGGTAGCCGACTCTTTGGCAGTGCTCGACACGGAGCGGACCTTAATTAATGCGCTGGACAAAGTCGCTCAGGCGGAGAAAGGCATGACGGCAGGAGGCTGTCAAGAAGGAAATCGCTCAAAGATTTGTCACTAAGACTTACGTGGCGCCGAAGTGCGTGGGGCTTCCCTACATGATTGCCCCGCTCATGCGGACGTAGAAGCGAAGCCGCTACTTACGAAAAGAGACTCTCTTGTTTATTACTATTGCTGGACGAGAGTTTCTACAGTACCTAGTTGCCCCGGCGAAGGCACCGTCATACGGCCAGCTGCGAGTGCGAAACCTTGTTTCCCGTTTAGCAATCGCCAAACAAATTTAGTGATCGCTAAAACGTTTGGTGATTTGACTCACGCTGTGAACGCGAGTACAACTATCCGCACGTCTCGAATGTAGCAAGAGTGGCGGAGCAGGGTACCTGTATGATTCTCGCGCCGCGCGTCCATGATTGCGTCTACGCGCTACAGCTCCCTTCGGACTTTTGATTATTTGATTTTCCGACGCGCGAAATCAATGGGGCTCACCCGGACGGCAAATGGCCAAACCCAACTACGCGTTCGCGAAGCGTCAGAGAGACCTAGCCAGGAAGCAGAAGCAAGAAGACAAACGGCAACGGAAAGCCGGAGCACGCGATAAGCAGCCACAAGAGGATCCACCTCAGCCGCCCGCCGATGAAAAAAAGGTCGCCTGATTTCCTCGGTCGGTCGGCCCGTAGCGCATGCGCGCCCTGATACGTTCCCTGTTAATTCCCCGTTCCGAATTGCGCCGAAAACAGGGGTGATGGCTGACGATGGCCGGTGGCGGTTCGTCTGCGTTTTCCGGGCCTGTCTGGAGGTTCCTTGGGATTCATAGTCGCGTAAACCCCGAGTCAGATCTCGGAATCGTTTGGAAGGCGTCGGCAATACGTGAACTCTTAGCATCCATATGAGGCCCGGCCCCCTCTATCCAGACTTGCCTCCATAAGGGCTGACGCCGCGATTTGAACTCCGTCAAAGACCGTAGCCTGAACGGCCTATGACGTTTGCATAAAACATTATTTCTCTATGTGCGCAAACGTACAGAGTGTCCCCGCGTAGAAGGGGATGATCGAAACGGGTGTGTATCGCCTCCCTGATAGACACTCGAAGTACCTGGGCCCGGAAAACGGCAATCCCGTTCCGGGCTTTTTTTTCGGCCGCTGCTGGCGGAGCACTCGTCGGCCGCCGGTGGCGAGAAAAGCCCAGCACCCGCTAGGGTGCCGGGGATCGCCGAGAAACCGCGAAACTCCTCCTGCGAAAAAAAAGGGTTGTCTCTGCAACCCTCTTTCGCGGCCTTGTCCAATCGGCTCGCGCTCAAGCTCGCGGGAAATCCGCGCCGGAGCTACATATCCATCCCTGGCATACCGCCCATACCGCCCATTCCGTGGCCGCCAGGGCTGGCACCTTCCTTCTCTTCCACCAGCTCGGCCACCATCGCTTCGGTCGTGAGGAGCAGGCCGGCGACTGAAGCTGCATTCTGCAGCGCCGT
>Ga0209056_10004509_pt1 | contig 14668 bp, 11 predicted proteins | sample GraSoiAngelo_114_FD_185876 | JGI IMG/M metagenome (GOLD analysis project Ga0209056, IMG submission 185876) | Grasslands soil microbial communities from the Angelo Coastal Reserve, California, USA - 14_0903_13_40cm (SPAdes) (version 2) | ecosystem: Environmental > Terrestrial > Soil > Grasslands... | reverse complement strand
GTCACAATAGCATCGAGCTCGCTGCGGCGAGCGAGCGTGACCGCTTCTTCAAGTGCAGCTGCGGCGGCGCACGTCGTTTCGGCCGTCGGTTTGCCTAACGCGCAATCAGGATATTTCCCGACGATCTTGTATTCCGCTGATTTGGCGAGGCGATCGGATTTCAGAGCAAGCTGAACAATCTCCGGCCCGATTCCGGCACAATCGCCTAGCGTGATCCCGATGCGCGGCTTTTTCCTGCTCGTGCTCATGCTCGTGATCGTAATCGAATTTGTTCACTCGGCACGAACAGGATTGGAGCAACCAAGAAGATGAAGACTAAGCGGAAGAGCGGAGTTCGCCTCAGAAAGTTTTGATGTAGGCTTTCTGCCGCAGGCTGGCGATCCAGCGGTCCTGAATTTCCTTGGCTTCTTCCTGGACCAGTTTCTTCTCGATATCGGCGCGCACTTCGGTGAGTGATTTCGTGTCGCCGCCGTGTTTATCCTCAACCTTCAAGATGTAATAATTGCCGGCGTAATCGACGATGTTGCTGATTCGACCGACGGGCATGCTGAAGGCGAACTTTTCCAGCGGTTCGGCCAGAGTTTTGCGTTCGATCCAGCCCCAGTCGCCACCGTTGTCTTTCGTGCTGTCCTCGGAATACATCTGCGCCATCTGCTCGAACTCCGCGCCGCTGGCGAGCTTGCCGAGTACTTGTTCGGCGAGTTCTTTTTGCGCAGGCGCGCTGGCGGTGTCCTTGTGGCCAGCAATCATGATCATTCGCAATTTGATCTGCTCCTTGGACGTAAATTCATCGCGATGTTTCCTGTAGTACTCATCGATCTTTGTAGGCGAAATAATTGAATTCGTCTTTACGTTCTTGCTGCGCATCGCTCCCACAATGATTTTTTCCATTTCCTTTTCTTTGAACTCGCCCAACGTGTAGTTCTGCGCCTCGAGCGTTTTGACAAACGTGTTGCGGTCGCCACCAAACGATTCCTGAATGATCTGATGTATTCGCTGATCCACTATGTGATCAGGGACTTCGTAGCTTTCTTTCTTGAACGCCTGAATGACGAGCCGACGATCGATCAGGTCCTTTACTGCCATTTGGCGCAGTTCCGTCAATTTTTTCGCCAATTCGTCCCCCGTGTACTGCTGACGAAACAGTCTCTCCTGCGGCGCGGATAAAGCGCGCACCTGAGAATACGTGATGACTTCGCCATTTACGACCGCAGCAATGCCGTCCACGACCGTCGCTTCCTCGGCAGACTCGACGTTACAGATCGGGACTTGAGCAAGTGCGCCGACCGCCAGCAAAACGGCCACAAACCGACGCATGAAATTACTCATAATTTCTTGATCAATTCGACAATTTCCGGGAGGTGTTGATCGATTTTCGATCCAAATAAACGGGGGAATTTGCCCGCGACAAGTATAAAATCCCCATGCCGCGTCAACATCACCTTACGCTCACGTACTTCCACACGGCTTACCCCTGATTCTGCCCCGGCAAGTTTGATCTCGATCAGCGTGAACAAATTGTCAACGGCCGGCGGAAACTGTCCGAAACGATCGCGCCAATCGCGGCGCAGGCGTTCAAGTTGCTCGTGCGACGTGATCTCCGCGATCTCACGGTACGATCGTATGCGTATGGCAGGGTCGCTGACATAAGCGACTGGAATGAATGCGGGAATTTTGTGTGGGAAGCTGTCAGCTTCCCACACACGAGGCGCGATGAACTCTGCTTCGTTTGTCACCACGAAATCAAGGCGCACGTCCACATCCAGCCGGAATCGTGGCTTTTGTCCTTTCAGCTGTGCCACTGCTTGCTTGAGCAACTGGCAATACAAGTCGAAACCCACTGCGATGATATGTCCGCTCTGAGCTGTGCCCAAAATGCTGCCCGCGCCGCGAATCTCCAGATCGCGCATGGCGATGCGAAAACCAGCGCCTAACGAGCTGTATTGCTTTATCGCGCTGATCCGCTTGCGCGCGGCACCCACAGCCATCATTTCGCGCGGCAGAAGCAGATAGGCATACGCCTTGTGCTCAGCCCGACCGACGCGTCCGCGCAATTGATACAGATCGGCGAGGCCAAATTGATCCGCGCGATCGATGATGATCGTGTTTGCATTGGGAATATCGAGACCGCTTTCGATGATTGTGGTGCAAACGAGCACGTCTGTTTTGCCAGCGATGAATCGCGCCATGACGGCTTCAAGTTCGTCGGCGTCCATCTGGCCGTGGCCGATTTCAACTCTGGCCTGCGGACAAAGATCGACGATCCGCTCGCGCACCCGCTCGATGCTCGCGATACGGTTGTGCAAAAAGAACACCTGACCCTGTCGTTCCAGTTCGCGATCAATCGCGGCGCGGATGATCCGCTCATCGTACGCCGACACGACCGTTTCGACCGGCAAACGATTGGGCGGGGGAGTCTCGATCGTGGACATGTCTTTCACGCCCACCAACGAAAGGTAAAGGGTGCGTGGAATTGGCGTAGCGGAAAGTGTGAGCACATCGACGAGCTTGAAGAGTTCTTTGAATTTTTCTTTGTGCAGAACGCCGAACCGCTGTTCCTCATCGATGACGACCAGGCCGAGGTCCTTGAACACGAGGTCCCCGGAAATAAGCCGGTGCGTGCCGATGACGATATCGACACCGCCTTCGCGCAACAATTGCAGCACCTTCTTCTGTTCGGACGGCGAACGAAAACGGCTGAGCATTTCAATCCGCACCGGATACTCAAGCACGCGCTGCCGGAACACTTCGAAATGTTGCTGAGCCAAAATAGTGGTCGGCGCGAGCACGGCCACTTGCTTCCCGTCCATGACTGTCTTGAACGCGGCGCGCACTGCGACTTCCGTTTTGCCGAAACCAACGTCGCCACAGATCAGGCGATCCATCGGCCGTGGCCGTTCCATGTCGATCTTCGTGTCGATGATCGCCTTCATTTGGTCCGGCGTTTCCCGAAACGGGAATGACCGTTCAAATTCGGCCTGCCATTTTGTGTCTGGCCCGAACGCGTAGCCGGGACGCATTTGTCGCTCCGCCTGGATCGCGAGCATCTTGCCCGCGTAATCGAAAATTGAAGCCGCGGCTTTGATTTTTGCCCGCGCCCATTTGCCGTCGCCGAGCGAGCTGAGCGAAGGCGATTTTTTTCCTGCGCCGACGTAACGGGAAACGAGATACGCTTGCTCGAGAGGAACATAGAGCTTCGCTTCGTCCGCGAACTCGAGAACCAATACCTCCTGCGGTTGCGCCTGCTGTTGTAGGGCAACTGCTCCGCTTGCCATGGATGCGTGACTGGTGTCAGGCAGGCGGTGCGCCTGCCCTACAGGAAATTTTTCCAGACCCAGGAAGCGCCCGATGCCGTGCTCGAGATGGACGACAAAATCGCCCTCAGCCAGTTCGTTGAAATCAATTTGGGCGCGCTGATGTTCCGCACGACGCAGCCGCAGCAGCCTGCGAGGATGGACTGCGAATCGTCCGAACAACTCCGCAGCCGAAAGAACGACGAGATTGGCCGCGGGAAAACAAAATCCGCGCGTAAGCGTCCCCTCGACGAAATCGACGCCTTCGACGGTGCCTGCCATGATTTCGCGGAACCGCTCGATCTCGCCTTCAGTTTGAAAATAAATGACGATCCTGGCGTTATTCGCGCGCCATTCTTTCAATCGATCAGCGAACTGCGCGCGTTTGGCTTCGGCGAGCACGAGATCGCCAGCGGCAAACTCTCCAATGTCGCAATCCTGAAACGTGGAGCTGAAATCTTCCGGACCAGTCTCAATCCACCCTTCGCTGATTTGGATGTGCGGAGCGGCTAGCTCCTGCAAGCCCGGCGTCGCGGGAGCTCCGCCCTCCATTGCAGGCTCGATGTCGATGATGATGTCGTTCTCGCGGATATAATCGCGGACAGAGACGCTTTGGTCCGCCGTTCCTTGATTCAGCAGAATGTCGATCGACCGCAAATCGCGCACCGACGTTTGCGTGTCGATGTCGAACTCGCGCAGCGATTCGATTTGGTCGCCGAAAAATTCCAGGCGGAACGGCAACGGCGCCTGCCACGAATAAAGATCAACAATCCCGCCGCGGACGGCGAACTGTCCACGAGTGGTGACTTGTGAGACGCGCTCGTAACCGCTGACCGCGAGTTGCTCGAGAAAGTCTTCCATCTTCGCGGTTGCCCCGCGCCGGAGCTGAACGACCGCAGATTCAAGGCTTCCGCGTTTCGGGGCAGCCTGGTCGAGACCTGCGCGTGTCGCGACGATAATGCGCGGCCCGGTGTCCCTTTCGATTTGCAAAAACAATGCCAGCCGTTCAGCAGCGATTTCTGGATCGGGCAAGATATTTTCGATTCCAGCCAGCTCCGCTTCCGGCAGGAACAGCGCATCGGTCTGCCAGTTGAGCAAGCTTTCATAAAAGACTTCCTGGGAATGAACGCTGGGGCAGAGGACCCAAATTGTGGAATCAGCGACCTGCCGTTTATCGAGCGGATGGCCGTGATACGCTTTTGCGATTACGGCAGCCAGAAATGGCTGCGCCGGCTGGATCACGTGCGAAAATCGTACGGGCCATTCATGCCGTTGTATTGCGTCGAGTTTGCGCGCGATTGGTTCGCTCGCTACAACGCGCTCCAAAAGCTCCGCTGATTTTTCCACCGCAAACTTTACGCCAAATCGCGTAAAGTTGTAGCCGCGTAACTATTCTTCCGCCTTCGGCGACTCGATCTGGCATCGTCTTCGGAGAAGCCGATCCACCATTTGCGCAGCGGTGGAACGCGTTGTCCTCAACGCGTTGGCGATGAAGCGCGCGAAGCGCAGTGGAATTACATTTCGCGCCTGATCGCTGCGGCGACGGCGCGGAGGCGCGGAACGAGTTCGGCGAAGATTTCAGGGGTGAGCGCCTGGTTTCCATCGCTCTTGGCCTGCTCGGGTGAATCGTGCACTTCGATCATCAAGGCGTCCGCGCCGGCGGCGACGCCAGCGAGAGACATCTGCGGCACGAACTCGCGAAGGCCGAGCGCGTGCGTTGGATCGACGATCACTGGCAAATGCGTTTTCGATTTCAAAATCGGAACAGCGCTTAGATCGAGCGTGTAACGCGCAGCATTATCGAACGTGCGAATGCCGCGTTCGCAGAGGATCACGTTTGGGTTTCCTTCATTCAGGATGTATTCCGCGCTCATGATCAAATCATAAATCGTGGCGCTGAATCCGCGTTTCAGCAGCACGGGAAGCCTGCTGCGGCCTACCTCTTTCAAGAGCGAAAAGTTGTGCATGTTGCGCGTGCCGACCTGAAGGCAATCCGCATATTTTTCGATCATCGCGAGATCGCGCGGGTCCATGACTTCCGTCACTACCGGCAGACCCGTTTTCGCACGCGCTTCGGCGAGAAAACGAAGCCCCTCTTCGCGTAATCCCTGAAAACTGTACGGTGACGTGCGCGGTTTAAACGCGCCGCCGCGCAAAATTCTTGCGCCCGATTCTTTGACGATCGTCGCAATGGACAAAATCTGGTCTTTGCTTTCAACCGAGCACGGCCCGCAAATAAGAACAACATCCTCGTGTTCACCGAGACGGACATCGCCAATGGCCACTGAAGACGCGCCACGTGAATCCCGCGCGGCAAGCTTGTAGGGCTTTAGCACAGGTACGATTGCCTCGACGCCGGGCATCGCGGCAATCGGCTTTTCCCGAAGGAGCGCTTCCGGTCCAATGACGCCAATGATCACCCGCGACGCGCCCCGGCTGATTTGCGCTTCAAGCCCAAATTCCCGAACGCGCGTGACGATCCGCTGGATCTGTTCCTCGGTAGCGTTGGGTTGCGTGATTACGATCATATTCCTCTGGCGGGATAATCAGAATGACGCCGGCAGGAATTTTCTGCAAGCCCAGATACAACGCCAAAAAGAGCCAGATGTTTCGCGGGGACGCGAGCGACATAGACGGGCGGGCCGCAGGCGGAGTGAACGGGAGCCAACGAGTCAAACGCCCTACGGTTCCGTGTCTCTGTAACCTAGTGCGTGATCGTGACCGGCGTTCCGACTGAAACGGATCTGAAGAAATTCTCCGCCATGAATTCAGGCATGCGGATGCAGCCGTGGGACGCCGGATAGCCCGGCAAATAACCCGCATGCAGTCCTGTCCCCGACACGATGCGCATGAAGTATGGCATCGGTGTGCCTTGGAAGTGTGTGCCCGGCGGTTTTGGATCCTTCTTTACCTCGACGTTGGGGACGACCACTTTGCCGGACGAGTCCACATAATCCCCGAACAAACTCGAGACGTGGTCCTTGTCTTTTTGAATAATTTTGAAACTGCCAGTCGGAGTGTTGAGTCCCTCACGACCAGTGGACAATTGTGAAACCCCGACGAGAACGCCGCTCTTATAAAAATAGGCGCGCTGTTCTCCCAAGCTGATCTTAATCGACGGACTACCGCTGGCATGATCGCCATCCCAATACGAGACGGTGTCGCGCGGTGGACCGCCGCCTTGCTCGCCGCCGTAAACGCCGCCCAAATACTGCGTGTTACCGGAAAAACGCGGATCTTCGCCGCAACCAGTGACGAGTAAAACCAGCCCAATAGAGAGAACTCCATGCAACAGATAAAGGAAGGAACGTTCCATAAATTTTCGACGGCGTTTTAATGCGCAACACGCGCAAAAAGTCAAGAGGGGGGCGACGCTCGTCAAATTTTGTAGAGGCGCTTGTGCCAAGCGCCTGGTCAGTGGTTCGGCGTTCGCCGCGGCGAACGCCACTACAACGCGTTCACCTTTTGCACCATTGGTCCACCCAATCATTCACGGTTTTATACCAGAGGCGCGAGTTCTGGGGCTTGAGCACCCAATGGCCTTCGTCAGGGAAGTACAAGAACTTTGACGGAACCTTTAGCACTTGCAGTGTCGTAAACAGATCGAACCCTTGTGAAACATCGATTCGGTAATCGAGCTGTCCGTGCACGACCAGCGTCGGCGTTTTAAAATTCGCCGCGTACTCGTGTGGCGACCACTTCCGATAAACATCCCGTTTTTTCCACGGCGGACCGCCAAATTCCCAATTCGGGAACCATAGCTCCTCGGTCGTGCCATAGGCCGACTCCGCGTTGAACATGCCGTCGTGCGACACGATGCATTTGAACCGGTTTGTGTGACCGAGGATCCAGTTAGTCATGTAACCGCCGTAGCTCGCGCCGAGCGCCGCCTCACGATTCTTGTCGATGAACGGGTAGGTCTTCTCCACGTAATCGAGCCCCTTCATCAGATCTACATATGGTTTCCCGCCCCAATCGCCGCTGATCGAATCGGTAAACTTCTGCCCGTAACCGGTCGAACCGTGGAAATTGATCATTACCACCACGTAATTTCCGGTCGCCGCGAACAACTCCGCGTTCCAGCGGTACGTCCACTCGTTACCCCATGCCCCTTGCGGCCCGCCGTGGATCAAGAACTTCAGCGGATACTTCTTGTTCGGGATAAAACCCGGCGGCTTCACCATGAAACCCTGAACCTCTTCGTCATTTGCGCCCTTGAACGTGAACGATTCCAACGGATGCATATCGATCTGCGACAACAGCGCGTCATTCATGTGCGTGACGCGTTTGAATGGTTCACCGACGTCCGCATCGCCGGGCAAATCGTAGCGCCAAATTTCGTTCGGCGCAGCGATGGACATTTGGTTATGAAAAACGGAACCATTAGCGTACACCAAATCATCAGCGTGCGTTCCTCCGAGCTTTGTCACATGGAGCGACATATCTTGCGGAGACAGCATGTAGACTGGCGACTCGCCCTGATCTTCTGCGCTGAAAACAACTCGTCCCTCGTCCTTGGCAGAGTTAGCCCAACTAAAGCTGCCGACGGAGCGATTGAGATTTTGCGTCGCCTCCCACGTCTTCCCTGATTGTCGATCTTGCACGAGGAGCCGCCATTTATCGGCTTCGAACCCGGCACGCGCTTGCGAGCGCCAGGCAAGATATTTTCCGTCCGGCGAATAGAGCGGCGTCGTGTCGGCGCCCGAACTGGTTGAAATTTTCTTTGGCGCTGTAGCGTGCGCTGTCCTCAGCGCATTCGGGGATCCTCCGCTGGGGACAACGGACTCTACAGCAATTGGCATTGTGAAAATCTCCGAGTTCGTGCTGGTCGCTTCGACCTCGTCGATATTGCTCGTGTAGGCGACCTCCTTCCCATCGGGCGAAATGGCATACATATCCTGACCACCGAGATTGAACGGCGGCACATCGTGATCGCCCGGCGTGAGATCGCGTGCCTCCGCACTTTTCTGTAGTGGCAGCCGTGCCGGCTGCGACTCTGGAGATGGTGCAGGCGACACGCCTGCCTCTACAGTTGCGTCTGCTGGAACCACAAACAAATGACTCCGCTTAAACTCAGTGAAGGCGTTCCAGTGCCGGTAAAGCAAGCGCGTGAAGATTTTCGCTTTCACCTTGCTCTTTTTCAGCTCTTCGTCGCGTTGTTTGTTGCACGCGTCATCTTTGCAATCCGGATAAACCGCCGACACGAACACGATGTTCTTGCCGTCGGGTGACCAGATCCCGCCATCCGCGCCAGTCGATAGGTTTGTAATTTGATGCGGTTTTCCAAGCAGCACTCCGCTTCCGGAGTCGAAATCGCACATCCAGATTTGCGTTGGATCAGTCGCTTTCGACGTCCAGATCAACCGTTTCCCGTCCGGCGAAAACCGCGGCCGCTCCTCGTGATTTGGCGTTGGATTTAATCGCCGCGATTCACCGCCACTCGCTGGCACAATCCACAAACGAGAGATCTTTGTGTTCGCTTCCAGATCGACATCTACGCAATCGAACACGACCCATTTGCCATCCGGCGACGGCACCGGCACGCCCACGCGCTTGAGCTTCATCATGTCTTCGAACGTGAAGGGATGTTTGGCGTTCTGGGCCAATGCAGAACTGGCCAGCGAAAGGATGACCACGAGCAGTTTCTTCATCGGGCGCAAGACTCTCGCCGAAGCTTTATGCGTGCAAGGGCTGTATCTGGGGAGCACAGGCCGCGAGCCTGTAGCGCTTGGCAGCTGGCGGTCTCCAGTCCGCCGCTGGGGCATCTGAAGATCAACCCTCCTTGGATTCGTCAAACAGGATTGCCTGCCTAATTCGCACGCGCAGAAAATCGCGCTAACAATGAAACGTGGAAACCAGCGCTGCCATCCTGCTGCGCAAACGAAAATTCAGCGACACGAGTTTGATCGTATCGTGGTGTACGGAATCGCTTGGCTGTGTTCAGACGATGGCCAAAGGCGCACGGCGCCCGAAAAGCCCGTTTGGCGGAAAACTGGACTTATTTTTTGAGGCTGAAATTTCCATCGTGCTAAGCCGCAAATCCGATCTGCATACACTGACGGAAGTCGTCCTGAAAAATCCTTTTCCAGGAATTCGGACTATTTATCTGCGCACGCAGACTGCGGCGTATTTTGTCGAGCTGATTGAGCTTTGCACCGAGCGCGATCACCGTGAACCGGAATTATTTGGGTTACTGCGCCGTGCTTTCGGTTATCTCGACGTAAACAATCCGACGCCGCGTGTGGTCGCGCATTTCGAGACTGAGCTGGCGCGTATCGCCGGCGTGCACGATCAGCGACGACTCAAAGCCGACCCGGCGTTTGCGCTGGGGAATTTGTTCGGGCGACTCCCACTTTCCCGCACGCCACTCTTGAAAACACTGGCGAGGGAGGCGAAAGAGATCTCGAAATGAAAATAGGCAATCTTATGGCGGCGCTCATGATCGCCGGGCTCGGCACCACCGCCTTCGCAAAGGAGAGCTACAGGTTCGATCCATCTGGCTCGACGATAGGTTTCACTGTTCATCAATTCCTTGGCACGACTCGCGGCAAATTCACGAACTTTAGCGGGAGGATCGAAGTCGATCGCGAACGTCCGGAGAACTCGTCGGTCACAGCCCAGATCGAGGTGCGGACCATCGATACACGCATCAAAAAGCGCGATGATCATCTACGCAGCGCGGAATTTTTTGATGTCGAGAAATTTCCCCGGATCACGTTTAAAAGCCGGAGCGTAAAACGCACCGGCCCCCAAAGTGGCGACATTCTGGGCGACTTAACAATGCACGGGGTGACGAAGCCGATGACGCTTCACGTGAAACTGGTGACCCCGATTAACGAAACGGCGCGGACGCGCTGGTCTGTGACGACCGATCCGATCACGCGGCGTGACTTCAATTTGATGTTTGCTCCGGCGGCTGAATCGGTGTCTGGCATCAGCCAGACCGTGGCGATCAATATTGAGATCGAAGCGAAGCGCGCAGAGTAGATGCGCGATTCCATGTAAGCTGATGGAAATCATTCCCCTCGGAGATTCCGCGCTGATCGTGCGCGTGCGCGAGCAATTTGAGGATGCGCCTGAAGAAACGCTGAACGAAGTGATGCGAATATTTCAATTGCTTCAACGGGCGGCGATTCCGGGTGTGATTGAACTTGCGCCGGCATACACCAGCGTGGCCATTTTCTTCGATCCTGTCACCGTTCCCAAGGCGAATGGCGCAGCGAATGGAGTGTTTGACGAGCTCGCGACAAGAATTCGAAACGTGGTTAGTGCTGCTTCCCGGCGGCATCGCCGCCGGACCGCAGCGAGTGCTCCGCGTTTGATCGAAATTCCGGTCTGCTATGATTCGGCGTTTGGGTTAGACCTGGATCGCGTGGCTGAACACACAAAGCTTTCCGAGCGCGAAATCGTCGATGTTCACAGCACAGCCGAGTACCGCGTAGCCTGCATTGGATTCGTTCCTGGTTTTACATTTCTCGCAGGCTTGCCGAAGAATTTGGCGACGCCGCGCCGCGACGTACCGCGCAAAGAAATTCTTCCCGGTTCGGTTGGCATCGGCGGTGCGCAAACGGGAATTTATCCGTTGCGTTCTCCAGGCGGGTGGAATCTGATCGGCCGTACTCCGCTTAAGCTTTTCGAAGCCACCAAAAATCCGCCGACGCTGCTGCATCCCGGCGATCGCGTGCGCTTTCGCGCAATCACGCGGGAAGAATTCGATTCGCTAATTTCTTGAAGCATTATGGCGCGAATCCTCGTCATGTTGAGCGAAGCGAAACATCTCTGATTGTCATCTCAGCGTGCCGAAAGAAATAATCAAAGATCCTTCACTCCGTTCAGGATGACACTGTAATGAAGGCGATTGTAACGTGCGCTGGATTTCTAAGCTCCGTCCAGGACCTGGGTCGCACGGACTTTCGCCGGTTTGGAGTTTCGACCAGCGGCGCGCTGGATTCGTTCGCGTTGCGCGTAGCGAATCTGCTCGTTGGAAACGATGAAGACGCGGCTGGGCTCGAAATCACGCTCGGCGGTGTGCAGCTGCGGTTTGAGGTCGAGCGAATCGTCGCCTGGTGCGGCGGCGAATTTGACGTGCAGATTGGATCACGTGCATTGCCCGCCGGGCATGTCGCGCATTTGCACAGTGGCGAAGAATTGAAATTTGGGCGCGCTCAAATTGGCTGCCGATGCTGGCTCGCAATTTCCGGCGGGATCGATGTGCCGGTTGTTCTTGGTAGTCGCTCGACCGATTTGCGCGCCAATTTCGGCGGAATTCAGGGGCGTACTTTGCGTAATGGCGAGCCACTTTCATTGGGAGAATTTCGGCGCTCGGAGACCGCCACTACAGAACATATTTCCTCGTGGGCAGGACCGCACGATTGGGTGAGTCCGGCGAAGCGGTATCCCGTTTTGCGCTTCGTTCGTGGCGTAGATTGGAGTCGCTTCGACGATGTAACGATTCAACGATTCACGATTCACGAGTTTAGCGTCTCACCGGATTCAGATCGCATGGGTGTACGCCTTGATGGTCCCGAACTGAAACGCGAGGACGAAACCGATCTTATTTCCGAAGCGGTCGCGCCCGGCACGATCCAGGTTCCACCAAGCGGTAAACCGATTTTGCTTTTGGGAGATTGCCAAACCATCGGCGGGTATCCAAAAATAGCTCACGTGATCACGGTCGACCTTGGCATTGCGGCGCAGCTTCGTGCCGGTGATGCCGTTCGTTTTTTCGAAGTCTCGCTACAAGATGCGCATCGGCTGCTACTGGAACGCGAGCGTGACTTGGAACGTTTCCGCATCGGCTTGAGTCTCCAAAGGCCATGAACTTATCTGTCGATCTGAACGCGGACCTGGGCGAAGGCTCAGGCGACGATGCCGAGCTGTTCGAGCTGATCAGCTCGGCGAATATCGCGACCGGTTTTCACGCCGGCGATTCCGACACAATGCACGCCGCCATTTCCGCGGCAAAGAAGCGACGAGTAGACGTCGGCGCGCATCCAAGTTTTTTCGATCGCGAAAATTTCGGACGCAAGGAGCTGACAATACCCACCGAGGAAGTGTTCGACGCGGTGGCTTATCAACTAGGAATTTTTCAAGCGATCGCTTCCGCACTGGATGTGCAACCGAATCACGTTAAGCCACACGGCGCCCTGTACAACATGGCCGTACGCGATGCGAACCTAGCCAACGCAATCGCGCGCGCGATCGAATCGATCGATCCGAAATTGATCCTGTTCGCGCCAGACAAGAGCGAGCTTGCCCGTGCGGGCGAGGCTCACGGTTTGCAAATCGCGCGCGAGATTTTCGCCGATCGCAATTACTTAAATGACGGCTGGCTCGCTCCGCGCACGCGACCCGACGCACTGCTTCACGACTCGAAGGAAGCAGCCGAGCGTGTATTGCGGATGTTGCGCCAAGGGAAGGTGCGGTCGGTCGAAGGCCGCGATGTCGATGTGCGCGGCGAAACGATTTGTGTTCACGGAGATACACCTGGGGCGGTCGAGTTCGCGCGCGAATTGCGAGCACGGCTCGAGCGTGAAGGAGTTACGATAAGGGCGCCTCGCAAACAATGACGAAATCTAAATGCCGAATGACGAAGAAATGATCTAAGCTCGAATGACGAAATTAATGCCTCGATCCAGTCGATGCTCGGTTCGGACTTCGTCATTATCGATTTCGTTCGTCATTCGTCAGTTGTGCTTCGTCATTCATTTATGAGAAGCAACGCTGCCAGCCAACAGCCATCCAGCTTAGTCCGCGCACTTGGGCCGATCGACGCGACCATGATTGTCATCGGCTCAATGATCGGGTCGGGAATTTTCATCACCTCGGCAGAAACATCCCGATTGAGTGGCGCGCCGGGTTGGCTGTTGCTCGCATGGGCGCTCGCCGGCTTGCTAACGATCACGGGCGCGCTGTGTTGCTCGGAGTTGGCGACGATGATGCCGCGCGCAGGCGGGGTTTATGTTTTTCTGCGCGAGGCGTACGGTTCATCGATTGGTTTCTTGTACGGCTGGACGTTATTTCTCGTGATCCAAACGGGGACGATCGCAGCGGTAGCGATCGCGTTCGCAAAGTTTCTCGGCGTTTTTGTCACAGCAGTTTCACCCGATAATTACCTGGTCGCGCCAATCTCGTTAGGCAATTACGCGATTAGCTTATCAACGGAACAACTGGTTGCGATTGCGTTGATCGCCTTGCTCACGTGGACGAACACGTGCGGGCTTGAGGTCGGCAAAATTATCCAGAACACATTTACGTTTGCGAAGACAGCCGCGCTGGCTGCCGTGGTGGTGATTGGTTTGTCGTCAGGCTGGAAAGCCAATTCTGCCGCACTAAGCTCAGCATGGTGGGACTCGTGGGTTAACGGCTGGGACCCGCAGGTGGCGCAGCCTGGTCTCGCGGTCACAGGCGGCTTCGCTCTCGCACTCCTTTTTGGAAGGTCCATGGTCGGCCCGCTTTTCGCTCAGACCGCGTGGACCAACGTGACATTTATCGGCAGCGAAGTGCGGGATCCGGAAAAAAATCTCGTACGCGCGCTTGTCGGAGGGTGCGCGATGGTAGTCGTACTTTATCTGCTCGCCAACGTTGCTTATTTGGCGGTGCTGCCGTTTCCGGAAATCCAGCACGCGCCACAAAATCGCGTAGCCGTGGCGATGATGAACGCCGTCTTCGGCCATTCCGGCGCGATGTGCATGGCCGCAGCGATCATGATTTCCACTTTCGGTTGCGACAACGGGCTGATTCTCGCGGGCGCCCGCGTTTACTATGCCATGGCGCGTGATGGCTTGTTCTTTCGGAAAATCGCAACCACAAACCGGTTTCATGTTCCCGCGGCCGCGCTGGTCGCGCAGGGAATCTGGACAGCCCTCCTGGTTTTGCCGCGCACGGTTACAACAAATGTCGCAACACAGCAGGTGACTTACGGGAACGTTTACAATCAACTGCTTGAATACATCGTCTCGGCGGACTTGGTCTTTTACCTTTTGATGGTGGTGGCCGTAATTCTTTTGCGGCGCAAAAAACCGAATGCGGAGCGCCCATATCGCACGTGGTGTTATCCAATTGTGCCAATAGTCTCGATCGGGCTATCGGCACTGTTGACTATCGATCTTGCGTGGCTAGCGCCCGCGACTTCAGGAATCGGAATTCTCATCGTGTTAACCGGCGTGCCGGCTTACTTCGTTTGGCGGGTGGGCGCCGTGCGGCGTCCCAGTCCGTTCTAGGCTCGGCCCGCGAATCAATTGTGTATGCCCGCAAAATCGAAGAAACAGCAAATGGCTGCCGGCGCTGCCCTCGCGGCTAAGCGTGGTAAACGCTCCAAGTCATCACTAAGAGGTGCTTCGCGAGGAATGTACAAATCGATGAGCAAAGCGGAG